>ERZ1032130.309-NODE-309-length-13238-cov-12.726466_pt1 | contig 13238 bp, 11 predicted proteins | sample MGYA00517879_ERZ1032130 | MGnify/ENA primary metagenome ERZ1032130 (study PRJEB33719, sample SAMN04262597) | wastewater metagenome | biome: rural village; feature: animal feces; material: feces | host: Bos taurus | place: El Salvador | collected 2012-01-31 ...
GGTCATGTCCATCGGCGAGAACATGCAGATCCGCCGCTTCAACCGCTTTGCTGAGAACACCTCCGTCGCTTACGTTCACGCTGGCGGCTCCCACGGTGTTCTGGTCAACCTGGCTGTTGAGGGTGGCATCGACGCTACCGAGGTCGGTAAGAACGTCGCTATGCAGATCGCTGCTATGAAGGCTCAGTACTGGGACAAGTCCATGGTTCCCGCTGAGGCTGTTGAGAAGGAGCTGGCTGTTCAGGTCGCTCTGATGGACAACGATCCCAAGATGGCTTCCAAGCCCGCTCAGGTCAAGGAAAAGATCGCTCAGGGCAAGATGGCTGCCTTCTACAAGGAAATCTGCCTGCTGCAGCAGGAGTTCGTCCGCGCCGACCTGTTCAAGGGCGACGTTGCCGGCTACATTGCTGACGCTGCCAAGAAGCTGGGCGGCAAGATCACCTTCGTTGATGCTATCCACTACACCAAGGGCGAAGGCATCGAGAAGAAGGTCGACGATTTCGCAGCAGAAGTCGCTGCTCAGATCGCCGGCGCTGCTAAGTAATCTTACCTTATTAATAAGGAAACACCCCAACCGGAAACGGTTGGGGTGTTTTGCATTCCGCGGTCCATCTGTCACACTTCACAAAATGTGTTTCTGTTTTTCATCAGAATCCACCATGGCATTTTTCTTACAAATCTGTCATAATTACTTTGTATCGTTTCCTGTGGAAATGTCTGATTTATGGAGGAAGAAACCTTATGGCAAAGAAAGCAAGTGAAAATTTTAAGCTGTATCAGAACCCCAACGGTCCTGACATCACTACCGTCACCCGTCCCATCATCGAGGCCGAGGGCCTGTATTTTAAGGACATCGACGGCACCGGCACCGTTTCCAAAGTCAACGACTGGCGGCTGCCCAGCGCAGAGCGCGCCGCTGCTTATGTCAAGCAGATGACCGTGGACGAGAAGATCGGCCAGCTGTTCATCTCCGACTGGCGCATGGGCCCCAAGTACCCCTCCGCCCGTCTGAAGGGCCATGTGGCTGTGCCCGACGAATCCGGCTGCGTGGACGAAGCCGAGGTCAACCAGAAGACCATCTTCGGCGAGCAGAAGCTCCCCGGTACCACTACTCTGATCAAGGAATGGTTTGCCCGCCACACCATTCTCCGTGAGAATGCCCAGCCCGATGATCTGGCAGACTATCTGAACCAGCTGCAGGCCATTGCTGAGGAATGCGAGCGTTTTGTTCCCGTCCAGGCCGCTTCCAACTCCCGCAATGAAAACGGCGAGATCGTCTTCGGCATGAACGATGCCGGCGGCGTGTTCCCCACCTGGCCCGGCACCCTGGGCATCGCAGCCGCCGTCAAGGGCAGCGGCATCGAAGTGGCCGACAAGTGGGCCGAGGCTACCCGTCAGAGCTGGGAAGCCTGCAACCTGCGCAAGGGTTATATGTACATGGTGGACTGCATGTCCGACCCCCGCTGGCAGCGCAGCTACGGCACCTTCGGCGAAGATCCCGCTCTGATCTGCGAGATCGCCGAGCACATCATCCCCCGTATCCAGGGCAGTGATGCCGGCGTGACCAAGGACGGCGTTGCCGTCACCACCAAGCACTTCCCCGGCGGCGGTCCCCGTGAAAACGGCTTTGACCCCCACTACGCAGCAGGCCAGTGGAACGTCTATGCAACGCCCGGCTCTCTGCAGAAGTACCATATGCCCGGCTTCAAGTCTGCCGTCGCCAAGAACACCTCCTCCATTATGCCCTACTACTCCAAGCCCGCCGCTGCCAAATCCAGCGTGCAGCAGGACTGTGAGGGCAACGATGTCCGCTTTGATCCCTACGGCTTCGCCTACAACCGGGTCTTCATCCACGATATTCTGAGAGGCCAGATGGGCTTTAAGGGCTACATCAACTCCGACACCGGCATCGTCCACAACATGAAGTGGGGCGTGGAAATGCTGGACGAGGCCGAGCGTATCGGCTTCGCCGTCAACAACTCCGGCGTGGACGTGATCTCCGGTCTGTATGACAACGCTTTCGGCAAAGAAGCCTACGAGCGTGCCACCAACGGCTACTACGAGACGCATGCGCTGCCCGAGGGCTTCACCCCCGATATGGTCACCCTGAATGACGAGGCCATTGACCGCGCCGTTACCCGTACCCTCACCGAAATGTTCGAGCTTAGTATGTTCGAGAACACCTACCGCTGCGCCAAGAAGGCAAAGGAGATCGTTTCCGGTTCCCAGTACTGGGCAGATGCCGAACTGGCCCACCGCCAGTCCGTAGTCCTGCTGAAGAACGACGGCACCCTGCCTCTCAAGGCCGGGGGCAAGAAGGTCTATGCGGAAGCCTTCAAGAAAGACCCCAAGCAGGGCCAGCTGGCTACCGCAGCTCTGAGAGAGATGGTTGCTCAGGATGCCACCCTGACTGAGGACTACAACGAGGCTGACATCGCCATCCTGTTTGTAAACCCCTCCTCCGGCGACTACTTCACCGCCACCGCCGGCTATCTGGAGCTGGATATCTGTGAAGGCAAGGAAGTGCCCAACGTTGATGACTTCTGCCGTCCCATGAAGGAAACCCACCTGGAGACCACCCTTACCGGTGTCCACAAGATTGCTGACATCGCCGCTGCTGTTCACGCCAAGGGCGGCAAGGTCATCTCCAACATCAACTTCCCCCTGGCATGGCTTGTTGGCAATGTGGAGCGCAACGTGGACGCATTGCTCGCCGGCTTCGAAACCTATCCCGCAGCTACTCTGGATGTGATCTTCGGCCGCTATAATCCCACCGGCAAGCTGCCCATCACCCTGCCCAAGGGCGACGAGGTCCTGGCTGTCAACGAGAACGGCGTCTGCATCTCCCCCAACGACGTTCCCGGCTATGATAAGGACCAGTACATGCCGAACGATCTGAAGGACGAGAACGGCAAGGCTTATGCCTACCGGGATGCTGCCGGCAACTACTACGAACTGAACTTCGGTCTGAGCTACTAATGGGATTTCAGATTTACAAACCGGAATGGGGCACAGAGCACCCCATTCGTGGTGTTTTATTCGATATGGATGGGCTGGTGCTGGATTCCGAAAAGCTGTATACCCGCTTCTGGCGTGAGGCCGCTGCGGACTTCGGCTTTGAAATGACCTTTGAGCAGTCTCTGGGCATGCGCAGCCTTGGCAAGGAACTGGGACAAGCCTATCTGGAATCTCTGTTCGGTCCCTCTGTTGACTATACCGCCCTGCGCAGCAGGCGAATCGTGCGGATGGATGCCTATGTGGCAGCTCACGGCATCGATCCCAAGCCCGGCATTTACGAACTGATGGACTATCTGAACAGCAAGGGGATCTCCGCCGCCATCACCAGTTCTTCTCCCATGGCCTATATCCAAAAGCATTTAAAAGATGCCAATCTTCTCCATCGGTTCCAGGCCCTTTGCAGCGGTCATGAGGTGCCCAACGGAAAACCCGCCCCGGACATTTATCTTCACGGCGCAGCGGCACTGGGGTTGGATCCCCGGGAATGTCTTGCTCTGGAGGATTCTCCCACCGGTATTCTGGCGGCCTACCGTGCAGGCTGTCTGCCGGTGATGATCCCCGATCTGGATGCACCGGACCGGGAGACACTTCCACGGCTCTATGCGCAGGCAGATTCTCTGGCTGATATCATTGCTTTGCTTGACTAATCTGTAAGGAGGAAGGTTTATGGCAGCAAACTGGAAGAAAATCGACAAATCCATCTTCACGCCCCTTTTGATTGCTGCGGTGGTGCTTCTGCCCATCGTGTATCTCATTGCCACCGGACTGCTTCATCAAAATAACTACCGTACCTTTCTCTATGCCCTGTCGGACGCCACAGTCTATTGCAGCCAGAATGACAGTCTCCGGGCCTCTCAGGAGGAGGGAGATGCCAGGGTAACGGAAGAAAATGCCTACGCATTGTACTTCCTCTTCACCAAAAAACAGGCAAAGCCCCGCAATGCCGTCCCGGAGGAAGCACCCCAGCTGGTTCTGGACTACGGAAGCGGCGCCCTGCTGGAATGCTGGACTCACAAGATGGAAGAAGGCGCCCGCCGGACCTACGGCATTCTCTGGCGGTTTACGGACCCGGAGGGAACCATCTGGATCTTCGATACGGACGATCTGTCCATGTCCCTCCTGAAACGACGCAGCAAACCGGAATATAATCAGCCCTGGTAAGAAAATCACCCCCGGACCTATGGTCCGGGGGTGTGTCGTTAAATGGGCATTTATCGGGCAATGGTGCGGAAGCGCCCTCGGCTTCCCCCGGGGGGAAGCTGGCACGAATCTTTGATTCGTGACTGATGAGGAATGCGGGCGGTAATGTTGCGATTTGTACTGTGTTTCAGGCCTATTCCAGACCTGGTACTGCACGCCACCCCTCATCCGACCTCGCTTGCGCTCGGCCACCTTCCCCCCGGGGGAAGGCTTTCGGTGCTCCCGCGCCACTACAACATAAATTACGATTTCCACCGTACATCCAATTGGGATTCCAGCGTCATAGGAACTTCGGTGATGGGGTGGATAAATTCCAGTTTTTTTGCACAGAGCTGCTGGTGGGTCAGGCCCTGCTCTGCGGAGTAAGCTTGGGAATCGGCGCTGCCGTACTGGGGATCTCCCAGAATAGGAAAGCCCATGTGCGCGCAGTGGAGCCGCAGCTGGTGGGTCCGGCCGGTTACCGGCTCCAGGGCCAGCTTGGTCAGGCCATCCTGCCGTTCCAGAACATGCCAGCGGGTGACGGAGGGTTTTCCCTCAGGACGGATGCACCGCAAAAGGCTGGGCAGCGGCTGCCGGGCAATGGGGGCATCGATTTCTCCGTCTTTTTCCCCCGGACCGCCGAAGACCCAGGCGTGGTAGGTCTTCCGGACCCGGGTCTGCTGCAGCAGGGTATGGACATGGGCATTTTTCGCCAGCAGCACGATGCCGAAGGTATCCCGGTCCAGCCGGGTCAAGGGATGAAACGCGGATTTCTGTCCCGTCTTCTGATAGTAGCCATAAACAAAATTCGCCAGGGTCCCATCAAACTTTGACCGGGAGGGATGGATCAGCATACCTGCCGGCTTGTCCACTGCCAGCAGGTACGCGTCTTCATATATAATAGAAAGCGGTCCTTCCTGGGCAGGATATTCCGGCGCTTCCTCATCCAGGCGCACCGTCACCACATCCCCCGGCTGCACCTGAAAATTGGTCCGCTGGGGCACGCCGTTGACCTGAATGGCATCGCCCCATTTCAGCTTGTTCATAAGGCCGTAGGACACTTTCAGCTCCCCTTGCAAAAAAGAGGACAAGCGCCCTTCCCGGGCCGCTATACATTTGAGTTCCATGGGAACACCTCCTTGGGAAACAAAAGCCTTCCCCTTCGGGGAAGGTGGCACGGCGCCAGCCGTGACGGATGAGGGCAGTACCATTTCGCCTGACCTGAGCAGTACCGGCGGGATGCTGCTGCCCTCACCCGACCTCGCTTCGCTCGGCCACCCTCCCCAAAGGGGAGGGCTTTTTCCAACCTGCAATTTTCTTACAAAAAGACCCTGCCGTTTTATGGGCAGGGTCTAAATTTGTGAAACTTAGTTCAGAGCAGCCTTAGCCTTCTCGACAACTGCTGCGAAAGCGGCGGTGTCGTTGATAGCCATTTCGGACAGGCTCTTGCGGTTCAGCTCGATGCCAGCCTTCTTCAGACCGTTCATGAAGGTGGAGTAGTTCATGCCGTAGGGAGCGACGGAAGCGCTGATACGGGTGATCCACAGACGGCGGTAGTCACGCTTCTTCAGCTTGCGGCCCTTGAAAGCGTAGTTGCCGGACTTCATGACCTGCTGCTTGGCCATCTTGAAGTGCTTGGACTTGGAACCCCAGTAGCCCTTAGCCAGCTTCAGGGTAGCATTTCTTCTCTTGCGCGTCATCATTGCGCCTTTAACTCTTGCCATTTGTCAGTATCCTCCTTCTGCCTTACTTGTAGGGAATCATTTCCTTGATGGCGCTGACGTTGGTCTGGTCAGCGTAAGCGGTAGCACGCAGATGGCGGGTACGCTTGGTGGTCTTCTTGGTCAGGATGTGGCTCTTGTAAGCATGAGCTCTCTTAACCTTACCGCTGGCGGTCAGGTTGAATCTCTTCTTTGCACCACTGTGGGTCTTCAGCTTGGGCATAGGTGGGTTCTCCTTCCATTATCTTTGGTATTTCTAAAATACTTTTTTACTTGCCGGTCTTGGGGGTCAGGAACATCGCCATGAAGCGGCCTTCCAGCTTGGGATTCTTTTCCATGCTGGCGATCTCAGCACATTCGTTGGCGAAATCGATGAGCAGCTTTTCACCCAGATTGGTGTGCGCCATCTCACGGCCGCGGAAACGGACACTGACCTTCACCCGGTTGCCGTCTGCCAGGAACTTCTGGGCAGCCTTGGCCTTGGTATTGAAGTCGTTGGTGTCGATGCTGGGGCTCATGCGGATCTCCTTGATCTCCACAACCCGCTGATTCTTCTTGGCATCCTTCTCCCGCTTCTTCTGATCGTAGCAGAATTTGGAATAGTCCATGATTTTGCAGACAGGGGGGACAGCATTGGGAGAGATCTTCACCAGATCGAGGCCCTGCTCCTCGGCCATAGCGTTGGCCTGAGCGGAAGAAACAATACCCAGCTGGGCACCGTCGGCACCGATCAGTCGAATTTCCTTATCCCGGATCTCCTCATTGAGCTGATGATCTAACTTTGCGATGGTAAGCACCTCCAAAATAAACAACAAAAAAGCGGATGCCAAAGCATCCGCATACTCACAATCTTACCCTAGGGAAAGTGGAATATTAACCGTTTCGCGGTTGCTTGCGGTGAGGCGGATGTTCAGCCTTCTTTATTACCTGAGCATTTTACCATACCCTCAAGCAAATGTCAAGGGGTATTTTAAAGATAAATTGCAGTTTATCTGATCGCTGCCGATAAACGCATGTCATTGCGAGGAGGCCGTAGGCCGACGTGGCAATCTCCTGCAAATTTGTACTTGCCACCAATTCCTGTTTCTGCGCGGATATTTGATGGGGATTGCCACACCAGCGTGCGCGCTGGTTCGCAATGACATACAATTTTTCAACAGTGGGTTAAACGATATTTTAACTTTCCATGGAATATCTTATGCCGTCATTGGGTAGGATTATTCCAACTCCCCTACGATGGTGCCAGGGGCTGCTGTAAAAGCGGACAGCACTTCCACTGGGATGCGATGCTCTCTGGCCAGTTCCACACTGCGGTCATGGAGGACCTGGGCGCCGTTTTCGATGAGGGCCAGCATTTTTTCGTAGCTGATCCGGTCATAGCGCTTTGCTTCCGGGAAAATCCGGGGGTCCCGGTCGTAGATCCCGTCTACATCGGTAAAGATCTGGCATCTGTCCGCCTTCAGCCATGCTGCCAGGGCTACCGCCGTGGTATCGGAGCCGCCGCGGCCCAGGGTAGTTATGTCCCCATCGGAATCCACTCCCTGAAATCCCGCCACCACGACCACCTTCCCCGCCTCCAGCTCCCGAAGGATTCGGTCAGGATGGATAGTTTGAATGCGGGCATTTCCGTGGACTCCATCGGTAGCAATCCCCGCCTGCCAGCCTGTCAGACTGACAGAGGCACAGCCTAAAGCCCCAAGGGCCATGGCCATAAGGGCTGCCGACATCTGTTCCCCGGCGGCAAGATAGGCATCCATCTCCCGGGCCGCCCGGTGCTTATTCACCTGTACCGCTTTCTCGATCATTTCATCGGTGGTATCCCCCTGGGCTGACACCACCATGACCACCTTATGTCCCTGCTGGGCAAGCTCCGCTCCCCGGCGGGCTGCTGCACGAATCCTTGCTGCATCTCCAAGGGATGTTCCTCCGTATTTTTGTACCATCAGCATGATAGATCCCTCCCTGCTATCGTATGGCGCAGGGAGGCGAATGGTGACGAAGAAAAACCGCCGCCCGGTTGGGCGGCGGTAGCTTGGGGAATTAACCGGCCAGAACTTCGGCCTTGACAACACCCTTGAAGGTGCGCAGCATGTGCAGCATTTCCTCCAGCGTGGTATTGATCTCCATGGTGTCCGCAGAAATGGTTACAACGGCGGTGCCATTGGTAGGAACGATGGAATTGATGGTCAGGATGTTCACATTGGTATCCGCAAACACATCCAGCAGCTCCGACAGCAGGCCCACCTGGTCGTGGAGCAGCAGCTGCAGCGTAATGATCCGTCCGGTCATCATGTTCTGGAAGGGCAGCACAGCATCCCGGTACTTATAGAATGCGCTGCGGCTGATATCGGTCATGCGGGTCGCTTCATTGACGGTAGATGCCTCACCGGTGGACAGCAGGCGCTTAGCCTCTGCCACCTTTAAAAACACCTCCGGCAAAGCGGAAGCTTCCACGATATAATACTTGGGTTTGGTCGCCATATCCGGCCTCCTTCTTTTGCTCGAAATGTATTCAATCTGTGTGCAACAGAGTAACATTTGTTTTTCCACTAAGTATTGTAGCACACTTTTTTTAAAATGCAAGCCCTATCTGTTGGAATTTACGAAAGGAGACCTTTTTTGCGACACGCAACCAAAAAAACGCTGGCGGCGCTGGGTATCTTTGCCGCCGTCTGGCTGGGGGTCCGGTATTTGATGCCGCTGTTCTCGCCCTTTGTGGTGGGCGCTTTGCTGGCGCTGGCGGCAGAGCCTATGGCCGCGCTTCTGCAGCGCCGCCTCCATCTGCCCCGAAGCGTGAGCACCGGCATCGGAGTCAGCATGACCTTTTGTTTTCTGACCATAGTACTGCTGATTCTGTTCGGCTTTCTTGTCCGCGAGTTGCGGACGCTGGCCGGGCTGCTTCCCAATCTGGAGCAGGCAGCCGGCAGCGCTTTGACCCTGGTCCGCAGCTGGCTGCTGGACCTGAGCAGCCATATGCCCCAAAGCGTACAGCCTCTGGTGCAGGATAATATCGGCGCACTGTTCTCCGACGGGGCCTCCCTCATTGGCAGAGCGGCAGCCTACCTGCTGGGGTTGGCAGGAACTCTTTTGAGCCATGTACCCGACAGCGCCCTTTCTCTGGGAACCGCCGTGATTTCCGCCTTTCTCATCTCGGTGAAGCTGCCCAGAATCAAAAAATGGTGCCTGCGGCGTATCCCCAAAGAGCGGCTTCGGGCCCTGGGTGCTGCCGGAAAGCGGATCAAAACCGTTCTCGGACATTGGCTGGTGGCCCAGTGCAAGCTGACTGGGGTCACCTTCGTGATCCTTTCACTGGGCTTTTTGATCCTGCGGATTCCCTATGCCCTTGTCTGGGCACTGGGAGTTTGTCTGGTGGATGCCTTCCCGGTACTGGGGACCGGAACCGTGCTGCTGCCCTGGGGCCTGCTGTGTCTGTTGCAGGGAGACACCCCCCGGGCTGTGGGCATCGTAAGCCTCTACATTGTGGTAACGCTGACCCGGTCGGCCCTGGAGCCGAAGCTGCTGGGCCGTCATCTGGGACTGGACCCGCTGGTGACCCTGATGACCATGTACGCAGGCTTCAAGCTCTGGGGAATCACCGGTATGTTTTTCGCTCCCATCCTCGCCGTCATCGCCCTCCAGGTGGTGCCCGGTGAGAAAACGTAAATTCCGATCCTGTCATTGCCACGCCAGTGCGAACACTGGCTCGCAATGACAGCGTTTTCCCCGCTTGCCATTTCCACAAAAATGCCATCTCCCTATTGTACATCCCGTTCATTTTTGTTATAATAGAGAGAAAAAGTTATAGATGGATGTGGATAGAAGTGAAATATGGAATTTGGAATGTGAGTGAACCAAAGGCTGCAGCCGTCAATACCCTGCTGAGATCCGGTTACGCCCCCCTTGCTGCCATGGTTCTGGCGGCCCGGGGCATCGGCGACAGTGCCCAGGCCCACAAGTACTTAGACTGCTCCGCGCCCCTGCTGGACCCCTTTCTGATGACGGATATGGACAAGGCCGCAGGCCGGGTGGGCCTTGCCATGGCCATGGGCGAGAAGATCGCCGTCTTTGGCGACTATGACGTGGACGGCATCACTGCCACCTGCCTGCTGACTGATTTTCTGCGCCGCCACGGTGCCGACGTGGTCAGTTACATCCCCGGGCGGCTGGAAGAAGGCTACGGCCTGAACCCCATCGCCATCCACCAGCTCCACGGCGAAGGTGTCAAGCTCATCATCACTGTGGACTGCGGCATCACCGCTGTAGCAGAGGCCGAGCTTTGCCGCCAGCTGGGCATTGACCTGGTCATCACCGACCACCACGAATGTAAGGATGTTCTGCCTGCCGCAGCCGCAGTGGTAGACCCCCACCGTCCCGACGGCGGCTATCCCCACAAGAATCTGTCCGGTGTTGGCGTTGCCTTCAAGCTGGCTTCCGCCCTGTCCGGGGACCAGGCGGAAGTTCTGAAAGAATACGCCGACATGGTGTGCCTCGGAACCGTTGCCGATGTGATGCCCCTGCAGGGAGAAAACCGTGTCTTTGTTGCCCGGGGTCTGGAATTGCTGTCCCACACCAAGCGTCCCGGCATTGCCGCCCTCATGGCAGAAAGCGGCTGCGACCCCAAAACCGTCAGTTCCTCCTCCATCGGCTTCATGCTGGCTCCCCGGATCAACGCCGCAGGCCGCATGGGGCAGATCGATCTGGCACTGGAACTGTTTCTTACCGACGATCCTGCCCAGGCTGCCGGGGTTGCCAAGGCGCTGTGTGACTTAAACCGCCAGCGGCAGGCTGTGGAATCCGAAATTTATGATCAGGCGGTTGCCATGCTGCCGGCAGGCCAGCCCCCCGAAGCCATCGTGCTGGCTGACGAAAGCTGGCATCAGGGTGTCGTTGGCATCGTAGCCAGCCGTATTGCGGAGGAATACGCCTGCCCCACCTTCCTGATCTGTCTGGATGGTGAGCACGGCAAGGCAAGCTCCCGCAGCCACGGCGGATTTAACCTTTTCGCCTCCCTGACCGCCCTTTCGCCCCTGCTGGAAAGCTACGGCGGTCACGAGCTGGCTGCCGGTTTCACCATCACCCGGACCAATATTCCCGAATTCCGCCGCCAGATCTGTCAGCTGGCTGCCGGATTCTATTGTGATGATATTCCCAGAACTTCTCTGGATATCGACTGCGATATCCCTGCGGAGCTTCTGACCATCCCCAATATTGAAGCGCTGTCAGTGCTGGAGCCTTGCGGAAACTGCTGCCCCAAGCCGGTGCTGATGATGAAGAATCTCACCATCGACCGCATCACCATGGTGGGCGGCGGACGGCATATGCGGCTGCGGCTGCGCAGCGGACGGCACGGCGTCAACGCCATCTACTTCTCCGCCAGCCCGGAAACTGCCTCCATTCAGACCGGGGATGTGGTGGACATTGCCTTCACACCCCAGATCAACGAATTCCGGGGAGAGCGCAGCGTTCAGATGAACATTCTGGACATCCGTCCCAGCTGCAGCGCAGAATGTTCCCCGGAAAACGGCGGCTACCACGCCCTGCAGACCGGGGCTCTGACCCAGGAAATCGCCGCAGCGCTGCTGCCGGAGCGGGCCATGCTGGCCATGGTCTGGCGGTATCTGGCTGCCGCCCCTGCCGCCACCATCCAGGAAGCCCCCGTCTGCCTTTGCCGCAAGATCGTCCGATGGACGGGCAAGCCCATGAGCCTGGGCCAGATGATGACCTGTCTGGATATCTTCCGTGACGTTGGACTGCTGGAAGTTCAGCGGCTCCACAAGCATGTCACCATCCGCCTGACCCCCGGCTCCGAAAAAGCCGATCTCAATACCAGTCAGACCATGCAGCGGCTGCTGCAGGCGAAAGAGAGCTGAAACAAATGGAAACTTTTGAAGATCACTATGCGTCAATGGAAAAGGCCATCCGCAAGCATCTGCCCAGTGCGGATATGGCCCTCATCGACCGGGCGGTGGAATACGCCAACGCCAAGCACCAGTATCAGAAGCGCAAGGACGGCTCCCCCTATATCATTCATCCCCTGGCGGTTGCCGAAGTGGTGGCCGAGATCGGTTTGGATATGGACGCCATTCTGGGTGCCCTGCTCCATGACTGTATCGAAGACACGGATGCCTCTCATGAGGAAATCGAAAAACTCTTTGGTGCCACCGTTGCCGAACTGGTGGAAGGTGTCACCAAGCTGACCCGCACCGACTTTACCACCTCCGAGCAGGCCCAGATGGAAAGCCTGCGCAAGATGTTCATGGCCATGTCCAAGGACATCCGGGTGGTGCTCATCAAGATTGCCGACCGTCTGCACAATATGCGGACCATGCAGTACCAGACCCCCGCCAAGCAGATCAAGAAGTGTCGGGAGACCATGGACATCTATGCTCCTCTGGCTCACCGCCTTGGTATGCAGCGCATCAAGTGGGAGCTGGAAGACCTTTCCCTGCGTTACCTGGCCCCGGCGGACTATGAGGCTATTACGGGCTATCTTTCTGCCCATAAGGAGCAGGATGAGCAGTTCATGAATACCATCCAGGACAAGATCACCGACCGTCTGACCCGTATGGGCATCCAGAGCAAGACCTACGGCCGCATCAAGCACGTCTACTCCATCTACCGCAAGATGCAGAATCAGGGCAAGACCATCGACGAGCTTTACGATATCTATGCCTTCCGCTGCGTGGTGGATACCATTCCCGACTGCTACAATGTTCTGGGACACATCCACGACCTGTTCAATCTGGTTCCCGGACGGTTCAAGGACTATATCTCTACCCCCAAGCCCAACATGTACCAGTCTCTGCATACCACCGTCATCGGCAAGCAGGGCATCCCCTTTGAGGTGCAGATCCGGACCTGGGAAATGCATGAGACGGCCGAATACGGCATCGCCGCCCACTGGAAGTACAAGCAGGGCACCGGCAGCGGCACGGAAAAGGACTTCGAGTGGGTCCGCCGCCTGCTGGAAACCCAGCAGGATTCTGACGCGGAAGAATTCGTCCAGTCCATGAAGATCGACATGTTCGATGACGAAGTCTTCGTCTACACGCCCAAGGGCCGGGTGGTTTCCCTGCCCAACGGCTCTACCCCCATCGACTTTGCCTATGCCATCCACTCCGGTGTGGGCAACGCCATGATTGGCGCCAAGGTCAACAACCGCATCGCCAACATTGATGCCAAGCTGAAAAACGGCGACATCGTGGAGATCCTCACCTCCAAGTCTGCCAAGGGTCCCAGCCGCGACTGGCTCACCATCTGCAAGAGCAACCAGGCCCGCACCAAGATCAAGCAGTGGTTCAAGAAGGAAAAGCGGGAGGA
>ERZ1032130.310-NODE-310-length-13176-cov-5.270406_pt1 | contig 13176 bp, 14 predicted proteins | sample MGYA00517879_ERZ1032130 | MGnify/ENA primary metagenome ERZ1032130 (study PRJEB33719, sample SAMN04262597) | wastewater metagenome | biome: rural village; feature: animal feces; material: feces | host: Bos taurus | place: El Salvador | collected 2012-01-31 ...
GTTCCATCGGTGCAGCATCGGGCTGGTCTTTCATGGGAGCGCCGCAGCTTTCGCAGAAAGGCAGACCGTCAGGCACTTGTTTACCACATTTCGTGCAAAACATATTATATCCTCCTGTCGTTTTTTGAAAGGGTATTCTGCATTTACTATACCATGCAAAAGGAGAAAAAGTCAAGAGCCGCGGGGGTTCTGTCGATTTTTCCTCCCGTAATGACTCTGCTGGATCGTGTCCCTTGACTCCCCCGGAAAACTGTGCTAAAATAGCTGAGCAATATGCCGCTGTGGTGGAATGGCAGACACCGCGGACTTAAAATCCGCTGGGGGCAACTCCGTACCGGTTCGAGTCCGGTCAGCGGCACCATATTAGCACCAACTGTTGATACAATCGTATTGACAGCTGGTGCTTTTATTTTTCATAAATAGGGCTGATCCTATGGCCATACTATGGTTTTGATGCCATTTTTACGGATATATCCCACCAAAACAGGCCTTGCTCACTACCTTCATCGCTATTGGTATGGCCATTACCGCAAACCGAGCGTTATTCAGCGGTTTTTCGTTAAACCACCAATACTACTAAATTTCAGTCCGATCATTCGGGCAAATTAGCTTCTTGTCTTCCTCCCTCACCAGAGTTAACATCAGCACACAGTGGGAGGTGAGAATGATGACATACATGGAATTGCTCAGACGATACCTGGAGAGGAGCCCGGGGCCTATATCTGACGAAGAAGAAACACTGCTTGAAATGCTCTTTGATATCTATACGGAATGCAACGGATTCGATAATGATACGATCCGTCGGGATTTCAACGCATTATATCGGGCCATGAACGAGAAAAGCCTGCGTGAGATCGATGCGGTGATATACCCTGTGTGCACGCTCTGCCGTGATCATGAAAAGGCGGGTTTTACGGAGGGTGTACGGGTTGGCGTTAGATTACTGCATGAGCTTCGATAACAAAAGATGACCACCTTTGAGACTACATCGCTTCAAAGGTGGTCATTTTTATTTTTGGTAGATAATTTTACCGTCTTTTATCAAGGCTTTGGTTAGGTGGAGGTTGTAGGCATTGATCCGGGAATGCCAATGTTTATGGTGGAAGAACGCGTCCCAGTCCAACTCCAGGATCAATTCCGGCTGGTATTTATCATCCAGCTTCACAATCACAACATATTCAAACATGGGGCGCATATTGGGATCGGCATCTTTGGCCAGGCCATAGAAAGCGCCGGTGGCGTTTGTTGTAATTGTTTTTATGGAATACCGATCGCCATCAACACTAATGGCATCGATGTTCTTAGTGGAGGGCGGGGCAAACTGGAGCTTGGGCAGGCCTTTGGTAGCGGTATAATGTTCAATTACCAGATACTCGCCCAAATCGCCGGTCACGTTTTTGGAGCGGATAATATTCTTGGCACGCATCTGCTCAAGCAGTTCGCCGTACATTTGCACCAATTCCGTTCCGGAATACTTGGAAAAATCCATAATACACACCCCATAACCTATCGTTAGATTACAGAAAGTATATCATGGATTTCTCTGCCTTACAAGGAATATTTATAGCTGTTCCACAATCTCGGTGCCGTTCTTAAAGTGAAACACCAGTCGCTCATCTGTGTGTACCGTCACATGGTCAACCATGGCGTTCCAGAGCTTCTCGTCAAATTCGATCGGAAGCACCTCTTGCTCTCTGAGAGAAAAGAGGAAACCACTGATGCGGATCGATTTCATTTCCCGTTCTTCCAGGTCTGCCTGCAATTGTGTGTATCGCTCCCGCAATTTCTCATATCGTTCAACATATCCGTTGTACCGAATCTGAAATTCAGCCTGGTTCATTGCTTGCGTGGCGTTTTCTGCCACACAACCGTGAACCAGGCCAGCGGTGACCTCCATTTCCCGCAGAACCGCAGTTAGCTCCGCATCCACAGCAGTTGTATCTGTTAACTGGTTCAGAATTAAACGCCCTGTGTCCAGTATGGTCTCCCGCTGGGAGTAGAGCTTGCTCAAAGCGGAAAGGAACAACCGTTGGATATCCTGTTCATATAGGTGTGGCGTGCGGCATTTATCATCACCTTTGAATTTGCCATTGCATTGCCAAATTACCCGGCGATATTTGCTGTTGGAGTGCCAGATCTTGGAACCATAATACTCTCCGCAGTCAGCGCAGACTAGCTTTCCAGCGAAGAGATTGTTGCAGTTATGCCGTCTGCCGGAAGATTTCCTTCTTGCCATTTCCGTCTGTACACGATTCCATTCGTCGGGCGGGATAATGGGCGGATGACTGTTTTCCACATAGTACTGCGGTACCTCACCTTCGTTGACCTTCATCTTCTTTTGCAGAAAATCCACCGTAAACCGCTTTTGCAGGAGTGCCGCGCCTTTGTATTTTTCATTGGTGAGGATACTCTCCACAGTAGATGGCTGCCAGACTGTCTTGCCAGCCGGGGTAGGTATTCCTTCGGAAGTCAGACGTTTTGCGATGGCACTTACAGTTTTGCCCTGGACGAACAGTCTGTATATCAGCCGAACAGTCTCCGCTTCCTCCGGTACGATTTCCGGCAGGCCGTCCGTACCCTTGCGGTAACCAAGGAACTGGCCGTAGGGAATGCTGACCTTACCGTCAGCGAACCGCTTTCGCTGGCCCCAGGTAACATTCTCTGATATGGAGCGGCTTTCTTCCTGAGCCAGACTGGACATGATGGTGATCAGCAACTCACCCTTGGAATCCAGTGTCCAGATGTTCTCTTTCTCAAAGTAGACCTCCACACCGGCATCCTTCAGTCTTCGGACGGTGGTAAGACTGTCCACGGTGTTACGGGCAAAGCGGCTCACAGACTTGGTCACGATGAGGTCGATCTTGCCATCCAGGGCATCCTGTACCATACAGTTGAAGCCCTCACGCTTTTTCGTATTGGTGGCGGAGATGCCCTCGTCTGTGTAGACATCAACGAACAGCCATTCGGAGGAGCGGCTTTGGATGTATCTGGTGTAGTAATCCACCTGGGCTTCGTAGCTGGTGAGTTGTTCCTCACTATCGGTGGATACTCGGGCGTAACCGGCTACCCGGCGCAGCCTGGCGGTAGCTTTGGGCATCCTGGTACGAATATCTACTGTTGCCGGGATAACTGTCACATTTTTAGCTGCCATGTCCAAGTCTCCTCTCACGGTTTTTCTGCCTGGCGGCTTCCTTCATTTCTTCTGTCCAACTTTCGCTCCGGGAACGGTCTGGCCATCGTTTAACGCTTTCTGTTCCATCTTTGAAGCGGAATACCAGTATGTTATCTTTCTCTACTCTCACAACCGTTATTTTACTGAGAACGGCCTCTTCGGAAAACACGTCCATACCAAGAGCATCTGCCGCCATATGGCATAAGGTTTCTTCTGGAATCTGTTTGGATGGACAGGAAGCTTTACCCAGGGTGTTGAAGGTAGGGCATATCCAAACGGGTCTGGCTTTGGTAACTTTCCGACGATAGTGTTTACCACAACCGGCGCAGACCAGCTTTCCTGTGAATGGATAGGTGTGTTTTTTCTGACCGGGGTGTGTATGCTTTTCCACTCTTTTGGCGATCTCCAATTGTACGGAATCGTAGGTACCGATATCAATGATTGGCTCGTGACTGCCTTCCACATGGTATTGAGGATGCTGGCCATTGTTGGCCATTTTTCGTTTGGTGAGATGGTTCTCGCTGAACGTGGTCTGCAGAAGCAAATTGCCAGTATAGGCATAATTTCGCAGGACGCCCATTACTCCGCTTTTGTTCCAGGCGTTGCCGAACCGGGAATGTATACCATCGGCATTTAATCTTTTCATAATGGCGACTGCCCCAAAGCCAGAAAGATAGTCGCTGTAGATCTGCCTTACAGTTTCCGCCTCCTCCGGCGCGATGACCAAGGTGCCTTTGTGATAGCGATAGCCCAACATTGTGCCGTTCCACGGCTTACCTTCCTCAAAATTCTTTCTGACGCGCCACTTCTGGTTTTCGCTGGCCGAAAGGCTTTCTTCCTGGGCGTAGGACGCCAGGATCGTCAACATCAGCTCTCCGTCAGCGCTCATGGTGTGGATGCTTTGTTCCTCAAAGAAAACATCCACCCCGATCTCCTTTAATGACCGTACCGTTTCCAGCAGGGTGACGGTATTTCTGGCCATCCGGGATATGGATTTTGTTATGACCATGTCGATGAGTCCAGCTTCGCAATCCCGGAGCAATCGCTGGAAGTTTTCTCTGGAATCCTTTGTTCCGGTCATCGCCTCATCCGCGTACACACCAACATATTGCCAGCCTGGGGTATGTTGGATCAGCTCGCTGAAATAGCTGACCTGGGCTGAGAGCGAATGCAGCATGGTGTCCTTACCGGAACTGACTCTGGCGTATGCCGCCACCCGCTTTAGGCTGGGAAGTTTTGCCGCCGGAAATGTTACTTGTTTAACTGACCGTTCCATGTATTAGCCTCCTTTGTATCAATGTTCGGGTACTACATATTCGCTCCGCAGGGCTCAGATAGCAAGTTATTTCAGAGGTAAATACTATCCAAAGACAGGCCGTACTTATTGGCGATAATAGCGCACATTGCACCCCGGTCATTCTCGGTGATTAAGCCCTGCGCGACCATACTGTCCAGTAGCGCTACCGTCAATCTATAGTCCATAAGGATATGGAAAAGATCATCGTTTTCGGGACGCAAGGTAGCAGTCACGACAGCAGAATTTGCGGTCTCTATTCCCATAGCTTCTGAACTCCTTTCCGCAGAAGTGACAGACTAGGTTATAATAAGCCTTTTTCTGGACCTGATCCTGATGACTGTTCCAGTAAGCCATACGGCATTGATCCGAGCAATATTTTTTCTCCCTTCCGCTTCTGGGCTGTTCAACGGGCTTTCTACAATGCAGACATAATCTGGCTCCTGGGATATCCGGATAGCGGCGAATGTGAGATTTAACGGTGTTATAGGGGATGCCCAGCACTTTGGAGATCGTGGCGGTAGACCATCCTTTCAAACGCACATTGTTGATGGCGATGATATTTTGTTGTTTCATAACAGCGCTCCTTCTTTGGGAAGTTGCCGGGAGAGCGGAAGCTCCCACCCTCCCGGCATAGTATTAACCGGTGATCTGGATGACCTTGATGGCTTCCGGACGGATCAGCCTGGCATCCAGGAACTCAAAACCAACATATCCGACCTGGTCATAAAGGGCGTATTCCTCCACCAAAGGCTGCAGATTCACAGGCGCGCGATCCACAATCCAGTAATAACTGAAGTCGCCAAAGGCGATAGGCTTCGTTCCAGTGCCAGCAGAGGGCATGGCGTTGCAGATACATACCTTCTTGCCCAGAATGGTATCATTGCTGTGATTCCAGATGTAGTTGCCGCACTCGTCTTTCAGAGTACGGAGCGCATAGGCCGTCTCATCGTTCATCATCCAAACACCATCGTTGCGGTATTCGGGTTTGACGGAGAAAAACAGCTTGGCAATATCCTCGTAGGTGAGCGCGGTGGCGGTTACGCCGATCTCAGCGCCACCCTGGTCCGCCAGAATACCGGTGGGCATATTCTCATCGGTGCCATTGATGAAAGCATCATCCTCGGCCAGAGCGAAATTCTTGGCCAATCTGCGCAGCAGATAATCTTCTACATTGAAACCGGGCTCGAAGATGATATCCTGATCCAGCTTGAACGCTGTGGCCAATTTGTGCTTTCCCAGCACATACCGGGTAAAGTCGGCCATGCTGTCACGCAGAGGGATTTTGCCGCCCTCCGGCACCCACATCGCCAGGTCATTACAGGTACGAGCCCAAAGACGCTCGTCCTTACCCTTGATGGTCAGCACATTGGCCAGCTTGCGGAAATTACTCTCTGCCAGCAGAAATTCGTGATACTTCCGGTTGGAAGTGCTGGGCAGCTCATAGCCACCGGTGGCGTTGCTGTATCCGCCACGCAGAATCTCGTTGGGGGCGCGGGAGCCACGCATGACATCCCAGAATTGTCTGTCATAGGTGGGATCTCCCAGAATGTGCTTACGATCTGTTTCTGTATACATCGTGTTTTCTCCTAAAGTGATTGATTTTGGGTTAATTACCCCTTTGATTTCGCGGTTTTTTACATAGACCCCCACGCCCGTTGCTCTTGGTAACAGGTGCGGAGATTTGATACCCCCTAGGGTTCCAGGGGATCGCCGCTGAGCTTTGTAATTCCAACTTCCCGGCAGAAGTGAATAAGCTCCGAATAACTGTTGAGCGCCACCTTCGCTCCGTCGCTTTTGATGGTGTAGCGCAAGGATTTCTCAACTTCGACGGGATCGCCATTCTTTCTGCGAAGACGCAGTTTACCGAAATCACAGTGCCTGCTTCTTCCAAAAAGAAGATCAATCATTTTCTTCATTCTTGGGTCCTCCTTTGATGAATTTGAATCCTCTGGCGGTACAGAACTCCATTACTTCCCGGTGAGACAGGAAGTAGTTGTTGGACAGCCCATGCACAACAAGCCACCTTGCCGGCGCGGCGGCGCGGCTGCTCATGATGACCACCAAGCTTCCGTCCTTTGCCCGCATCAGGCATCTGCCCTCATAACGCTCGTCCGAAAAATCGTCCGGCATCATGTGTTCCAGCAGAACGCCGTTGCCACAGATCAGTTTCTTCATTGAAAGCACCTCCTTTCCACGATGTTGAGGCCACCGAGGGAACTCTCGTTGTTATGTCACGGGGAAGGAAAAACAGAATGGTGCTGTCCACCAAGTAATAGAAAACGCCTCCTTCCGTGTACGAGAGGTCACCGATGTGTCCTTCACTACTTAGCCACGGGAGGGGACGTTTTTTGCCGGTCTCTGAAAACAAATTTTCCGCACACAATCCATGCGTGCGGAAGAAAAGTCAAAATCATATTTTTGTATGAATTCGGAGGATGTTACAGGTTGATGTTACCAAGGTGTTCCCAACCTTATTGCGCGTATGCGTATGTATATATGCGTGTTGATGCCATTCTCTCTTTATTCACAACCTTTAATATAGAAATGGGTAACAGCGGTAACAATGAGGATTTTGCTCTGCGGCACAAACCTTTTGGATGTTAACGGCAATGTTACAGAAAAACAGAGTTGTTAACCGCAAGTAACAGCAGAGATTTTTTCGTCTGTGACACATGTTACCGATGGGTAACAGTATGCAAAATCACTACACAGATGGTTTCTGTGTTTTTTCTGCTCTTTTTCCGTGAAATTTCTGTTGAGAAATTCACGATTTCATGATAGAATTATTTTAGAATGTTATGTCCATTTGGAGGAATTGATGTGGCTGTCAGTTACAAACGTCTATTCCACTTGCTGATTGACCGAGGAATGACCAACAGTCAACTGATGCAGCAAGCTGGATGCAGTGCAAATATCATCACCCGCTTAAAGAGGGGTGCATATATTTCCATGGAGAGTCTGGAAAATATATGCAGAGCATTAAACTGCGGTGTTGATGATATTCTGGAGTTTTCAGAAGATAGTACCCACCTGGTGGATAAGTCCGTTTTATAGGACGAATGTCTTGCTACTCTATGAGTAGAAGCAAGCAGATTATTCTACAGAAACGAGGATAAGTTATGCTTAAAGATAAAGGCTTAACCTATATATCGCTCTTTAGTTCCGCCGGTGTGGGGTGCTATGGTTTCCATATGGAAGGATTCCATTGTATTGCTACAAACGAACTGCTACCCAGACGCATCGAAGTACAAAGGGCAAATAAAAAATGCAGATATGAAACAGGCTATATTCCTGGGGACATTAGCCAGACAGAAGTAAAACAGCAGATTTACAAAGAGATTGACAGATGGACTGCCTTGGGCAATGATGGCGTGGATGTAGTCGTCGCAACACCTCCCTGCCAGGGCATCAGCGTTATTAACCATAAGAAAAATGATAACGACATCCATCGTAACAGCCTGGTGGTTGAGTCTGTTGAGATTATTCAGCAGATCAAGCCTCGCTTCTTCATTATGGAAAATGTCATGGCATTCCAAAAGACCCTGTGCATTGACCGGAATGGCCGTGCCTTGCCCATAGGAGACTTTATTAGAGAGTCTTTGGGTGATGACTATATTATTACTGGCAGAATCCTTAATTTTATGAATTACGGTTCAAATTCTTCCAGAACAAGAACTTTGATGATCGGTGTACATAGGAAGTATAGAAACACTATTACTCCTTATGATATTTATCCTGCTTATCGAACTGAGAAGACCCTGCGTGATGTAATCTATGGATTCCCCAGCCTTGAGTGGGGAGAAATCTGTGATTCTGATTTCTACCACGCATTCAGAACCTATAAGCCGGAAATGCGTGAATGGATTCATGATCTGAAGGAATGTGAATCTGCGTTTGACAATCCTGATCCTAAAAAACGACCTCATAAAGTTGTAAATGGAGAAATTGTTGAGAACTCACGCAAGAACAGAGATAAGTATACTCGGCAGCCTTGGGATCGGTTTATCCAGTGCGTACATACTCGGAATGATTTGCTGGCTGCACAGAATACGATTCATCCGGTAGAAGATCGTGTTTTCAGCATCCGTGAACTCATGGAAATGATGACAATCCCCAAGGGGTTCAAGTGGCTGGATATGAGCGATGAAGAACTAAATGCTCTGTCTGAAAAAGAAAAGAGAGCGGTTTACAAGGCTCATGAAATGAACATCCGGCAGTGCTTGGGTGAGGCTGTGCCTACAGAGATTATGCGACAGGTTGCACACAACATTCGCGCCTGCTTGGCACGGAAACACTTGGAGTCTATTGATATCAATAAGATCATCGCACAGTATTCGCTTGATCAGAAAGACAATTTGTTTAGTTTTGTTGAGCAGAACCCAGAAGATCTGGACGTTGCAACACTGATGCGCATTACTGAACTGTGCAATGCTAAGCGTGAAGAGAATGCCGCTTTTTATACAAATAAATTCATCGTCAATGAGATCATGGGTCGACTTCCCAGCTTCTCCAAGGATACGATTCACATTCTGGAACCCTCGGTTGGAACAGGCAGTTTTCTTCCTTTCCTGTTCAAAAAATACGAAGGCGTTCCTAAGGTGATTCTGGATGTGGTTGATATTGATGAGGACAGCATTGCCATGCTCAAATTGATAATGGCGAAGCTGACTATTCCTGCAAACTTTGAAATCCATATTCACTGCCATGATTTCCTTACGCTTGATTTCCCTTACCGTTTTGACCTGGCAGTGGGTAATCCTCCTTTCTCCAAGCTGAAGCTTGGGGATAAGAAGGTGATTGGATATCTGCAAAATAACCACAATAAGCGTACTAGCAATCTTTCGGAGATGTTCTTGGAGAAATGCCTTCGTTGCAGTGATTGTGTGGCACTGGTTTTGAACAAAACAATTCTAAGTACAGACGAATTCAAGGATACACGGGAGCTGCTGGCTCGGATGCGTATCGATTCTATTATCGATTTCGGTAGATACGGATTCACGGGTGTTTCGATTGAAACGATGTGCTTGATGGTTTGTCCAGGTCAGTCACCCAAAATGACCACCGTATTGAACATGAAATACAACATGAAGCTGGAGCAACCACAGGCATATATCACTGATCCTGCTTATCCGTATTTTGTGATATACAGAGATTCTGATTTTGATGCTGTTGCAGAGAAACTGGATTTTGATGTGTTTTCCGTGTTCCGGGATAGACAAATAACCAAGGCGGTAACAACCGAACAAAAAGCAGCTGATACCCTCTGGGTGATTAAGGCAAGAAATATTGATGACGACGGACAGGGCGTAACCCATATTGAAGGGTACGATGTTCATATTCCTGCAGATAAAGCAAAGAGTCTCTCTGCTTACAGATATGTGAATGATATGGGTATCTACTTGACCCCCAACATGACATATAACCCCAGGGTTATCAATAATATCCCTAATACCATTCCGGATGGCTCTGTGGCTGTTCTGATCCCTCGTGTTCCAATGAGGCTTACTGAACAGCAGATGCAGTATTTCTCAACCCAGGAGTATAGACGTTTTTATGGCATTGCACGGAATTTGTCTACACAATCCATCAATGTGGATAAAACCAGTGTTTTCTTTTATGGGGTGTTGAAAAATGACCAATGATGTTATTCAGGATTTTATCAACGAGCATACTTACGATATCCGAGTGACCGGAAATGGCCGCTGGATTGATCAGAAGTGCACCATGGATGTGGTTTGCTTTGTTGCAGACTGTATTGTGGACTATATCCAGAATGGTGGTTCACAGCCGTTTCAGTCCCCTGATATCTGGCGTTCTCCCTATGCTGTCCAGAGTGTGCAGGACTTCTTTGGAAAACCCGATCCTATGAATTACTCTGCACATGACGAGTTCAACAAATTCTTCCGTCAGCCTATGAAGATGCTGGCTGCCGCTGGTGTGCTGTGTGAAAATGGACGCAAGAATAACACAATCCAGTTCTCGGTGGAGAACATGGAGGTGCTGGAGTATATCGCACTCCGTGAGAAGAATGCGTATAATTTCTTGTGTGCTTACATCGAGAAAACCTTGCGTGACAGCGGCCTTTGGGGATCTTTCGAGCGTTTCTTCCAGGCACAGGACGAAGTGGAGTACCAGCGCGTGAAGGATCGTTTTGCTGAGTTCTCCATTCGCTACACCAAAATTAATACCAATGTAGAAGCATACCGCATTTTTACAAAGGTGTTGAATATCCTCGCATGTAAATATCGTAAGCGCGGTACCGAACGCGGCCACATTTCCAAGTCTTTCATCACCTTTGACAAGATTATGTACAATCAGGTTAACTGGAGAGATGAGCTGAGCGGCAAAGAAAAGAATGTAGCCCGACGGGATTACGTTCCTGCGCCCTCCGGTGACAACGGTTACTATAAGTATCGTGTTAACCGGGCCATCAAGAAACTGCGGCAGTTCAACGACAAGTACAACCGTTCTCGTTCTGAGGTTACAGATACGATGGCGATTGGTACATCCGCAACCCACATCCATCATATCTTCCCCAGAAGTGATTTTGAGGAAATTGCGGATTACCTAGAGAACCTGATTGCACTGACTTCTGGCCAGCATCTGCAAAAGGCTCATCCTGAAGGAAATACCCAGGTGGTGGATCGGGACTTCCAGTATCTGTGTCTGATCTGCAAAACGGAGAGCATTAAAAAGAATATTCTGGGTACCACAGGTGCGCCTGTGATTTATAGCTTCGACTGCTTTACTCATGTTCTGGCTGTTGGTTTGAGAAAGCCTATCTTTGAAGATTTGCCGGAAAATGACTTTGAGGCTGTGTTGAATCATATTGAAGTGTGCTATTAATAGCTTAGTTGCATGATTTGCAGCAACTTCCCATTTATTTCTGCTTAAGAATGGAGCAGAAGCTGGAACCCATAGGTAGCGATGGATATCGTTTTACGCGGAGCTACCACAAAATGGTTAATTGTCAAAGTAAACGCAACTACGACAGAGAAAATGCAACAGTTGCAGTAAAGCTGGCAGAAGAAGGGAAACGGGTCGGGGAAAGGGCCTGAAATAGGGTGAAATAGGGTGAAATGGGGGCAAAAAGGGCGAAAAAAGGGTACAGCAAAGCTGGCGTTGCAATGAGGCATACAATTACGCCAAAGTAAATGCAACACCAAAAGCGGTTATGACAAAGGGGTTAAAGGGCGAGAAGCTTGGGTTTAAGAATGATCTGATTGCACGGAACTACGTCTAGACAAAGTAAACGCAACAGCTTGTTGGTGAGATCTTCCCCATACAGGAATGTAAACATTTCAAAGGGGGATTTGTCTCCCAGGATGCGTCTTTTGTAAGAGTTGATGTGGGAAAGGACAAGGTTAATATCCTGCTGTGTCAGGTGATCGAAGGAGGTTCCCTTCGGCAGGATCATTCGAAGGAACTCATGGTTGCGTTCAACATGAGGTTTTTGGTAAGAGGCCATTGGATCACAATAGAAGACACGACACCGGCGGAGGCCGTCAGGGTCGAATTCGATGGCTGTTGGATCACTGAACTCGGTACCGTTATCTGTCAGCAGGACAGGAAACAGGCGTTCAAAATCATCCTTACCCAGACCTTCATAGAGGAAACGGAAGCAACTGGTAACGGTGGAAGCGGTATTGTTATCCCTCAAAAAGGCCAACATCAGCTCAGTCCCTGGAAAGGTCAGGGTAAGTAAAACCTTGCCGCCGATTTTACCAATCACAGAATCCATTTGAACATGGGGGCAGTCAGGATTCCGGGTCATAAAGAGACGAAAATCCTCAATGGTGCGTCCAGTACGGCAGGCTTTGTCAACTTTCGCCTGTCTGCGGGACCCTTTGCGTGGCTTCAGTTTACACACTCTTCTCTGATCCAGAATCCCTGCGGACAGAAGGTTACTGTGCATCATTCGCTGGATCGTTCGTTCTCCAACGGGTAACTGATCGGCATTGTTCACACAGATATGATGGATGGATTGTCCGTTTTTAATCAGCGGGGAAACCACCCTGTCGACCTGCCTCAACTCGCCGGTTGTTAGATTAAACCCCTGACGGTTTCCGCTCAGTGTGGCGCGATACTCCTGATCCGCGCGATTTGCGTGATAGACAAACTTGCGAAGGGTGCATTTGGGACGATCTGGGCAACCGTTGCAGACATATGGGGCTCTTGCCAGTTTGGGGCACAGTTCCTCCTGAAAGTGGGAACAAACCGAGTTGCACAGCGAGCAGGCAGCGCATTTGCGGGAGCACTCCGGTCTGTCGGTGCAGCAGCCGTAGTGGGTACAGGTTCGTCTGTGAATACACCTGTTCTTAACGCGACCAAAAGCGCCGGTGTCTTTTTCCTGGCGGTGCCTCAGGATTTCTCTGCCGATGGTAGACCGGGCTTTCCCCAGAATACCAGCAATCTCTGATGGCGTTGCTCCCACAGAAAGCTGGGTTTCGATTACCACCCGATCATCGTAAGTTAAATGTTTAGACATCATGTCACCTCCACTAAATATCAAAGATATTAAATCACAGGTGGCCTGATTTGACAAACTAAACGCAACACGGTTCCCCCGGGGGAACCGGTAATCCGGAATGTGATCTCTGCCGCCTTACTTCCGACAGGACAAAGTAACTGCAACAATAGCTATGCCAAAGTAAACGCAACAGTCCCGTTCGTCCTGTTGCATTTACCTTGACGGTTAACCGCTACC
>ERZ1032130.313-NODE-313-length-13101-cov-4.871915_pt1 | contig 13101 bp, 13 predicted proteins | sample MGYA00517879_ERZ1032130 | MGnify/ENA primary metagenome ERZ1032130 (study PRJEB33719, sample SAMN04262597) | wastewater metagenome | biome: rural village; feature: animal feces; material: feces | host: Bos taurus | place: El Salvador | collected 2012-01-31 ...
ATCACAGCGAAAGTCTTTTGAATATGGCAATTGCGCTAAAGCAGTTTACCTGTCAGGATACTGTGAAGTTTTTTAAGGATCTGGGTATTTTTTCTAAAAACCGAAACGGATATCTGTACCCACATTCTGACGCAGCAAGTGCAGTTCTTGATGTACTTCGTATGGAATGTGAACACTTAAAAGTAAAAGTTGCCTGTCAGATAGAGGTGACATCTATTGAAAAAGAAGACGGTCTTTTCAAGGTTCACACACCGGGATGGACTTATGAGTCGGAAAAGCTGATTTTGGCAACAGGGTCAAAAGCTGCACCGGCAACCGGTTCTGATGGGAGCGGCTATATACTTGCCAAAAGTATGGGGCATACAGTCATTGAGCCGTATCCTGCATTGGTACAGTTACTATCCAGGGATAAATGTTTAAATACACTGGCAGGGCTTCGTGCAGATGCAAGAGCCATCCTGTTTGCTGATGAAAAGCCGGTGATTTCCAATCGTGGGGAAGTACAGTTAAATGCCAATAACATTTCCGGTATTCCGGTATTTCAGATCAGTGCAGATGCAGCAAAAGCCATGGCAGCAGGAAAAAAATGTCATGTGATTTTGGATTTTCTGCCTGATTTTTCAGAAGAACTGCTGAATAGTTATATGAAAGAAAGAATCTGTACCGGAGGATATAAATCAGCAGTAAACTTCCTTACGGGATTATTTTCGAAAAAGTTAAGTGAAATTTTATGTGAGCGTTGTAAGTTTTCAAAAAAGCTTGTGGCGGAAAAATTCACTGAAGATGACATAATAAATTTATGTAAACAAATTAAAAATTTTAAGATTACAATATATGGAACCAACGGTTTTGAACATGCACAATGCTGTGGCGGTGGTGTTTCTCTGGAAGAAATTGATCCGCTTACCATGGAATCCCTGAAGACAGCCGGGTTATATTTCTGCGGAGAGCTTCTTGACGTACATGGTGACTGTGGCGGTTACAATTTACAGTGGGCATGGACCAGCGGTTACCTTGCAGGAAAAGCAATCAATGATTAAGATCAATCAGTTAAAATTACCCATAGATCACAATCAGGAAGATCTGGAGAAAAAAGTTTGTAAATTACTGCAGATTCCGGCTACAAAGCTCTATGGAATTGAAATATTAAAACGTTCTCTGGACGCAAGAAAAGCCCCTCTGATGTATAATTATCAGGTAGGAGTATTTGCAGATGGAGAAGAGAAGATTACAAAAAAAATAAAAAATAAGGATGTTTCTCTTGGAAGTCTTGTGAAATATTGTTTTCCAAAGACAGGAGAAGAATTGCTTTTGCATTCTCCGGTGATCATCGGTGCCGGACCTGCCGGACTTTTCTGTGCCTATATGCTTGCAAAAGCCGGTTTTCGTCCGATTCTTTTAGAACGGGGCGAAACCGTTGAGGAACGACAAAAAAAGGTGGACCGCTTTTGGGCGACGGGAGAACTGGATCCGCAGTCTAATGTGCAGTTTGGAGAAGGCGGTGCGGGAACATTTTCAGATGGGAAACTGAATACCCTTGTAAAGGACAATCACGGACGCAGCCGTTTTGTACTGAAAACCTTCGTGGAATTTGGTGCAAAGGATGATATTTTATATGAAAGCAAGCCTCATATTGGAACAGACATTTTAGTAAATGTTGTGCGAAATATGCGAAATGAGATTATGGAGCTTGGCGGTGATATCCGTTTTAACAGTCAGGTAACGGATTTACGTATAGAAAATGAAAATATTTCTGCAATCCAGGTGAATCATGAACAGTGGATGGAAACAGAAACTATAGTTTTGGCCATCGGTCACAGTGCCAGAGATACCTTTCGAATGCTTTTAGATCGCAATGTTCCAATGAGAAGCAAGGCTTTTGCTGTTGGGGTACGTATGGAGCATCCTCAGGCGCTGATCAATGAAAATCAATACGGTAAAAATTATCCGAATTCTTTACCGGCAGCCAGCTATAAATTGACAAGAAAAGTAGGAGACGAGAGGGGTGTTTATTCTTTCTGTATGTGTCCGGGAGGCTATGTAGTCAACGCATCTTCAGAGGAAGGCATGACTGCGGTAAATGGTATGAGCTATCATGCCCGTGCCGGTGAAAATGCAAACAGTGCCATGATCATTTCTGTCAGACCGGAGGATTTTGGCAGTGAGGAGCCTCTGGCAGGTGTAGAATTTCAGAGAAAGCTGGAAATGGCAGCCTACAGAGAAGGACAAGGGAAAATTCCTGTGCAGTTGTTTGGCGATTTTTGTAAAAATGAGGTCAGCAAAGCTCTGGGAGAAATCAGACCAAACACCAAAGGAGAATGGATCTTCGGTAATGTTCGAAGTATTTTCCCTGAAAATTTATCTGCCGGTCTGGAAGAAGGCATCAAAGGCTGCGAAAAGCTGATTCCCGGTTTTGCAAGAGAAGATGCTTTGCTTCTGGGAGTAGAGAGCAGAACTTCCTCTCCGGTACGCATTGAAAGAAATTCCGACACACTGCAAAGCGAAATCAGAGGATTGTATCCATGCGGAGAAGGTGCCGGTTATGCGGGCGGTATCATGTCAGCCGCTATGGATGGCATAAAAGTTGCGGAAGCAATTGCATTGAAATATAAACCATGCTATGATTTAATATAATCTTATGTAATCGCAAAAGTTGACATAAGGTACTTACGTTAACCTAGGAGGAATTATGAGAGGCGTAGGAAAAAATAACTGGGCACTGACCATGTTGATTCTGGCAGGTATTGTGCTGGGCAGTTTTATCGCAACACTGACGGCAGGACTTCCGGGACTTGGATGGTTAAGCTTTGGTCAGACCTTTGGATTTCAGAATCCAATCGTCTTAGATCTTGGTGTGATGATCATTACCTTTGGTCTTACCATCAAAATTACCATTGCAAGCATCTTGGGAATCATCATTGCCGCCATTATCTATCACTTTATTTAAGTGACGTAGTGGATTTTGAATATCCGCTGTCTTGAGGGGAGCACACGGAAAGGAATTTACATGAATGAACTGACCGTGACAATGAAACATCTTCCACCACAAATGCAGCCATATGAGAAATGTGCATCCTTTGGTCCGGAATTTTTAACAGATGCAGAGCTGATTGCCTGTATCATACGTTCCGGAACAAGAGAATACACTTCTGTGGCCCTTGCAGATCATCTTCTGGACCTGCGAAAAGGAAAAGAGGGGTTAAAAGGTCTTTGCAGCCTTTCTTATGAGGAACTGACAGAGGTTCCCGGAATCGGTCGCGTCAAGGCCGTTCAGATTCAATGTATTTTTGAACTTGCCAAACGCATGAGTCGTCAGGAAGCAAAGAAAATGCTGAATTTCAGTGAGCCGGAACGTATTGCGGAATATTATATGGAAGATTTCAGGCATAAGGAGCAGGAAAATATTCTGCTGCTTCTTTTGGATAATAAAAGTAATCTTTTAGGAGAAAAGCTGTTGTTTACAGGAACTGTTAATTCCAGTATTATTTCTCCAAGAGAGATTTATTTAGAAGCATTAAGGTTTCATGCGGTTGGGATTATTTTACTGCACAATCATCCAAGCGGTGATCCTACACCAAGTGATGCAGACCGCAGAGTCACAAGAAAAATACGGGATGCAGGCAGTTTACTTGACATTCCGTTATTAGATCACATTATCATCGGTGATAAAAAATATGTGAGTTTTCACGAAAAAGGATACTTATAGAAAGGAAAATACCATGGGAAATTTATGTTTTGGAATTGATTTGGGATCCAACAACCTGAAATTGTACTGTAAAGAAGGTGACCGTATTCTTCAGCAGAAAAATATGGTTGCAGTTGAAAATAAAAAGAAAATGATCGCTTACGGTGATGAAGCATACGCAATGTATGAAAAAGCTCCGTCACACATTGAAGTATCTTATCCAATGTCTTACGGAAATATCGGAAGCATTAATAATCTGGAAGTGTTTTTAAAATCACTTTTGGAAAAAACTACAAAAGGTGCATTAAAAGGTGCAGATTATTTTATGGCACTGCCAACTGATGTTCAGGATCGAGTGTTTACAACTTTGATTCAGGATGCCGGTTTAAAAGCTCGCAGCATCAATATGATCGATATGCCTGTGGCAGCAGGACTTGGACTTGGCATTAATGTAAAAGAAGCTCAGGGTGTGCTGGTGGTTGATGTCGGAGCTGATACAACAGAAGTTTCTATTCTTTCTTTAGGCGGTATTGTAATGAGCCGTTTGATCAAGGTTGGAGGAAATCAGATTGATGAGGCCATTATCTCAGCTGTCAGAAGAGAGTATAACTATTTTATTGGAAGCAAAACTGCAGAACAGGTGAAGAAAGAACTTGCTTATGCAGTGATTCCGGAAAATGCCAAAGAAGAAAAAATGAAAATCTGCGGCAGAAACATGGTACTTGGCCTTCCTGCAATGTTGGAAATTGATGCACAGTTTGTATCAGAAGCTATCAAAGATGTTTTAAAACAAATCATGGATACTGTAAAAGTTGTTTTGGAAAGAACTCCGCCGGAATTAGGGGTTGATATGATCCAGAACGGAATCTATTTAACCGGTGGTTCTTCACAGTTAAAAAATTTAGATCAGATGATTGCAAACAACACGGGCATTACAGTTGTAAAGGATGAAGATCCGGAGCAGTGTATTGCAAGAGGTCTTTGCAGAGTGATCAACGAAAGAGAATTCCGTTCTCTTACATTTACAACCAAGGAACAGGAATATAACTAATTTAGATCAGGAGACATGGAATGAGAAGAAGAAAACGAGATTCTATTCCAAGTAAATATATATTATCAGCTATCGCAGCTGTTTGTGTCGGTTTCATGCTGCTGTCCTATGTATTTGGATTCCATGGAGGACCGCTGGGCACCATCAGCGGATATCTGTTTGTTCCGATTCAAAAAGGAATCAATTATGTTGGCTGGTATTTAAGTGACCGGGCAGATAATTTACAGGATTTAAGACTTGTGATGGCAGAGCGTGATGCCCTGCAGGAACAGGTGGATCAGCTGACCATTGAAAACAGTCAGTTAATGCAGGAAAAATATGAATTGGAAGATTTACGTGCATTATATGATCTGGATCGTTCCTATTCGGACTACTCTAAGGTTGCGGCCAACGTTATTGGAAAGGATTCCGGCAACTGGTTTCACAGCTTTATCATAGACAAAGGATCCAGTGACGGTATCGAAGTGGACATGAATGTACTGTCAGGCAGCGGACTTGTAGGAATTGTTACAAAGGTTGGGTCCGATTGGGCGCAGGTGCGTGGAATCATTGATGATATGAGTAATGTCAGTGCCATGATCTTATCTACAGCAGATAACTGTATGGTAAACGGAGATCTGCAGCTGATGTCTCAGGGCGTCATTTCCGTTTCTCAGTTAAAGGACAGTGATGATCAGGTGATGTCTGGTGCAAAAGTAGTTACTTCCCAGGTAAGCGACAAGTACCATCCGGGACTTTTGATCGGTTATATTCAGAATCTTGAAATGGATTCCAATAACCTTACAAAGTCAGGAACCATCACGCCGGCAGTAGATTTTGAACACTTACGTTCCGTGCTTGTGATTACGGATATGAAACGACAGATTGATCCGGAGGAAGAACCATGATGAAGAAAAGAATCAGCATGTTTTTTCTTGTGGTCGGATGTTTTATTCTGCAAAACACTGTTTTAAAGGAAGTAGAGCTTGGTGCGGTATCACCAAATCTTTTGCTGATCATTACAGCTTCCTTTGGATTTATCGGCGGACGTAAAGAAGGAATGTATATGGGTGTGATCTGTGGTCTGTTCGTAGACATTTTTTATGGACAGTTATTTGGTTATTATACCCTGCTGTATACCCTGATCGGATATGCCAATGGATTTTTTCATGCGGTATTTTATGATCTGGATATTAAGCAACCGATGTTTTTAATTGCAGCAAGCGATTTGGCATACGGATTGATACAATATTTCTTTCAATTTCTCCTGCGAGGGAAATTTGATTTCGGTTTTTATTTTGGCAATGTCATTTTACCGGAATTTTTATATACGGTAGTTCTGACCCTGATTTTCTACCGTGGAATTTTAAAACTTTATGAAAAACTTGACAAACTGGATAACACAGGGAGTGTAGACGAATTTGTTTGATGATTTTAAAGAGTGGTTGTTTAACTTCATAAAATCAAGAAGCTTTGTCCTGACTGCAATATTTATCTTCTGCTTTAGTGCACTTTTGTACAGAGTATTTTATCTGCAGATTGTGAAAGGTGCGCAGTATCAGGAAACCTTTGCTTTGAAACTGGAAAGAGAGGTCACGACTGCAAGTACTCGCGGCAAGATTTTTGATCGAAACGGGGAAGTACTGGCATATAGTGAGCTTTCTTATTCTGTTGCCATTGAAGATAATGGAACTTATGAAACAACCAAGGAAAAACAGCATAGTTTGAATGATACCATTTATCGTCTCATTCAGCTGATTGAAAAAAATGGTGATGAATCCATTTGTGATTTTGGGATTATTTATGAAGACGGAAGGTATCAGTTTGTAAATGAGGGAACCCGTCTGCTTCGATTTAAAGCAGATGTTTTCGGTCATGCCACCATTGATAAGCTGGAAACAGAGCAGGAACTGGCAACTCCTGACGAAATCATGGATTATATGTGCGGTACTGAAAGATACCGTATTGATGAAGGCGGTTACAGTGATGAATATCGTTTGAAAATTTTAAATGTACGCTATGCCATGAGCTCTAACAGCTATAAGCGTTACGTAAAGACCAGAGTATCCAGCAATGTATCTGAAAAAACTGTGGCAGCAGTGATGGAAAACATCACTGATCTGCAGGGAGTTTCTATTGAAGAAGATTCCATTCGTGTATATCCGGATGCGAAATACTTTGCTCCTTTGATCGGTTGGATCGGGAAAGCTTCCGATGAGGAAATCGAAACCTTTAATGAGAAAATCGGAAAAGAAAAATATCAATTGAATGATATTGTTGGAAAATCGGGAATTGAACAATACATGGAGATTGACCTTCAAGGAACGAAGGGGTCGCAGATTATCGACGTAGACAGTGTGGGCCATATCTTAAATGTAGAATCTGTCATAGAGCCGATTCCGGGGAATGATATCTATTTATCCGTTGATAAAAATCTGCAGATTGCATGCTATGATATTTTAGAGCAGAAGCTTGCAGGTATATTATTGGAAAAAATTACCAACACTAAAACATATACATCCACCGGCAGAGCAAAGGATATCAAAATACCAATTTATGATGTCTATTATGCATGCTTTGATAACAATATTATTGATATTGATCAGTTTACCCAGGAGGATGCATCAGAACTTGAACGAAGCGTTCATCAGCGTTTTGAACAGAAATTATCTTCTGTACTTTATGAACTTCGGGAAGAACTGAATAATCCAAACGCAAAGGCATACAAGGATCTTTCTTTGGAAATGAAAAATTATATGAGTCATATTGTCAGCAGCTCCTGTCTGATGGGCGAAAATGATGTACTAAATCCGGATTCAGCAGATTCTATGTACAAAGCATGGCATACAGATGAAAGTATCAGTTTGAAAACCTATCTGGAATATGCGATTTCCATGAACTGGATCAATGTTTCAAAAGTGGCAAAGGATACACCATATCTGGATTCCGAAGAAATTTACAATGCACTGATTGATTACATTACACAGTCACTTTCTGAAGACTCCAAATTTGGAGAAATGATCTATCGCTTTATGCTTCAGGATGATCTGATTTCCGGCAGAGAAACTGCATTGCTTCTTTATGACCAGGGAGTATTAAATTCTGCCGATGATGAAGAGTATACAAGACTGTTATCAGGTACAATGTCGGCATATGATTTCTTCATTACAAAGATTACAAATCTTGAAATTACCCCGGGAATGCTTGCTCTTGAGCCTTGCAGCGGCGGTATGGTGGTAACAGATCCAAATAACGGAGATGTACTTGCCTGTGTATCCTATCCGGGGTTTGATAATAACCGTCTGACAAATACCATGGAAGCCGATTATTACAGTCAGCTTTTAAATGATAATGCAAGACCAATGTATTCACGTGCGACACAGGAAAAAACAGCGCCAGGTTCAACATTTAAACCGTTAAGTGCCATCGCCGGTCTCTGCGAAGGTGTGATTTCTACTTCGCCATCCAATACGATCACCTGTACCGGTGTATATACAAAGGTAAGTAATCACCCAAAATGCTGGATTCTGACTCAAAATGGCGGATCCCATGGAGCGGAAAATGTAATCGATGCAATTAAGGATTCCTGCAACTGTTATTTTTATGAAGTAGGTTTCCGGTTGGGCAGTACAGGAAATGGACTTTCCAATGAGGTTGGGCTTGAAAAACTAGCAGAATATGCGACCATGTTTGGGCTTGGCAACAAATCAGGCCTTGAAACGGAAGAAAGTGAACCACAGATTTCAGATCAGACAATTGTACCTTCTGCGATTGGCCAGGGAAGTCACAACTATACGGTTTCCCAGATTGCAAGATATGTAACAACCATTGCAAATGGCGGAACCTGTTACAATTTGTCGCTCTTAAACAAAGTAACTGATTCCGGCGGAAAATTAGTTGAAGAATACGGTTCAACGGTGTATAATGTATTAGATATACCGTTAGAGTATATGTCTACAGTTCAGCAAGGTATGAATGCTTATGCAATGAATTCTTCAGTAATAAATAAAGTAGGAATTAACACTGCAGGTAAAACAGGTACGGCAGAACAGTCTGTGAATCATCCGAACCATGCGCTTTTTATCGGATATGCACCATATGAAAGTCCTGAAATTGCATTGGCTGTTCGAATTGCCCATGGCTACACATCTGCAAATGCAGCATCCATTGCAGCAGATGTATATAAATATTATTTCGACCTTGTTGAAAAAGATGAATTGTTAAGCGGACAGGCTTCTGCAGCAGAAGGTACCGTTGTGGGAGATTAACGAGGAGAGTTATGGAACAACCAGTAGTAATTAAAAGCAATAAATATGGTCTGACCGTATGTTTAGACAAGGAACTGGACTTTGAAACGTTAAAAGGTCTCGTGGCAGATAAATTTAAAGAATCGAAAAAGTTCTTTAAGGGAGCAGAGCTTGCCATTGCTTTTGAAGGCCGTGAACTTTCACAGGACGAGCAGATCACCCTCGTTCAGGAAATGATCGCACATGCAGGAATCAAGGTTCCATGCATTGTGGATGTGGATGTGGCAAAAGAAGCAGTGATGAAGCAGGCGGTAGAGCATACCAGATCATCCGCTGAAGTAACTGAAAACAGCGACGGAAAATTTTACAAAGGAACCCTTCGTTCCGGACAGGTTCTTGAATCAGAGACCAGCATTATTATTTTAGGTGATGTAAATCCGGGCGCAACAGTGGTTTCCAAAGGAAATGTTGTTGTTTTAGGTACTTTAAAGGGAAGCATTTATGTTGGTGCCGGCGGCAATGAAAATACATTTGTAGCAGCATTGTCTATGGATCCTATGCAGATTCGTATCGCAGATTATATTGCACGCAATTCTGACAATCCGGAAAAGAAAGACAAAAAGAAGCTTTTAAAGAAAAAGGATAAGTTGGAAGAACAGCCAATGATTGCATACGTGGATGCTGGAAATATATATATAGAACCTATTACAAAAGAAGTATTAGCAGATATTAAGATATAGACCGATGGAGGAGTAAAAAATGAGTGAAGTAATTGTAATTACATCCGGAAAGGGCGGTGTAGGTAAAACAACTACAACTGCCAACTTAGGTACAGGACTTGCAAAATTAGATAAAAAAGTGGTTATGATCGATACAGATATCGGACTTCGTAACTTAGACGTAGTTATGGGACTTGAAAACCGTATCGTATATAATCTTGTAGACGTTGTAGAAGGAAATTGCCGTATCAGACAGGCATTGATCAAAGACAAGCGTTACCCAAATCTTTGTCTGCTCCCATCTGCTCAGACAAGAGATAAATCTTCTGTAACACCGGAACAGATGGTAAAATTAATTGAAGATTTAAGAGAAGATTTTGATTACATACTGCTTGATTGCCCGGCAGGTATTGAACAGGGCTTTAAAAATGCCATTGCAGCTGCGGATCGTGCGCTGATCGTTACAACACCGGAAGTGTCACCGGTTCGTGATGCAGACCGTATCATTGGTCTTCTTGAAGCAAATGAAATTCATAAAATCGATTTAATAGTTAACCGTCTCCGTATGGATATGGTAAAACGCGGAGATATGATGTCAATTGAAGATGTTATCGAAATTCTTGCGATCGATCTGATCGGTGCAGTACCTGATGATGACAGCATTGTTGTATCGACAAACCAGGGGGAACCTTGTGTAGGTGATGATTCTTTGGCAGGACAGGCATATATGAACATTTGCAAACGTGTATTAGGGGAAGAAGTTCCAATGCTTGATCTTGATGCAAAAGAAGGTTTCTTTAAGAAGCTTTCCAAGCTGTTTAAATAAGAGGGGGTAACATTATGGCATTATTAGATTTTTTTAAGAAAAAATCTTCCGGATCTTTAGCAAAAGACCGTTTAAAATTAGTTCTGATTTCAGACAGAGCAAACTGCAATCCTGAAATCATGGAATCAATTAAAAATGATATTATCAAAGTAATTTCCAAATATATGGAAATTGATTGTGAAGGGTTAGATATCCAGATCACACAGACAGAGTCAGAAGGTGCAAACGGAACTGTACCTGTACTTTGTGCGAACATTCCGGTTCTGGATATGAAACATAAAAAGAATTAAGGAGTATTATGTTTAAGCAGTACCAGTTTCGTAATTATCGAATCAAATTAGTCATTCTAGTATATCTGTTGACCACCATCGGTATTCTGGTGATTGGAAGTGCGGAGAAGGATTTTCAAAGCCAGCAGATTCTGGGATTGGTACTGGGTTCTGTTGCTATGCTTACACTTTCGTTAACCGATTATAATATCCTGATGCAGATGCACTGGGTAATTTATGGCATCATCCTGTTTTTGCTGATCCTGGTTTTAACGCCTCTTGGAAAAGAGGTAAACGGAGCACAAAGATGGATTGACTTAAAGGTAATCACGCTTCAGCCGTCAGAACTAGCAAAGATCATGCTGACGCTGTTCTTTGCAAAATTTTTTTCTGACAGACATGACAGAATTAATGAGCTGATTACAATCGTTCCTTCAGTGATACTATTCGGGATACCCGCATTTCTTGTTTTGAAAGAACCGGATTTATCGACAACCATTACCATTGCACTTGTTTTTTGTGCAATGATTTTTATAGCTGGATTCAGTTATCGTATCATAGGAAGTATGATTGCAGTCATTGCACCGGTAGTTCTTGTCTTTTTAGGGTATGTTATGCGGGAAGATCAGGTTTTACTGGAGGATTATCAGAGAAATCGTATTATGGCATGGTTAAATCCGTCGGAGCATGCAGATTTGGCTTATCAGCAGCAGAATTCGATCATGGCCATTGGTTCCGGACAGTTGACGGGAAAAGGGCTGAACAATCAAGCTGTTGTATCGGTAAAGAACGCAGACTACATTGCAGAACCACAGACTGACTTTATTTTTGCAGTTGCTGGTGAAGAACTGGGGTTTATCGGTACAGCTGCGATTATTATTTTATTACTTCTCATAGTGATTGAAATTATTATGATAGGCAGAAATGCAAAAGATTGGGCCGGGAATCTGATTTGCAGTGGTGTTGCTTCATGGATTGGCTTTCAAAGCTTTATCAACATATGTGTTGCAACCGGACTAATGCCAAACACCGGTGTTCCATTGCCTTTTGTCAGCTATGGACTGACTTCTCTTGTCTCGCTGTACATTGCAATTGGAATAGTGTTAAATGTTGGCTTACAGCCGCGAAAGTATTAGAGAAGGGGATAGGGGGTACATTATGAACATCGGTTTTATTGCTCACGATGCGAAGAAGAAATTAATGCAGAACTTTTGTATTGCATACAGAGGAATTCTGTGTAAAAATGAGCTTTATGCAACAGGAACCACTGGAAGATTGATTGAAGAGGTTGCAAACCTAAATATTCATAAATATCTTGCTGGTCATCTGGGGGGAGAGCAGCAGTTGTGTGCGCAGATTGAGCACAATCAAATTGACCTTGTAATTTTTTTAAGAGATGCGCAGCAGCCGAAGTCCCATGAACCGGATGTAAATACCGTTTTACGTTTGTGTGATATGCATAACATTCCGTTGGCTACTAATCTGGCAACTGCTGAGTTATTGATCAAATCACTTGACAGAGGAGACCTTGAGTGGCGTGAAATTTACAAATAGATTAACAAAACAGCTGATAGCCGTGTTTCTTTGCACGGCTATGGTATTTTTTGTTTCCGGATGTGGAAAGAAAAATGTAAATATTCCGGATTCTTATAAAATAAATAGCGACATTTTCGGACTTCTTCATACAGAAAAAGAGAATATTTCTGTGAATCATTTATTGAGCACAAATCTGTGTGTCGTAAATGAAAATACAGGAAATCCGGAAGTAGACATGTCCCTGGCAGAAGGTGCAGGCTTATTTGATATTACGAACTATGAAACAGTTTATGCTAAAAATGTTCATCAACAGTTATATCCGGCAAGCACCACAAAAATCTTAACAGCCTATGTAACGTTAAAACATGGAAATCTGGATGATATTGTAACTGTGTCGAAGGAGAACATCGTTCTTGAAAGCGATTCCAGTCACTGTGGCCTAAAGGCAGGTGATCAGATTTCCGTAAAAGAACTGCTTTATGGTTTGATGTTAAAATCTGCAAATGATGCAGCAAATGTTTTGGCAGATTATATTTCAGGCAGTACAGAAAAATTTGCAGAGCTGATGAATGAAGAAGCTCGTCTTTTAGGTGCAACAAACAGCCATTTTGTCAATGCCCATGGGCTTCATGACGAGGAACATTATACCACTGTGTACGATTTGTATTTGATTTTCTATCATGCATTACAAAACGAAACATTTCGGGAAATCTGTGGTTCTACCTCTTATACTGCCAGCTATAAAAATGCTTCAGGTCGTTCGGGGCCCCGGCTCCCATGATCCGAAAC
>ERZ1032130.314-NODE-314-length-13090-cov-5.051937_pt1 | contig 13090 bp, 8 predicted proteins | sample MGYA00517879_ERZ1032130 | MGnify/ENA primary metagenome ERZ1032130 (study PRJEB33719, sample SAMN04262597) | wastewater metagenome | biome: rural village; feature: animal feces; material: feces | host: Bos taurus | place: El Salvador | collected 2012-01-31 ...
GGTTTGGGAGCACTCGATGGCTGCCTACACCACAGTTGAAACCCGATCAATAGGTTGTATCGGTGACAAGGCTCTTGTTCCGAATAGTACAACTCAGGAACTTGAAGTATGGGGCGCAAATGGAATGGAAAGCTCTTACAAGATTGGTGAATGGCTCACTACTAACGACATTAAGCTCAATCCTGAAGATGCTGCACCTCTCGTAATGGGACGTGGTGTTTCGGTTGACGAAGCCGGCAACATCATTACCAACCTCAATTTCCCGGCAATAACCTCAAGCCGCCTTTTCCTCGCTATCAAGCCGAGTGGAGAAATTGTGTATATTCCTTGTGAATTCCCTGCCGACCTTGTAGTGCCCGATGGTGCCGGTCGCTGCGACTTCCTTGGAGACAAGACTGCGGGTAACGTTTTTGAGAATGGTTTCATTATCACCACTCCCAACCTTATGAATGATGCAATTGTATTCAATATCTTGGAAGGTGAGCAAGATCCATCTTATTCTTACAAAGTGAAGATTGGAGATGAAGAAAACACTGAGACATGGAACACTGAATCTTCAGCAATTCCTCTTGCAACTGTTGATGCTGATGCCGAGAAAGCACCGAAATTCATCGCTCGTAGCCGTAGTCTTGGTGGTTTCCGAGTTAGCGATGGAAAATCAAGCCTTGAAAAGAAATCATATACTGGCGAAAACATTATTGAATGGGGCGCAGCTACTTGTACGAACTTTACAGCATTCGTTCTAAACGGCAAGGAATATGCAGTAGTTAACCAGCCTGATGACGGTGCGCGCACCCACTCTTGGGAGCTATTCGACCTTGAAACTGCTCAGTCGCTTGCACGCTGGACAATGCCTGCAGGTGAGGCAGCAAACTATATGGTAGGTTTTGCATCTTCAGTGAATGAAGATGGCACAGCAAACATCTTCCAATTTAACCCCGGTATCCGCTTGGCTATGTACAAGTTTGACCCGACCGCAGGTGTAGAGGGTGCTATTGCCGATGATATTAATGCTCCTGTTAAGTACTACAACCTCCAGGGCGTGGAGATTGCAAATCCCGAGAATGGCTTGTTCATCAAGAAGCAGGGTGCTAAGGCAACAAAGGTTGTCCTCTAAGAAACGGTGAATTAATTTATGGTGCCGATGTCGCCGCAATAGCGGCACGGTGCAGAACATAACAGGCAGGAGGCGTAACCCCACGAGAGGGTGCGCCTCCTGCTCTCTTATTGCCCCACCCCAAGAGGCTCGATCGCACCAAGGCGCGACCCCACAGGGTGGCAGAAACGATATAGGAGGCAGAAAACAGCGGCGGGGCGGTTCATAGCACAATGTAGGGTCGCGCCTTGGTGCGACCGAAGGGACAATAGCCTTGTAGATTTTATAGCTCTAATGAATTTTCGTTCAACAAGAAATCATAGATACCCATTGTGGTAATTCCGGCATCATTACAATAAATCGGGGTAGGCTCACCCAATACAACAATTTTCTTAAATGAGTCATCAACATTCCGCAACGAATTTTCTTCTTGCTCTATTTTTGCCTCACTCTCCATGCGCCAAGCCGACTGTATATAATAGCGTTTGCTTCCAAGATTACAAACGAAATCAATCTCATATTGCTTCCTAATCTGCCTGCCCTCAATGTTTCGCACGACCACCGGAACGACTCCTACATCTACATTAAATCCTCTCACTCGCAGTTCATTAAAAATTAGGTTTTCCATAACATGGCTATAATCAGGCTGTCGGAAATTGAGACGTGCATTTCTCAATCCGGCATCAACGAAATAATATTTATGTGGAGTATCAATATACTTCTTGCCTTTCACATCGTATCTTGCTGCCTTTTCAAGAAGAAACGACTCGCAAATAATGTCGAGATACCTCTTTATTGTTACTTCCGACAAGTCGCTACCCTTCAAAGAGTGGAAAGCATTAGCCAGCTTTCGAGGATTTGTGAGACTACCGACAGAAGAAGAAATAATATCAAAAAGCATTTCCATAGCATCTTCATTGTTAATGCTATAACGCTCCTTTATATCACGCAGATAAGTTTCTTCAAAAATATTTTTCAGAAACACTACTTTTTCCTCAGAGGTGGTCATTCCAATTGTTTCAGGCAATCCCCCAAAATGAAGATAATCCAGTAGGTTTTCACTGTTGGAACGATTGAAAGCACAACAAAATTCGCTGAATTTCAACGGCCATACACGCACCTCATCACCTCTACCACGAAATGTGGTAATGACATCTCTTGACAAGAATCTCGAATTACTACCAGTGACATAAACATCAACATTTGGCATCTGAAGATAACTGTTAAGCACATCTTCAAACTCGGCAACGTGCTGAATCTCGTCGATCATCACATAATGCATTTCATCGCCCTGGATTCGAGAATCGATATAGTTAAGAAGGTTGTCGGGGTCACGCAATTGCTTATTACGGCGATCCTCAAGATTTATCTTGATTATCTTGTGGGGTGGCACACCATTATCAATCAGCCATTCACTGAACAAGGTGAAAAGCAAATACGTCTTACCTCCACGTCTAACTCCGCTCACAATTTTAATACGATGATTGTGTCGACGAGCAATCAGGCGGTTTAAATGGATGTCGCGTTTTATCTGCATACTTTACATTTTTGTCACATGTGACAGTTTTATAAAGGCAAAGATAGAAATTTCAATCAAAAAAACCAAAAAACAGAAAAGATTTAATCATTCTGTTTAGTGAAAATGTGATATAAAAAAGGGACAGGCGACTTTATAAAAGTGTCACATGTGACAGTTTTGTAAAGTCAAATTGTGTGGAGGGGAATGATTTGTGGCTCGGTCGCACCAAGGCGCGACCCTACAGGGCGGCAGGGACGAAACGCCACGGGGCAGGTTCGGAGCACGGTGGGGCGGTTGCGGCGATGTGCTATTGCGCTAATTTTCATTTTTAGTGTTCCAAAAGGCGTAAATGTTTCGCTTTTCGACTAAAATTTGTAATTTTGCAGATTAATGGCATTTGCAAGATGCAAAACGTGCATTAGCCGATTCAGCGAGCAATGGCAGTTGCCCGATTAGCTCTGAATTTGTCGTTTTGCAACATTCGCAAGATGCAATGTTCTTCCTCTCAACGAGGCGGAAATAGCAATAATACTGAAATAATATGAAAATAGGAAATATCGACTTGGGCAACCGCCCTATTATGCTGGCACCGATGGAAGATGTCACCGACCCATCGTTCAGGCTGATATGCAAGGAGCAGGGAGCCGATATGGTCTATACGGAGTTTGTCTCAGCCGATGCGCTCATACGCAACATCAACAGCACCACGCGCAAGCTCTTTATCGACCCGGCAGAGCGTCCGGCAGCCATTCAGATTTATGGCAAAGAGGTGGATCCGATGGTGGAGGCTGCAAAGATTGCCGAGGCGGCTCAGCCCGATGTGCTCGACATCAACTTTGGCTGCCCGGTGAAGAAGGTGGCATCGAAAGGCGCAGGTAGCGGAATGCTGCGCAATGTGCCGCTGTTGCTCGAGATCACTCGCGCCATTGTAGATGCAGTGAAGATTCCCGTCACGGTGAAGACCCGCCTTGGCTGGGACTGCGAGAACAAAATCATCGTGGAGCTTGCCGAGCAGCTTCAGGATTGCGGCATCAAGGCTCTCACCATTCACGGCCGCACCCGCAGCCAGATGTATAACGGCGAAGCCGACTGGACCCTCATTGGCGAGGTGAAACGCAACCCGCGCATGACGATTCCCATCATTGGCAACGGCGACATCACTTCGCCCGAGAAACTTGTGGAATACTTCGACCGCTACGGCGTAGATGGCATCATGGTGGGACGTGCCTCGATAGGTGCTCCGTGGATTTTCCGCGAAATGAAGCACTATATGGCTACAGGAGAGCACCTTGCAATTCCGGCAGCCGAGAAGATGGCACTGCTGCGCCGGCAGATTAGCGAGAGCATCGACCGCATCGATGAGTATCGCGGCATTCTGCACATACGCCGCCACCTTGCGGCATCGCCACTATTCAAGGGCATACCCAACTTCCGCAGCACGCGCATTGCCATGCTGCAAGCTGGCACCCGCGCTGAACTTGAGGCGATTCTCGACCACGTGGAGGCTACGATGCTCGCGTAAAAGCAAAAAACGGAAAAATAAATTAAACCATAACATAGCAATTTTATCCAACTATAAAAAAAGCAACAAAACTATGATAAAGAAACTTTCATTGATAGCAATGATGCTCGTGGCTGCTCTCACCGGCACTGCCCAAGACGGTAAAGTGGGTCGCTACGAGGTGAAGGTGGGCGACTTCAAGGTGCTGCGAGTGGTGAATGACATCAACGTGGACTATGTGTGCAACCCCGACTCGTCGGGAATGGTGGTGTTCTATACCACGCCCGACAAGGTGAGCGCGTTTATGTTCGACAACAACGGCAAGGGCAAACTGTCGATTCAGCTCTCTACCGACGAGGCTATGGCACCCAAAGGACTGCCCACGCTGCGTGTGTATTCACAATTCCTTCTCGAGGCTCAGAACGATGGCGACAGCCTTCTGCGCATAGTGAAAGTGGCACCGGCTCCCAAGCTGAAATTCAAGGTGGTGGGTAACGGCTCACTCCAGGCTCTCGACCTCAACGCCACCAGCGTGGAAGCCGTGCTCTACACCGGCTGCGGCACCGTGGAGGTGAGTGGCAAGTGTACCGAGGCGCACCTCAATGCCACAGGCTCGGGCGACGTGATAGCCGACCGTCTTGAAACGACCACCGCCAAGTGCAAAATATGGGGCACCGGAAGCATCAGCTGCAACGTGAACGGTGGACCGCTCACTATCACCGGCTCAGGCTCGGGCAAGGTGCACTATCGCGGCACGCCCTCGGAGATAAAGTCGCGCCAGATAGGAAGCATCAAGGCGATTCCGATGAAAGACTGATTGTTGTCTATCGTTTATCGTGGAGTGTTTAGCGTTTATCGGAGATTGGGGCAGAAAACGACACACGCTCCATGCTCGCTAAACGATAAACGATAAACGATAAACGATAAACGATAAACGCTTAACGCTCGCTAAACGATACACAATAAACGCTCAACGAACTATGGGTGACGACCTGAAACTGAAGACAGCGCGGACACTGAAGTGGAACACGCTGGACCGCATATCGTCGCAGGTGCTCTATGCCGTGACGGGCATTGTGCTTGCCAATGTGCTCACCAAGGAGGAGTTTGGACTCGTTGGTGCAGTGATGGTGTTCCAGGCATTCGCGTCGCTATTTGTAGATAGCGGTTTCTCGGGCGCACTCATTCAGCGCAAAGCACCCACCGACACCGACTATAGCACGGTGCTCTACTTCAACCTTGGCGTTAGCGTGCTTATCTACTGCATCTTGTGGCTCTCAGCTCCGCTAATCGACAGCCTTTTCAATGCCGGCGGCGCACTCGCTCCGCTCGCGAGGGTAATGTTTCTCACCTTCGTCCTCAACGCCACTGCAATAGTGCAGACCAACCGACTGATGAAGCAGATGAACGTGCGCATGATAGCGGTGAGCAATGCCGTGGGGCTCGTGGTGAGCGGTGCCACAGGCATTATCTTGGCACTGCAAGACTATGGCGCATGGGCGATAGTGTGGCAAAGCATAGTGCTCTCGGCGGTGAAATCGGGGCTGCTGTGGGCTACGTCGCGGTGGCGTCCGCAAGCCACCTTCAGCATGGCATCGTTGCGGTCGATTTTTGCAGTTGGAGTCGGAATCATGACCAGCTCGTTTCTCAACACCGTGTTCCAGAATATCTATTCATTCATCATAGGCACATACTACAACCTTGCCAACCTCGGCTGCTACACCCAAGCCGACAAATGGAGCAAAATGGGAGTGACATCGCTCTCGCAGACGGTTACGGCATCGTTTCTGCCCGTGCTTAGCGGCTGCCAGGACGACCGCCCGCGTTTCCACCGCATGATGGCAAAGACCAACCGCTTCACAGCCTATGTGGCAATGCCGTGCCTTGTGCTGCTCGTGCTGCTCTCGGAGGCTATATTCCACACCCTTTTCGGCACTAAGTGGGACGAGGCGATAGTGCTGTTCCAGCTGCTTGCAGCGCGAGGCATCTTTGTGGTGCTCACATCGCTCTACACCACGCAGATAACCGCCATAGGCGCAGCGCGGAAGCTTGTGGAGTCGGAAGTGGTGAAAGACGTGCTCACCGTGGCAGCCATAATTGCCACTATACCATTCGGGATAGAATGGCTTGTTGGCGGACAGGTGATAGCGGCGGCAGTGTGCTTCGTCTATTCGCAGTGGCTTGTGGCACGCACCACCGGATATCGTGTGGCGGCAATGCTCACTGAGATAGCACCCTACGCGGCAATAACGCTCATAAGCGCCGCACCAGCGGCTGCCGTAGCTTACTTTGTGCCACAGCTGCACCCGGTAGCGATGATTTTGGCGCAGACGGTGGCATTTGCAGTGCCATACGTTGCAATCAATGCCATGCTTCACTCACGCATACAGCACGACGTGCTGAGCTACGCCCTCGGGCGATTCACAAGAAAAAAATCAGATTGACGGGTCGGACCGGTCTCAGTTTGACGGGTCGGACCGGTCTTGAGGCCGACGTATTATCAGATTGACGGGTCGGTCTTCGGGCGGTCGTCATCGTCGAGAATCGGCTCATCGTCGAGGTTATCGAGTTCCTCCTCAGGAAGAATGATTTCCTCACCCTTGTCGAGCAGGAAGATAGAGTCGGCACCGAAGCTGAGCGAATCGCTATCTACAGGCTCCTTCCAGCAAGCAGCGCAACCATATTCAGAGGCAGGGATAGGCTCCTTGGGGTCGCCAAACTTGCGGTGATAGCGGCGGAACCGCTCATCAGCCATCACCGATTGCAGGAAGTAGCCACACAGCGGCAATGCCGCACGGCTGCCCTGTCCGAACTGGCTGTTGCGGAAGTGAATGCAGCGATATTCGCCACCCACCCAAGCTCCCACCACGAGAGCCGGAGAAACACCCACAAACCAGGCATCGCTATAGTTGCTCGACGAGCCCGTCTTGCCGCCAAAATCGGTGTCGCCGCAGAATTGTCCCACATAGCCCCATAGAGCCATTGAAGTACCACCCGGCTCACGCATACCTGCCATAAGCATCTGCTGCATGAGGAATGCCGAACGATAGGGAATCGCCTGACGCTGTGCATCGGGGGCGGTGTAGATTACGTTACCCTTGGAGTCCTCTATGCGAGTGACGAGCACCGGGTCGTGGTGTACGCCGTCGTTAGCTACGCAACTATAGGCATTGACCATCTCAAGGAGGCTCACATCACTTGCTCCGAGGCTAAGAGCAGGAGCATTGTCGAGCTTCGACTTGATGCCCATGTCGTGGGCAGTGGCTATTACGTTAGGAATACCCACCTCCAAACCGAGCTTCACAGCAACGGTATTGATTGACTGTGCAAAAGCCGATTTCAAGGTCAAGGAGTCGCCCGAATAAACGCCATTGGCATTGCGGGGTGACCACTTTGTGGGCTTGCCGTCGGGTCCGGTAACGTCGAGGCTCATCCACGAGTCCACACGGCGATCGCACGGAGCGAGACCGCTGTTCATTGCTGCCGTATATACAAAGAGCTTGAAAGTGGAACCCGGCTGACGCTTGGCAGTGACCTTGTCGTATTTCCACGTGCGGAAGTCGATATCGCCCACCCACGCCTTCACATGACCCGATTGCGGCTCCATAGCCACGAAAGCAGTGTGCATGAAGCGCACCATGTAGCGAATCGAGTCCATAGAGCTGATAGAATCCTCACGCACGCCATCATAGTCGAAAAGGCGCACGCGGTGAGGCTTGTTCATATAGTACGTTACCGAGTCGGGGTCGTCGGGGAAGCGTGCAGCAAGCTTCTTGTAGGCATCGGTGCGCTTGGCTATATCCTCGATGAAGCCCGGAATTTCACGGTGGTTCTCGTCCTGCCAGGGATTTGTCGAGCCCCAGTGGCTGCGGAAATTGCTCTGAAGCTGCTTCATGTGCTTGCGTGCAGCGTCTTCGGCATACTTCTGCAGGCGAGTGTCGATGGTGGTGTAGATTTTCAGTCCGTCGCCATAGAGGTCGTAGCCATTGTCGCGGCACCACTCGCGCAACTCGGCAGCCACAGCCTGACGGAAGTAGAGAGCCTGACCATCGTAGGCATTCTCCACGCGGAAATTGAGGTCGATAGGCAGTGCGCTGATTGAATCAAACTGCTGCTTGGTGAGGTCGCCGTGCGACTGCATATTCTGGAGCACCACATTGCGGCGGCGCAGGCTGTTCTTGGGATTAAGTTTGGGATTGTAGGTGCTTGTAGCCTTGAGAAGCCCCACAAGCACAGCCGACTGCTCGGCGTTGAGGTCGCGTGGCTCCACATTGAAGTAGGTCTTTGCGGCAGTCTTGATGCCATAGGCGTTGCTGCCGAAATCCACGGTGTTGGCATACATGGTGAGAATCTCCTCCTTGGAGTAGAACATTTCAAGCTCCACGGCAAGAATCCACTCCTTGCTCTTCATGATGACAATTTTCAGTCCCGGCACCTTGCCGAGCAAGCCGGTGGAATACTGCGTGCGCACACGGAACATATTCTTCACAAGCTGCTGAGTGATGGTAGAAGCACCGCGGGCACGACCGGCGAGCATATCCTTTGCGGCAGCAAAAAGTCCCTGGAAGTCGATGCCATGGTGGCTATAGAAACGCTCGTCTTCGGTGTCGATAAGAGCCTTGAAGAAGATTGGATTAATATCGGAATACTCCACCGGGGTGCGGTTCTCGTTGAAATACTTGCCAATCATCACGCCATCGGCACTGTAGAGCATCGAAGCAGTACTCGTCTGCGGATTCATGATGCTGTGGATAGTAGGCGACTTTCCGAATAGCCAGAAAAGATTGAGATTGACCGCCACGAGGTAGAAGATAAAGAACAAGATGAACGACACGAAGCCTACGGCAAGTTTCTTATACCATCTTGCTCCACGATAAAGGCCTGCATACCAATTCCAAGCCTTACGGCAATAGCGCTTAATCCACGACCAAACCAAAGTGAAGAAAGCCAACAACTTATCTTTAGATGAACTCATAATTTATAATAAGGTTTAATACCGGTGGCAGACACGGCAAAAAGCACTCCCAGACGGGTGGTGAGAGGGAGAGTGCCGGAGAGTCAGGCAATATTCAGTGCAATATTCGGAATAATTCTTGAAATATGCAAGCAAAACAGCATTTTTTTGAATGAAAGACTGGTCAAACACGACTAATTGGAGCAATCGAAATAACAGAATCGACCGCGACTGATTGGGTCCTTATAAATTTTTGGCACTTTGCTTTCGATTTACACAAATTATATATATATATTTGCAAGATAATTGACACGTATATTGAATATAAATTCAAAAAACATAAGAATCAGAAAATGAGAAGGATTTCTACCCTATTATTTGCAGTTGTTATTGCCACTGCGGCAATGGCACAGTCGAAGCTGTCGGGCTACTCGCAGCAGATGCTTAACGAATGTATGAAAGAGGCTGAATGTAGGTCAAGCGATGCCTCTGCCATCAAGGCATTGAAGGAAATCGACGGACAGCAATACGTCGATGCTTTTGTGCGCGTGAGCGATGTGAGTAAGATTAGTGAGCTTGAGGCTCTCGGTGTGAAAATAAACTGTGTGGCTGGCGACTGCTTCACGGCACAGCTGCCACTGAGCGCATTCAACAAAGTGCTTGAGAGTGATAACGTGGCAGGCATTGAGCTGCCGCGCAAAGTAAGGCTGCTCAACAACAACGCTCGTGAAATGACCAACCACAATGCCACCCTTGCCGGCAATGAGGAACTGGGACTCAGCCCATTCACCGGAAAAGGTGTGATTTATGGCACTGTGGATTGTGGTATCGACTTCAACCATATCAACTTCCTCCACGACGACGGTTCCACTCGCTTCCTCTCTGTGTATCTGCCCTCAAATAATAGCGGCGAGAAATACACGGGACGTGTGGGTAACTTATTTTCCGGCGAATTTGAGACCGCCGAGCTTCCGGGTTCTTTCTTCACCACCGAGGAGGCCATAAAGGCTCTCAAATCCGACACATCAAAAGAATCGCACGGCTCTCACACAATGGGAACGGCTACCGGCCGCTACAACAACGGCTATCAAGGCTTCGCTCCCGATGCCGACCTGATAGCCTGCGGAACCATCGACCTCTCTGACTTCAACATTGTGAACACCGTAGCTTACGTGTTCGACCGTGCCGAGGAACTTAGCCGCCCTGCCGTGGTTAGCCTTAGCCTTGGCTTCAATGTGGGAATGCACAATGGCAACGACTTCAGTGCACGCATGATCGACAAGCTCACCGGTCCGGGCAAGGTGGTGTGCATATCGGCAGGTAACGAGGGTAACGACCGGGTGCACCTTGCTCACACCTTTGCCGACGGAGTGCCACTGAAGACGGTGGTGCAAAGCTCCTCTTTGAGCGCATTTAAGGGTTATATAGATATGTACTCTCAAGGCGACATTAAGGCTCGGCTCGCAGTGACCAGCGGTGGTCAGCTCTATATGGCATCTACCGAATATTGCAGCAAGGATAACCCCACTATTGAGCTACCCGAAGGACTCAAGTCGGGCTTCTCGGGCAATATCTCGCTGACGTATATCGAAAACACCGACTTAGGCCACGAAATCTATATCAACGCCACCGGAACCGTGAAAAACTCGGGCAACGTGGTGGTGATTGTGGAAGGCGAAGATGGCAGCGAGATGCAGATGTGGTGTGAATCGTTCACCTCGCTATCCGATGGTGGCTGGGCCGGATATACTACAGGCGACTCTGAGATGTCGATTAACACAATGGCTTGCGGACATAATTCGATTGCCGTGGGCGCCTACACCTCGCGCAATGGCACTCCGGGCACATTAGCCTACTTCTCAAGCTACGGTCCCACTATCGACGGACGCCAAAAGCCCGAAATCGTAGGTCCCGGAAAATCGCTCATTTCATCAGTGAACAGCTACGACAGCTCATCGACCGGGCGAAATGCCAGTGCACAAGCAACCGTAAATGGCACCACCTACTATTGGGGCTCAATGCAGGGCACCTCAATGTCGTGCCCGGCAGTGGCAGGCACTATTGCCACATGGCTTGAACTGAATCCTGAATTGTCGCCCGCCGACATCAAGGAGGTGTTTGCGGCAACTGCACAGAACGACCGCTTCACAGCCGCTGCACCCCAAAAGTGGGGCTACGGCAAGATTGACTCATTCGAGGGAATCAAGCACATCTACCAGACTCTCGGAGTGAGTGATGTGGTGGCTGAAAAGAAGCCGCTGATAATCTATCCCAATCCATCTGACGGCCGCTTCACAGTCCTTACCGCTACTGAGGAGGCTGTGACGGTGAATGTGTTCAACCTTGGCGGCAGCCTTGTGGCTTCGCAGAAAATTGCTGCCGACGGCGGAGTGGCTGAAGCCGATTTCAGCTCGCAGCTCACCCCCGGAAGCTACATCGTGAAGGTGACAGGCAAGCGCAGCAACCTTGCCGGAAAGATTGTGGTGAAATAACCGGGATTCCTCATCATTGCTGTCGAGCTAAAAACAGACTTCAAGATTCACAAAGCTACAGGCATTGCTCCACACAATGAATACGTGCCGTTCGGGTATAGTTGCACTCAGCAGCTTGCTCCCCGAACGGCACGCTTGCTTTTTTGGCTATACATCCTAAATAGTTAATTTTACTTAATTTTGGTAGTTGATATTTAAATTTATTTGGCTGATAAAAATAAATGCTCTAACTTTAGGCGGTGAATTACATTGAATTGACAGAATTAACATAAACAACAACAACTATTTATTAACCCTTTTAATCCAAACTCTATTATGAAGAAAGCAATTCTAACTTTTGCTCTCTGCTTGAGTGCATCGGCATTTGCACAGGTGCTCGACGTAGCTTCGATTGAAAAGCTCGCGACACCTCAAGGTGTGGTGGCAGGAATCAGCCCGCAAGGCGACTACGTGCTTGTTACCAACGCCACAAATGACGGCCTAAGCAAGTTTGACATGAAAACAGGTGCCACCACAGTGGTTACCGACGCTCGTGGTGCAGGACGCGATGTGAAAATCGCTGCCGACGGACAGAGCGTAGTGTATCGTGAACTTACGTTCAAGAATCACCTTCGCTACACCGAGGTGAAGCAGGCTAATCTCGCTACCGGCGAGAAGAAGCAGCTTGTGAAGCCTTCGCGCAACATCGAGGGTGTTGCCATCGACCAGGCTGCAGCAGTGGTAGTGAACAAGGGCAAGGCTTCGGCTAAGGCTCTTGGCGCAACCAAGGCAAAAGCCGCAGCTCCGGTGCTCTCAATCAAGAACCGCCAGCTCATGATCACCGAGAACGGCAAGACTCGCACTTTCTCGCCCAACGGACAGCAATTCAGCTACATCTGGCCGTCGATTTCGCCAGATGGTAGCAAGGCTCTCTACTATGTGTGCGGCCGCGGTGCCTATGTTGCCGACCTCAAAGGCCACATCATCGCCGAGCTCGGACAGATTCGCGCCCCGAAGTGGTATAATGACGAGATTGTTGTGGGCATGAACGACAAGGACAATGGCGAAGTGGTTACATCTTCGAGCATTGTGGCTGCTACGCTCTATGGCGTGCGCCAGACGCTTACCGACAGCTCAGTAATCGCGATGTATCCCTACACCAATGGCGAGAAAATCGCTTTCAGCACCGCCAACGGTGAGGCTTACGTAATAAATATTAACCTGAAAAAGTGATTGCGCCATGAAGAAAGGATTTTTATTTGCAGCAGCGGCTCTACTTGCAGCCGGCGCAATGAACGCTAAGACAATCGACGAAGTTCGCGTATATCTTAACCCGGGACACGGAAGCTGGGGTCCGAACGACCGCCCTATGGCAACTATCCCCTATCCCGCTATCGCCGATAACGGTGGCCGCCCCGACACTTGCGGCTTCTATGAGAGTAATACCAACCTGTGGAAAGTGCTCAAACTTGGCAACACCCTTGAGAAGATGGGCGTGAAAGCCGAGAACATCATGTACTCGCGCGTGAAGAATGGTCCGTATCCCTAT
>ERZ1032130.315-NODE-315-length-13051-cov-3.951908_pt1 | contig 13051 bp, 14 predicted proteins | sample MGYA00517879_ERZ1032130 | MGnify/ENA primary metagenome ERZ1032130 (study PRJEB33719, sample SAMN04262597) | wastewater metagenome | biome: rural village; feature: animal feces; material: feces | host: Bos taurus | place: El Salvador | collected 2012-01-31 ...
AGGCACCAAAACTGTCCAACTTTTATATTATATAGAATAGGAAAATATAATAGAAGGTGATGATTCTGAATAAGCCAACGTATTATCTCTGGAGAAATGATTTTTCCTCCCAAGAAGAATTCGAAGCTAAACGGGATAGATTTCTTAGAATTGGTTTCCGGGTTGTCACATATCTGGACGGAAAGCCAGATACTGATATTCATACCGGTATAAAATCTCTTGTGAAAAATCACTGGCCCTATTAAAATTTGTACTCTCCTACTTAATGTTCATTTTTTCTGATGCCTCCAGTAATTACACTGATTCCATTACATAAAAAGAAAGTTATCTATTATGAATGCAGGCTATGTCCGTCTCTCCAGAGACGATGATAAAAGAAATTATGTTTCCATAGAAAACCAAAAACTGATCATCAATCAATATGCAGGCGACCATGGTGTTGTCATCGACCGCTGGTATGAGGATGATGGCATTTCCGGCTATATCTTTGACCGACCGGGATTTCAGCAGATGATGGCTGATCTGGATAAAAATATTGATACCGTATATGTCAAAGACTTTTCACGCCTTGGCAGGCATAATGCAAAGGTTCTTTTGCTTCTGGATGAATTTCAGGAGCGTGGAAAGCATCTGATCGTGATTGATGATAATTATGATTCTATGGATTCCAGTGACGATACCATTGGTATTAAGACCTGGTTTAATGAACGATACGTAAAAGACACCAGTAAAAAGATCAAACGTGCACTTGGAGCCCGACAGAAAGAAGGTACTTTGATTACCAGAGCACCATTTGGTTACCGGCGTAATCCGAAAGATAAAACCATTCTGGAGATTGTACCGAAAGAAGCAGACTATATTAAAAAGATTTATGACTTGTATCTTTCTGGTTCTGGATATCGCAAGATTGCTACTTATCTGACGGAACAGAGGGCTCCTACTCCTTCTATGATTCAGCGGGAACGTGAAATCGAAGAAGGTCGTTTGTCCAAAAGAAAAGTTGCTTCCAGATGGTCGGATGCTATGATAAAAGAGATTTTGGATAATGATTTTTATATCGGTACATTTCGTTTGAAAAAACGTGCAAGGAATACGGTTCATGGCAAAGATAAACGTGTGCCAAAGGAAGAACAGTGCATTTTTGAAAATCATCATCCAGCCATTATCGATAAAGCTACTTTTTCACTGGTGCAGGAATTAAAGGAAAAGCGAAACCGGACAAATTATCGTGGCAGCAGAGGACAATGGTTCGGTTCGGAGATTCCCAATCCATTTGGATGTTGTCTGTTCTGCAAGGATTGTGGCAGCCGTCTCACACCGATCAAACGTCAAACATCCAGCAAAGAACGGAAATATTATATCTGTACTACTTACAATACAAAAGGCAGACGGTATTGTTCCAAGGCACATTTGATTGAGGAAAACGATCTGATGGAAGATGTTCTGACCTATATTAAAATGTGCCGAAATGCCTTGTGTGAGGTAATTGCCACCTATGATTTAAAGGATTTCGAAGCAGAAAAAAAATCCATAGAAGAAAAGCGACAGGAACTGCATACAGCAATCAACGAACGGAAGAACCAACTGAAAGTGCTTCTTACGCAGAAAGTAAAGGATCTTGCAGTCGCTGCCGAGAATGAAGAACTGATCAATGAGACTTACGATTCTATGCAGAAAGATTTATTTGCTCAGATTCACGGTTTGGAAATGCGAGTAAAGAAACTGGATGAAACAGCTATTGAAACACCGGATGTGAAGGATAAATTGAAAAATCCTCTGGATGTGGTAGATAAGATCATTGCAGGAGAAACGCTTGACCGGAGAGATATTGAGCTTCTGATCGACCGAATTGATGTATACAAAAACGGAATGCCAGAAATCACTTTAAAATATGGATTATCCAATTTGATTAATTACAGTCCTGCCGATGAGATGAACCGCAGAGAAAATATGATTATTGCCATCGTTATGAAATTGATTACGGAGGATGAGCGTAGCTATACCTCTGCAAAATACTTGTCAGAGCATATCACTGATCTGGGATTTAAGAAGACAAAGCAGCGTATTCTTCCATATATTGAACTGATGAAAGAAATGGAAATCCTTGAAGACACAGAAAATTCATTGAAACCATACAAAATCGTAAAAAGCAACGAAGAAATTCTGGCACTTGCCCGTAGATTTCTGCCGGACCTGTCTGCTGAGATTACAGCAAAGCAGTTATCGGATGATTATTTACATGGTTCTTATGGAAACAGGTGGCATGCCACAGATGATCTTTGAATATGTTCTTAAGAAAAATGGCATTGATCCCAAAAAAGATATAAACCTGATCCAAAACATTGACTTTGCAAATACCGCAGGTGCCTTTACCGGCGGAACTGGCGACTTTACGATTGAATTCGAGCCAAATGCTACCTCTCTTGAAAATCAGAAGGAAGGCTATGTGACTGCTTCCCTTGGTGTGGAAAGTGGTTATGTGCCTTATACCACCTATTGTGCAAAGAAGAGTTACCTAAAGAACAATGGCAAAACCATTGAAGGATTCACCAGAGCCATTGCAAAAGGACAGAACTATGTAAATAGCCATACTCCGGAAGAAATCGCAGAGGTGATCGCACCTCAATTTAAAGAAACCAGCAAAGCGGATCTTATAAAAATCATCACCCGTTATGCCGAACAGGATACGTTTAAAGAAACACCAATATTTGACGAAAACGGTTATGAGCTTTTACAGGACATTCTGGAGCAGGCTGGAGAATTAAAAGAAAGAGTTCCTTTCGAAACTCTTGTCGATAACACATATGCAAAAAAATCCATAAAATAATGAAGCATCGCCTGGTTCTACATGGGTGTAATCATAAGAACCAGGCATTTTTTCTATCCCAAAGCCACATCCAGAATCATCATCAAAAGAAATCCTCCCACAATCCCAAGAGCCTCCACCAGATGGTCCGCATCGGAATGGGCCTCCGGAATCAATTCTACCGTAGCTACATAGATCATGGCCCCTGCTGCATAGGAAAGCAGCCATGGCATGACTTTTTCCACATTGGAAACCATGAACAACGTAAAAATCCCAAAGATCGGCTCCACCAGTCCGGATAACGCTCCTAATAGAAAGGATTTCCATACACTACTTCCGTCCTTTCTAAGAGGCAGAGATACTGCTGCCCCCTCCGGTATGTTCTGAATTCCAATTCCAAAGGCAAGGGCAAATGCTGCCGACATGGCAATCTGATGCCTTCCTGCTCCTGCAAAGCTAAGTCCCACTGCCATTCCCTCCGGGACATTATGCAATACCACAGCCGTGATCAATACCGTGGATTGTCTTTTCGACCTATGCCCCTTTTTCATACTGACAGCAGGCAATCGTGTGAGTACACGATCAAAATACAACAGGAACATACCACCCAGGAAAAATCCAGTGCCCACCGGCATCCAGGAAGGCAGTGCCCCTTCTTTGGCCTGTTCAATGGCCGGTGACAAAAGCGACCAGAAGGATGCAGCGATCATAATGCCTGCTGCAAAGGAAAGAAATACCCTTTCCATCCATTCTGTCATTTTTCTCCGAAAAAAGAACACTACAGCAGAACCTAATGTGGTCATAAGAAAAGGAAACAGTATTCCCGCTAAGACTACTAATGTTATTCTCATCATTCACAGCCTTATAAAACTTTCTTATAACCATACTATACAATGGTGCTCGAAAGGTTCCTTTTGTTACATAGATAGATACCAGATCTTTGTTCTGTCAATCCAAAAGCCAATCTCTTCTCCAACCCTTTTTACATCCTTTTGTTCTCTGGAAGTTCTATACCAAAATCTTCCCTGTTCTGTCATAATAACAAAAATCATCTCATCCTTTTCACAGAAAATCTTTTCTACCCATCCTCTTATCTGGGCTTCCTCTCCAGGCAATGCTGGTCGGACTGCCTCTGAAGGAATTCCAACATAAGAATCCCTGCTGCCCGGTATGGAAAATAAATTCTCGCATCCCATGATCTTTGCTGCAGCAACAGTTTTTGGATGTGCAAAAATTTCCTCTCGCTCTCCCACTTCCCGCATGGACCCCTGCTCTAGTATCCCTATCTTATGACAGAAATGATAGATTTCATCCCGGTCATGAGAAACAAAAATCACCGGCTTTTTTATTTCTTCCAGCATTTCCATAATCTGAAGTTCCAGATTCCACTTCAGATTGCGATCGACGGCACTAAAAGGCTCGTCCAGTAAAACCAGCTCCGGTTTTGACGCCATCATCCTGGCCAGCGCACAACGCTGCTTTTGTCCTCCTGACAACATGGATGGATTATGTTTTTCCAATCCACTCAGGTAAAATTGTTCTATATATTGTTGGGTCTGCTTTTTATCCTTTAAAACAATGGCAATATTCTCCCAGACCGTTAAATTAGGAAAAAGGGCATAGTCCTGAAACAAGTATCCGATCTTCCGTTTTTGTGGCCGCAGATTGATTCCTCTTTCAGAATCAAAAAGTGTCCGGCCATTTAGAAGAATTCGCCCCTTATCTGGAGTCTCAATCCCTGCGATGCACTTTAACGTCATGCTTTTTCCGCATCCACTTTCTCCTAACAATCCAAAGATTGCTCCGGCTTCCGCCGTAAAGGAGGTCTGCAAATGAAACTCACCGATCGTCTTTTCAATTTCTACCATGACTTCCATTTTGCTAATTCCCCCCTTTTCGAACAAGATGTGCCTGACATTTATTTACTCCATTCATAGCCAGCATGGCTAAGGCAGAAATCAGAATGATCATTCCCACCAATTGATATGCCTGTTCCCGATTTCCTGTCTGCATAGCTGTATAAATCGCCAATGCTGCTGTTTGTGTCCTGCCGGGAATATTACCTGCGATCATAATAGTTGCTCCAAATTCTCCCATTGCTCTGGCAAAGCTTAAGATAGAAGCCCCTAAAATTCCCGGAAAACAATTGGGAAATACCACCCTCCAGAATATTTTTGTTTCTGATAATCCCAGTGTTCTTCCTACTGCAAGCAGATTTCCATCCAGTTGTTCAAATGCACTTCGCGTCGTTCGATACATCAATGGAAAGGATACGACCACTGCAGCTACCACTGCTCCTTGCCAGGTGAAAATCAGTCCCCATCCGTGTGCCATCAGAACCCTGCCTGCCAGAGAATTCTTCCCAAAAAACACAAGCAGAAAGAATCCTGTTACGGTAGGAGGTAATACCATAGGAAGGGTAAATATTGCATCCAATATCCCTTTTCCGTATTTCATGTTGGCGGTTTTCCATGCTGCATAAATACCAAGAAAAAAGGTAATGCATGTAGCTGCCACTGCCGTTTTTAATGATAATAGAATCGGTGTGAAATCCATATTTCCCTCCTCGATGTGTAAAGCTATTCTGAATAAATGTAAGTAAATTTATATTTTTCAAAGGCTTTTTTCGCCTCATCTGTTTTCAGGAAATCTAAAAATTCTTGTGCTTCTTCCTCATGCTCCGTTGCTTTCACTACACCTGCCGGATAAATAGCCGGCTCACAGCTGTCTGCCGGGGCTGCACATACAACCTCCACCCGATCTTCAATGGCAGCATCCGTTGCATACACAATTCCACAGTCTACATTCTTCGTTGCTACCCAGTCTAAGACCTGACGCACATTGGTTCCCAGATTTGCCTTTTCCTTAATCTTTTTCCACAAGCCCATGTTTTTATAAATGGTTTCCGTATACTGCCCTACCGGAACATCTGAATTGCCGATTGCTACCATTTCCACTTTATCTGTAGCAACATCTTCAAAGGTCTGAATATCCAGGTCAGATCCTTCTGGTTTGATCAGGACTACTTCATTCTCAAGTAATTGTATAATACTATCCTCCTCCATAAGTCCCTGTTCCTTTAAGGCATTCATCTGCTGGGTAGCTGCAGAAAGAAAGACATCCGCAGGCGCACCTTCTTCAATCTGTGTCTGTAGTGTTCCAGAAGAATCATACGTAAAAGTAAGCCTTACATCTGGATGTTCCTTTTCGTAGGATTTTCCAAGCTCATTTAAAACATCTGTCATGCTGGCTGCTGCCAGAATATGAAGCTCTGTCTTCGTATCACTTTCCTTGCTCCCTCCACAGGCTGTCAATGTAAATCCTATTAGAAACACACATAATAAAGCAATCAACTTTTTTAATCTCTTCATTCCATATTCTCCTATGTTACATGAGTTTTCATCCTCTACAACAAGATAAATTCATCTCCTGTTTTTATTCTGCCGCCATGCAAAACTTTGCAAAATACGCCTTCCCTCGGCATAATACAATCTCCCATTTTCTGAAAAATCTGGCATCCATGGTGGCATTCTTTCCCAATCTGAGTCAACTCCAGGATAACATCGCCACATTGAAATCTGGTTCCCACCGGCACGTTCTTAAAATCATAGCCGGATATAACCAGATTTTCTCCAAACGCACCAAACTCCACTTCGGCCCCTCTGGCTCTGAATTCTTCGATTTTCTCATAGGATAACAGGCTTACCTGACGGTGCCATTTTCCCGCATGTGCATCCTTCTCCAATCCAAAATCTTCTATAACCTTTACCTGATCAATGGGATACTTTTGGGTTCCTTTCTTTTCACTGATGCAGATTGCTTTTACGATCCCCATAGATGGTTCTCCTTTCATTCCTCTTTCAATCCTATCTGCGATTTCTTTTTCTGATTTTAATTCTTCCTGTGGATAGTTACAAACATATTGGGGATAGCTGCTATGTTTCATTCCCTCTAAAAGTATGATATCCGCTTCCGGAAATGCCTGAAACAGCATCTTCTCATTGGCATCTTCCCATTCCTTAGTAATTAAGATCCGATTCTTTGAAAAAACCGCCGTTCCATAAGCACCGGCTTTTTGATGCCTCCAGCTATCGGTACCAGGTACATCGCTTTCAAAGTCATGTCCATCATGCTTGACCACTGCTACCCGATATCCCCGTCTCTTAAGCTCTGGAAGGAGTCTGGTAATCATCGTCGTCTTTCCGCTGTTCTTATAGCCGGAAATGGCAAATACATATGGCTGTTTTCTTAAATTATATGGATCCATACCTTTTCCTCCTTTTTGGCGCCTTCCATATTCTCTGGTATCTCAATGAGACAATTGCTAGAAAGGAGGGAAGACAACACGCCAGAAGCCTGATTGCCAAGAACTGCCCATACCTTTCCCTCTTCCTCCCAGCCTCGTAAAAACCTTCGGACACCCCTTCGTTTTCCATAATGATTCTGTAGAACCGCTTCTTTTCTCTGCAATTCCCAGGTAGAATCTCCAGTCAGCTTCTCAAGTACACTTCTCACCAAAAGCTCATAATTGGCAGCTGCACCATAAGGATTTCCCGACAGGCTAATGATCAATGTATGATCACATACCATAGCCAGCGTAGGGGCTCCAGGTTTTATATCAACCTGCCAGAATAACTTCTCCGCGGACAACCGTTTCATAACCTGATGCATGATATCTTTTTCTCCTACAGATACTCCACCTGTAGTAATAATAAGGTCTGCCTGAGGTATGGCTGTTTTGATACGGGCTGCCATTTCCTCCGGTCGATCCATGCAGTGCTCATACAATACCGGTGGATGATTCTTCTCCTTTAAACGACCACAAATATAGTGAAGGTTGGAATCATAAATTTTCCCCGGCTGCAAATCCATCCCTGGCTGCATTACCTCATCTCCAGTGGAAATCACCGCTACTCTTGGCTTGCGATACACCCAAACCTGGTCAATACCCATGCTTGCCAGAACAGCCACTGCTGCTCCATCCAGCTTTCTGCCTTTTGAGATCAATCGATCTCCTCTTCGGTAGTCTTCTCCCTGATCACAATAGTTTTCATAGGGCGCTGATTCCTGATATATAGTTACATACTCTCTTCCATAATCAGTATCCTCCTGACGAATGACCGTATCAGCTCCTGCTGGTATGGGTGCTCCTGTCATAATTCTGACCGCCTGACCTGCTCCTACTTTTCCTTCAAATACTTGCCCGGCATAGATTTTTCCGATTACCTGAAAAACCTTTGGTTCCTTTTGACTGGCACCAGTCGTATCCTGCCCTTTTACCGCATATCCATCCAGAGGAGATCTCGGAAATGGCGGCTGGTCAAATATAGCAACTCCATCCTGAGCTAAAATACGTCCAATGGAGTCCATGATGGGAACACATTCCATTTCTTTTATGGGATGTATGTTCTTTCGCAAAATTTTTCTTGCTTCTTCCAATTTTACCATTCCTATACTCCTTTTCCAAATCCACAGGTTGGATAATGGCATACATCACAGCCCAGACAAAGTCCTCCATGTCCCATTGCTGCCAACTCTTCTCGGGTAATCGTGATATCCGCAAGAATTCTTGGAAGCACCAGATCAAAAATAGTCGCTTTGGCATACATAACACAGCCTGGTAGTCCCAATACAGGCGTTCCATCGGCAAAATATCCAAGCAAAAACATGGCCCCCGGAAGCACCGGTGCACCATAAGAGATGATCTTGGCTCCACTTTTTCTAATAGCTCCCGGTGTCCGATCATCCGGATCTACGCTCATACCTCCAGTACACAAAATCATCTGGACTCCCTTTGCCTTTAAATCAAGAATCGCCTCTGTAATCTTTTCTGGATTATCGCCGACAATATGATGTCCTGTGACCTCCACGTCATACTGCTCCATTTTCTGACGGATCACTGGCGTAAAGGTATCCTGGATTCGTCCATAGAATACTTCATTTCCAGTTGTTACGATTCCTACTGTCTTTCGGACAAATGGGTGGATGGTCAGCAGTGGATTCTCCTTTCCTGCGATTGCCTTTACCTGTTGCATTTTTTCTTTTTCAATGACCAATGGAATGATCCTGGTACCTGCAAGCTTATCTCCCGCCCTTACTGCCGTATTGGTATGTCTGGTAGCAATCATCATATGCTCCAGGGAATTAATTCTGCAAAGGCGTTCCACATCAATCTGAAGCAGACCATCTACTGCAGCACTGATTTCGATCTTTCCTTCCTTCGGGTTGGAGCGTTTCATGCCAGGCCCTTCACAGGCATCTGCCAGAATAACGGCTGCCTCATCCTCATGGTACATGGCTGCATCCTTTTCCCATACATATAAATGATCCTTACCAATGGATAACAGTACCGGAATATCCTCTTCCTTTACAATATGTCCTTTACGGAAGGCTGTATCCTTAATCTTATCTTTTATAATGATGGTAATATCATGACAGATCACATGCCCCACCGCATTCTTCGTTTCAATCAGTTTCATCTGCGCCTCCTTCTATCTCTACCGCGGATAAGTCCGCCTCTAAGTTACTCAATCCTTAAGGAACTTGTTTCATTTTTTGCGTAAAAAAATATAATAAAAAAGCCATATTTCCTCTGAAATACAGCCTTTTAAGTACTACAACAAGACCGCCTGCGGCAGTCTCTTAAGGCTCCTTTTCAAAAAGGGAAGGCTGGTCTGTTTCCATCCCAACCCCGGCCAGTCCTTCCAGATATATATATGGAAGCTGACGGCTCATAATCATAGGCGTTGCCCTTAGATTACTTCGCTCGGAGTCAATGATTCTATTTTTGCTCTTTATCAAAGATCTATTTGATTTCCATAAATGCAGATTCGCTTAAGCTCTCCATCCTTAATGCGATATGCCGTACCGTGAAGAACACTTTTTCCTTCCTCCACCAGGATATAGCTTCCGTCTACCAATGCATAAAATTCATTTCCAAAGCTATCCCCATAGGTAATATCCTCAAATAGACGTTTGCCATCTAGTATATTATACTTCACATTCTGATAATGTGGCAACACATTAATTTTCGTAAGTCCTAATCCCTGGAAAAATCGAACATAATCAGGATCTACGGATTCTCCCTCCTCCTCTGGCTGTGCATATACCCATGTGGCACAATTCATGGTTCCTGCACTGATTCCGATTACAATTCCAGTAAACTCCTGGATCAGTTCCCTTAATCCAAGACGATCAAAAAACTCCATCTGGGTCGGTACATGTCCACCTGCCAGAATTATCACGTCACTTTCTTTTAAGAAGGCGGCAATCTCTCCTGCATTACGATCATCACAGATTACCATATCCGAAAGTGTCAGTCCATGATAAGAAAATGCCCCAAAAAAAGTATCTGCCATCTCATCGTTCATTCCGTAGTTGATTGGATCTGCACTAATGATCAGACATCTGCTATCCGGTTTCCAATGCTTCTTTAACTGCTCAACAAATCCATTGTCCTCATTTAAAATGCACGGAAGCTCAACCCCTTCTGGCATATCATTGGTACATGGACTGCTGGTTAAAAATAGTATCATACTTTCCTCCTTAACTTCGAGCACAGTTTTTGGCTTTCCCAGTCAATATCTCCACTCCGTGCTCCAATTCTGGAAATATGAATTCCAGACATTCCTCAACAGCCTTTGGACTTCCTGGCAGATTCACGATCAGAGTCTGCTTTCGAATTCCTGCTGCAGCACGACTGAGCATGGCCCTCTTTGTAAACTGCATGCTATAAGCTCTCATGGCCTCCGGAATTCCCGGGACCACCCGTTCGGATACGGAAAGGGTAGCCTCCGGCATACAATCCCGTATAGAAAATCCAGTACCTCCTGTGGTCAGAATCAAATCTGCCAGATTCTCATCACAAATCTTCCTCAATTCCTCTTCCAGCACTTCTCTTGTATCTGGAAGCAGATTCGTATATACAATCTGAGCACCAAAGGACTTTGCAATTTCCTGTACACGTGGTCCACTTAAATCTTCTCTCTCTCCAGCATAGCCAGAATCGCTGGATGTAATAACTGCAACTCTCATCCTGCTTACCCTCCAATCTGTGACATACTTTTCGTCTCGATCTCTTTTGTTTCAAAATGATGCTCTTTCGGTTTATGACGAACGGCATTCTGAATCACTGCTGCCAGTTCCAGCTTTCTTCCCTGGCGAATCAGCGTCTTTAAATCCACCATATCAGCGGACTGCAGGCATAATCTCAGCTTTCCATCCGCAGTCAGACGAATCCGATTGCAATTCTCGCAGAATTTATGGCTGACTGCACTGATGAATCCAATTTTTCCCTGGAACCCATCCAGCTGATAATAGTCTGATGGTCCAAATCCCAATGGTCTTTCTTCTTTACACTCTTTCATCTTTCCAAAGACTTCTTCCAGGACCTCTTTCACCTGTTCCTGGGTCCTTCTCTGTTCTTCTCCTCCGAAAACCGTTGGCATATATTCTATAAAACGCACATGGACGGATTTCGTTCTAGCTATCTGGGCCATGGAAACCGCTGTCTCTTTCCAGTCTTCTCCATTTAAGACACAATTTATCTTTACCGTCACCTGTGGATAGGTGCATATGGCTTCTAAGCCTTTGAGCACCTGATCAATGTTTCCACCTCTGGTTATGGATGCATAAGCATCCTTATTCAGCGTGTCGATACTGATATTCACTCCATCAACGCCTGCCTGAACAAGCCTCTCTGCCATCTCTTCTAATAAAATTCCATTGGTCGTAAGAGTGACTGTCTCAATTCCCGGTACCTGCTTCAGCTTTTCTATCAACCGCCAGCATTCCTTTCGCACCAGCGGCTCTCCTCCTGTAATTTTTACATGCTTTAATCCGATCTTTGCCATCATCCGACAGATTATCTCAATCTCTTCATACGTTAAGATCTCATCATGGCTCATACAGGTAATTCCTTCTTCCGGCATGCAGTAGGTACATCGAAGATTACATCTGTCTGTAATCGATATTCTTAAATAATCAATCTTTCTTCCGTAATTATCCTTCATTATGCATCCCTTCTATAAGTCCCGCTTTTTCCACCGGTTTTTTCTTCCAGTCTTACATCGGTAATCACCATGGATTTATCAATGGCCTTACACATATCATATATGGTAAGCAATGCCACGGACACTCCCGTCAATGCTTCCATCTCTACTCCTGTCTTCCCTTCCAGCTTCGCCATACATTGAGCCTTGATCTCACTGGCAGCTTCATCAATCTCAAAGTCAATGGAACATTTCTGAATAAAAAGTGGATGACACATGGGAATCAGATGGGATGTCTGCTTTACTGCCATAATTCCTGCCACTCTTGCAACACCAAGCACATCGCCTTTTTCCACAGTTCCTTTCGTAACTGCTTCCATCACCTGCCGATTTACCTTTATCCTGCCTGAGGCAATGGCCACACGTCTGGTCACATTCTTTTCTGACACATCTACCATGATAGCATTCCCTTTTTGATCAAAATGACTTAACTTCTCTTCCATCCCAATCTCCTCTTAATCTCTCATATTCTTTTGGCGTATTGATATTGTATACTGCCTTGTTATTTTCTAATTGTATCACAGATGGTTTTGTTCGGGCAATGAAATCCATCATTCGATAATTTTTCTCCTGGATCATCTCCTTTAGGACCGGAAGAACCTCCTTTGGATAAATTCCCAGTAATGGGTGGATCTGCTGCCCCGTTTGTACAACGGTTACCTTCTTCTCTGCCCTGTATACTGCCAGGATTCGTTCTACTGTCTCCTGATTCAATAAGGGCATATCACACGCAGTAACAAATAGTGCCTCTTCCTTACAAGCCATCAAGCCAGAATAAATACCTCCCATAGGCCCCAGATCAGGATACTGATCAACAATCATGGGCATACCAAGTCCTTTGTATGGTCCTTCGTTCTCCACAGATAAATAAATATTAGAAAATCTCTGCAGTGCATTCAGGATATGCTGCAAGAAGGAATTTCCTCCATATTCTAAGAACAGCTTTTTCTTTCCATTCATTCTTCTGTTTTTCCCGCCTGTTAATATGTATCCTGCGATCATTTTCTATTTCCTTTCTATTCCTAATGCCATAATAAGAAAATTCAAAAGAACAAATCCAACGATCATCGTCGTCAGATAAATCTGTATTCCAGTTATCTGACCCGCAATCGCTGATAAATAATTCTCTCCGATCTCCGCCAGATATGTCGTCATCTTCATAGTCGCTACAATTCCAATGGCCATTGGGAAAGTC
>ERZ1032130.316-NODE-316-length-13037-cov-6.072793_pt1 | contig 13037 bp, 12 predicted proteins | sample MGYA00517879_ERZ1032130 | MGnify/ENA primary metagenome ERZ1032130 (study PRJEB33719, sample SAMN04262597) | wastewater metagenome | biome: rural village; feature: animal feces; material: feces | host: Bos taurus | place: El Salvador | collected 2012-01-31 ...
AATCTTTTAATTCTATCCATATATGCAGGAAGCCATTCGTCATTGTCAGCAAGTTTCTCAGCCGAAACTGCACTGCACAGTTCATTCACATTTATTCAGCAAAAACAAACAAAGAAGTAGCAAGAATTCCAACCGAAAAACTTCCGGAATTAGAACGTGAAATAAAAAGTTTTGCTGATTACAAACTCTCTACTTTTCGCCCTATAAAGGGTAAAAGGCACTCCTCAGAATTTCAAGAGAATAATAACATCTTTGAATATGAAGGTGAAATGAAACGCTTAAACAAATATAAGGAATACATTGAACAATGTATCAAAGAACTAAAAGAAATGAAGGATGGTGGTATTATATGAAGTTACCAAACTCTTACGGCAGCGTAATCAAGCTTGGTGGCAAACGACGAAAGCCCTACGCTGTCCGTATTTCAAAACTTGTGGAAGATGACACCGGGAAAGTCAAGCGAAAGTACACATACCTCGCTTACTTCTCCAAACCGGAAATGGCGTACACCTATCTTGCTGAATATAACAGCGGTGCCGTTGTTCCGGAACATATGAAATATTCGGACTCTCCTACGTTTGCAGAGATGTACGAAAAATGGAAGAAATACAGAAAGTCACTCAAAAATCAGATTAGCGATTCCACATGGCGAAATTATGAAATTGCTTTTAATCATTTTAGCGACTTACACAACCGTAAATTCATTTCCATAAGGACAAATGATTTACAGCAATGCCTAAACGCCTACAATCACAAATCGCAGACTACGATTTCCTCCATGCGAGCCGTTCTAAAGGCAATATACCAATATGCTAAACTGAACGAATACATAGACCGGGATTTAACGGAAGGTCTGGTTTATGAATGGACAGATACCAATAAACAGATACATGACAGATATTCCGATGAAGAAATCAAAACGCTTTGGTCGAAGCTGTATGAAATCAACAATGTAGATATTATCCTCATAATGATTTATACCGGACTGCGACCAACCGAACTTCTGGAAATCTTAACAGAGAATGTCCATTTGGAAGAAAAGTACATGATAGGCGGTATCAAAACCAATGCAGGAAAAGACAGGATTATTCCACTCAATGATAAAATCATTCCGCTCATCAAAAACCGCTATGACCCAAACAAGAAATATCTAATTAATAATAAGTTTGGAAATCACTATACTTACGGAACCTACATGAACGGTAATTTTAATACATGCATGGGAAAACTGAAAATGAAACACCTGCCCCATGATGGCAGACATACCTTTGCTTCTCTTATGGACAGTGCCGGAGCAAATGATGTATGTATCAAATTGATTATGGGACACAGCATGAGAAATGACACCACAAAAGGCGTGTATACCCATAAGACTCTAGACGAACTTCTTACTGAAGTGAATAAGATTTAAAGAACTACTTTTTACAGAAATAAAAAGGGTTCGCAAAATTGCTGGATACACTTATGATGCCCAAACACATTAGGCATTACACTCATATTCAGCCCAAATCTTACTACTAATGAACGGATGAAGGATGTATAAAATCATCCTCAAGCAACAAATACAGAGTGTATACCACCTGTATATCACTTGTATACCACGTGTATATAACGACCTCAAAATAACGTAAATTATCATCTATTTATGAATATTCTGACAATTCTTTTGTCACTTCAATACATAAAGAAAAGTCCCATAAACGCTGGGTTTACAGGACTTATCAATATCATTATTTATCTTAGAATTTCGTGCTTACACAATACCCTGTGCGGTCATAGCCTCTGCTACTTTAAGAAAGCCTGCGATGTTAGCACCTGCAACATAGTTGCCTTCCATACCGTATTTCTTAGCAGCATCATCAAGGTTGTGGAAGATGTTAACCATAATTGTCTGTAATTTTGCATCAACTTCTTCAAATGTCCAGCTGAGTCTTTCGCTGTTCTGGCTCATTTCAAGAGCAGATGTAGCAACACCACCTGCGTTAGCAGCTTTACCAGGGCAGAATAATACGCCATTAGCCTGGAAGTATTCTGTAGCTTCCATAGATGTAGGCATATTAGCACCTTCTGCAACTGCGATAACGCCGTTAGCAACCAATGCTTTTGCGTCATCAAGAAGTAATTCGTTCTGAGTAGCACAGGGAAGAGCTACATCAACTTTTACTGACCACTGATTTGTACCTTCAGTAGCTTTGTCGTGGTATACAGCACTTGGACGAGCAGCCGCATATTCTGTTAAACGTGCACGTTTTACTTCTTTTACTTCTCTTAAAAGGTCTACATCGATTCCTTCCGGATCATAAATCCAGCCTGTAGAATCTGAAACTGTAACAACCTTAGCGCCTAACTGCTGAGCTTTCTGTGTTGCATAAATAGCTACGTTACCAGAACCTGAAACAGCAACTGTTTTGCCTGCAAGTTCGATACCATTGCATTTAAGCATTTCGTTTGTTAAGTATAATAAACCATAGCCTGTAGCTTCTTTTCTTGCTAAAGAACCACCGTAGCTTAAACCTTTACCTGTTAAAACGCCTTCGTAAAGACCTGTGATTCTCTTGTACTGACCATACATATAACCGATTTCTCTTGCACCTGTTCCGATGTCACCGGCAGGAACGTCTGTGTCAGCACCGATATATTTGTATAATTCTGTGATAAAGCTCTGGCAAAATGCCATTACTTCTCTGTCTGATTTACCCTTAGGATCAAAGTCAGAACCACCTTTACCACCGCCGATTGGAAGACCTGTCAAAGAGTTCTTGAAAATCTGTTCAAAACCTAAGAATTTAATAATACCGATGTTTACTGAAGGATGTAATCTGATACCACCCTTGTATGGTCCGATTGCACTGTTGAACTGTACACGATAACCATTATTTACCTGAACCTGACCCTTATCATCTACCCAAGGTACTCTGAATAAAAGCTGTCTTTCAGGTGTTACGATTCTTTCAAGTAACGCATCTTTTTTGTATGCTTCTTCATTAGCTTCAATTACAACACGTAATGATTCTAATACTTCTTTTACAGCCTGATGAAATTCCGGCTGAGCTGGGTTTTTCTCTACGACCATAGCGTAGACTTCATCAACATATGACATAATCATATCCTCCCTCTCGTTTATAAATAAAAATAATGAACTTATTATCCAAAAAGATTGTATACCATAATACAAAATAAATCAATGTATTATTGCATATAATTTTAGCACGCTAAAGCATAAAATTTATGCAAAAATACTCTCAGCATATCTGACAGTTTCCATAGCATCCTTGCAATAGGCATCCGCCTTAATCATATCAGCATATTCCTGCGTTAAAACTGCTCCGCCTACAACCACCCTACAATCAGGTGCCGCCTTTCTTAATTCGACAATCGTCTCTTCCATACTCGGTACGGTTGTAGTCATTAACGCGCTTAATCCGACTAATGTCACCTGATGCTCTAAAACAGCCTCTACAACTGTTTCTTTTGGAACATCCTTTCCCAAATCAATTACATCATAACCATAGTTTTCAAGAAGCACCTTCACAATATTTTTACCGATATCGTGAATATCTCCTTTTACGGTAGCAAGAACAATTTTTCCTTTTGCCTTGCTTTCAGAGCTACTGCTACTCATAGACCCCTTTATGACATCAAAAGCTGCTGTGGCCGCCTCTGCACTCATCAGTAACTGAGGCAGGAAAATTGTTTTCTTTTCAAATCCTTTTCCCACAACATCCAGTGCCGGAATGATTTCCTTCTGAATCACCGAAAATGCCTCTGCTCCTTCTGAAAGAACCTGTTTCGTAGCCGTCACTGCCGCTTCTTTCATGCCTTTTATAATGGCCTGCATAAGTGGCCTTTGCGCATCACTTGCACCTTCTGAAGCACTACCGTTCACCAAAGTACTTCCACCGGCACTACTCACACCACCTGCCATAGCCGCGCCACTTGTCATAGCCGGCATCATTTTCGGTGCATCCTGCGTCGCAAACTCCACATAATCTACGCATCTGTCATCATAGCCTTTCAGGGCACAGAATGCATAATATGCCTTTAACATATCAATGGAATTCGGATTCATAATAGCTGCGCTAAGGCCTTTTTCCATAGCATTGGCAAAAAATGTTGCATTGATATAGTCTCTGTTTGGAAGACCAAAGGATACATTGGAAACGCCTAAAATCGTTTTGCCGCCAAACTGTTCTTTAATTCCTGCAACCGCATTAAGTGTTGTATTTGCCGCCTGTCCGTCCGTACTGATCGACATCGTTAATACATCTACAATAATGTCTTTCTTTGAAATACCGTACTCCGCCGCCTTTTCATAAATACGCTTTGCAATAGCAAGTCTGCCTTCTACTGTTTCCGGAATTCCGCTCTCATCCAACGTAAGTGCCACCACAACACCGCCATACTTTTTCACCAGTGGAAATACACTGTTCATACTTTCTTCTTTTCCATTCACGGAATTTATCAGGGCTTTACCGTTATATACACGGAGTGCACTTTCCAGTGCCACAGGGTCTGATGTGTCAATTTGAAGCGGCAGGTCAATTACGCTTTGAAGCTTTACAACCACCTCTTTAAGCATTGCCACTTCGTCAATTTCAGGAAGCCCTAAATTCACGTCCAGAACGTGTACTTTCTTTTCTTCCTGTGCAAAACCTTCCCTCAAAATATATTCAATATCGTGGTCTCTTAATGCCTGTTTAAATTTACTCTTTCCTGTCGGATTGATTCTTTCACCAATTAAAATAGGTTTATCTTCAAAGGTAACCACTTTGGAATAAGAAGAAATCACCGTATTGTTCTTTTCTGTAATCGGACTCGGTTCCAAGCCAAAAACCGCCGAAATCATTGCACCAATATGGGAAGGAGTAGTTCCGCAGCAGCCACCAAGTACTCTGGCACCTGCTTTTACAAGTTCTGTCATCTCCTTTGCAAATTCCTCTGCGTCCACCTCGAAAACTGTCCTTCCGTTTACTACCTTCGGGAGTCCCGCATTCGGATTTGCAATCACCGGAATGGATGCATTCTCACAAATTTCCTGTACAATCGGAAGCATCTTCTTTGGTCCCAGACTACAGTTTAATCCCAGTGCATCTACACCAAGTCCTTCCAAAAGCGCCACCATATTTTTCGGACCACTGCCGGTTAAGGACTTTCCGTTTTCATCATAAACGGTTGTAACAAAAACAGGCAAATCGCAGTTTTCTTTTACACCAAGCACTGCTGCTTTTGCCTCGTAACCATCATTCATGGTTTCGATAAGTACACAGTCTACGCCACAATTTACACCGATTTTTGTCACCTGGGCATAGAGTGAAACCGCCTTTTCAAAGGGCAAATCTCCCAGGGGCTCAAGAAGTTTTCCTGTGGGTCCCAAATCAAGAGCTATATAGGCATCCTCGCCCTGTACTTTTCCGGCTTTTTCCATAGCATTACGGGCATTTTCAACTGCCGCACAAACCAGTTTTTCAAGAGACATATCGCCATCCTCAGAAAACCTTAATGCATTACAGCCGAATGTATTTGTTTTCAAAATCTGACTTCCTGCCATCAGATATTCATAATGGATATCCCTTATCATTTCAGGATGTAAAACATTATAGGTTTCAGGCAGTTCTCCCGCCTTTAATCCTTTTGCCTGTAAAATAGTTCCGTATCCGCCGTCAAAGAATACAAAACCCTGTTTTATTTTCTCAAGAAGTGTCATATTTCCTCCGTTTTTAAGTCTCCAAACCTCAAAAAACTCTAAAATTTAATTATTCTTCACAATACCGATAATCGCCGTAACCGACTTTTCCGGCACCATCAACATAGAATCCGTCAAAGTAATTCCTGCCATTTTTGCACAATTTAATTCTTTATGAATATCCTTTTGGATTTCCAAAGAAACATCTCCATATCCCGGGCTGAATCTTGGCCTTAAACAGTTTCCTTTGGACATCTCTTCACACCTTACATATTCATTGAAGGCATCACAAACAGCCTCAATAACCGTTGCCCCAACCGCCTGATATACGCAGGCTCTTGCGGGCGATAATATGGACTCTTTCTGAATCTGTCTATCCGTATAAATTCCTATGGTAGCCGCAAAAATAACCGCTTCACTACACCCTTTAAGATTCACCAAAAGGTCTTTGCTTTTTACGTTCATAAATCCAAAATCAATCCCATTATGAAAGTCCAAAGAAAATCTCTTATAGCACACCATAGGTCTGCTGCCGGACAACACATTTTGCAGAATTTCATCTACTATAGCTGCCACATTCTCTTCTATGCTGACGCCCGCTTTATACCCTAAATATCTGTATATTTCCGATCTATTAATGGAAAGAGCCGATAGAACCGGCTCGTATGTAAAAACAGTCTGCACTTTTTTTACCTCTGATAAGACATTATTTCCTTTAAGTTGTTCTGAATTGCCGCAGCTACTTCCGGCTTATTCATAGAATAAACGTGAATGTTGTTTACGCCGTTAGCCAAAAGGTCAATAATCTGGTCTGTTGCATATGCAATTCCCGCTTCCTTCATAGCCTTTGGATTATCGCCGAATCTGTCTACGATTGCCTTAAATCTCTGTGGCAGATATGTACCTGACAATTTACAGCTTCTTACAATCTGTTTTGCGTTGGTAACAGGCATAATTCCCGCTACGATAGGCACGGTAATGCCACGCTCTCTAATCTTGTACAAATAGCTGTATAAAATATTGTTATCAAAAAACATCTGTGTCGTTAAAAACTCACAGCCTGCTTCCACTTTCATCTTTAGGTGTGCAATATCCTCTTCCATATTGGCAGACTCCAAATGCCCTTCCGGATAGCACGCACCACCGATGCAAAAATCGCCATACGCCTTAATATCTTTTATCATTTCGCTGGCATATTGATAGTCCATAGCCGCTCTGTCAAAGCCTTCCGGAATATCCCCGCGAAGTGCCATAATATTCTCAATATTATTTGCTTTCAATTTATCAAGTATGTCGTATATATTTTTCTTGCTTGCCTTTACACAAGTCAAATGTGCCAAGGTATCTACACCCATATTATTCTGAATATCCGATGCAATCGATACCGTAAAATCACTGGTACTTCCGCCTGCACCATAAGTTACACTCATAAAATCAGGCTTCAGTTTTGCAATTTCTTCTGTCGCTTTTTCTACTGATTCATAGCCGTCTGTTGTCTTCGGTGGGAACACCTCAAATGACAACGTCGGTATTCTTTTGTCCATTAATTCTGATAATTTCATCGTCTCATCCTCTTTTCTAATTTCCTATCCATAAAACCCTCAAAACATATAATAACAATAAATGTGCCGGATAAAAAGCATAAAAGAAATATTTTAAACTGATTCCGCGCTTACCGTTATAAAAAAGCAATGCTATAAACGCCGGAAAACACCATGGTTCAAACGTAAACCAGATATATCCCACAAGACACGCCAAAATACGATTATTTCTGTAATAGTAAAAAATTACCGCCAGCACAATTCCGTAATAGGAATAGTCTGTCCTAAGTCCATATGCCAAAAGACATCCCGCCACAATGGCCGTTCCCTGCAAAAAGAATGATACAGTAGGCTCATTGGTAAACTTTTCCTTCACCTTGGTAATGCCCCAGATGACTCCCAAAGCAATCGCCAAAGTAAAAAATACGTTCTGTCCGGCAAAACCGATTCCCTCTTCTAACAATAAATCAAAGGGCACTTCTGAAACAAGTGCAAAAATCACCAAATTGCGCAAATACTTCCCCCTACTTTTCGTGTAAAAAAATCCTTCTACAAGCAAAAAGCAAAACACCGGAAATGCAAATCTTCCTACATTCCTGCAAATGTAATAAATATCAGAAGCATAGTCTGTTATTCCCCACTGTATCAAATAGCCTTTGGTATAAAGGTCCGCATACACACCTGCGGCAAAATGGTCAATTAACATTGTCACAATCGCAATTAATTTTAAAGTACCGGCGGACAATCTTTGGTACGGCTTAAATTTTTCCATCAAACCTGTCATACACTTAAACTCCTTGTCCTTCAAAGTCCGGGATAAAGCTTTCCTCTGCCACATCACCTTCCTGAATAAATCCATTATCCACTCCGATTTCTATGGCATAGTCCACTACATCCTCATATTCTTCCTCAGTTATCTTTCGATTAAGCTCCGGATACTCCGAAAGGTATGAAAGCGGAGTAAACTGACTCAGAATACTAATAAATATACCATTTCCATAGGTATCATACAAATATTTTATTATCTTTTTGGAATCCTGCGTGTATCCCGGCAAAACAAGATGCCTTACTATCACACCTTTTTGGAGTATTCCTCTGTCATCAAAACACGGAGCGCCAACCTGTCTTACCATCTCAAAAATCGCCCGCTTTGCCACCACACTATAATCCTCTGCCTTGGAATATTTCCCGCTCAAACGGCTGTCCATATACTTAAAATCCGGCAAATATACATCTACATACCCTTCCAGAAGTTTTAACGTTTCCACCTTCTCATAGGCACTTGAATTATACACAACCGGCAATGTAAGCCCCTGCTCTTTTGCCATTTCCAGAGCCTTTATAATCTGTAAAACATAGTGGGACGGCGTCACCAGATTGATATTATTTGCACCTTTTTCCTGTAATTCCAAAAAAATAGCAGCCAGCCTGTCTACTGTGATATTTTTTCCATAGACGCCCTCTGCTATTTTCCTATTCTGACAATACACACATCGCAAATTGCACCCTGAGAAAAAGACGGTTCCGCTTCCTTCATCGCCCGATATACAAGGCTCTTCCCAGAAATGAAGTGCGGCGCGTGCCACCTTAATATGATTAGGGACTTTGCAAAAACCTGTTTTGCCGAGTCCCCTGTCTACATTACATTCTCTCGGACACAACTTACACAAAAAGCTTGTATCCATATCTACTGTTCCTTATATCTATTTTCTGATAAATAATACGCCCAACGTATTTGGTCCGCAGTGGCAGGATACTGTACAGCCTGCAATAGTTTCTTCCACAATACCAAAATCTTTATACTCATTTACAGTTTCTTTTACTTTATCCACAACTTCCTGTGGTGTCTCTGTATGGGTAACAAAAATACGTTCCGTATCAATATCATCTCTTTCCATCAGACGGTCTTTCACATAACTGCCAAGTGCCTTTTCATAAGAACCTCTGTATTTTTTGCAAACGCCCATTTTACCATTTACTACTTCTATACAAGGCTTTAACTGTAATAAAGAAGCACCCAAGGCTGCAACTGCCGAACATCTTCCTCCTTTTACCATATAATCAAGTCTGTCCAGAACAAAGCTTGCTTCTACGCGTGGTGCCAGTTCTTTTAATGCTTCATAGATCTTTTCAGGCCTCTCACCTGCTTCTGCCATTTTCACCGCTTCTACAACCACAAGTCCGTGTCCTGTTGATAAATTCATAGAATCCACTACATACACGTTTTCAAACTCTTCCGCTGCAAGACAGGCATTCTGATGGCTGCTGGAAAATCCCGAACCGATATTGATGTGAATTACCGCATCATATTCCTTTTTATACTCTTCAAACAATTCCATATAATCGTTTACATTGGCTGCTGATGTGCTACAAAGTGCACCACCGCCGTTTACGTGGGCAAAAATGACATCCGGTGTAATATCGATGCCATCTTTAAAGCTCTCGCCATCCTTCACCACAACAAGTGGCATTATGCCAATGTTATGCTCCGAAATATACTCTTTTGTCAAATCACAAGTGCTATCTGATGAAATTTTGATTTTCATTTTATTACCTCATTCTCTTTTACTCTTTATCTGTCTGCGTCTCAATAGACTGCAACGACATCAGCGTCTGTTCTAAACTACTGACTGTATTTGTCGCTTCCTTACCCAGTAGCAAAGACTGTAATGTCTCATTCTGCTCTTCATCCACATTTCCTGTCACAATACCCATTATCTGATTTTCAATCATGGAAGCAATTACCTTTCTTCCGCTACTGGTATTTAACATACTTTCTGACAAATCTCTCAAATAGTTGGAATTGGTTTCCTTTTCTTCCGTAGGTTGAACTTCAATAGCCTTCTGCTCAAGCTCGGTCTGATAATCCTTAGCTATATAGTCCTGAAGCACATTATTAAACTGCTCAGTTGCATCTGTGCTTTGCGTATCATTGACATCCGGATTATCATAATAAGAATTTGTATCAATCCCGCCTAATGATAAAAAACTACTGTAATCATATATCTGCATAATAACACCTCTTGTGATATTTCATCTGTGTTTCAATTTTCCGCTAGTATTATAGCACAAATCACAAGAAATGTATACATATTATGATACTAATTTCACGCCTCTGATACGATTTCTTCTAAGCAGTTCTCTTGCCATCATCCCTTGTCTTTCACATACAAATACCGTACTGTAATCTCTCAGGGAAAACAGCTTCTTTTCAAGCCACGTTGCCTTATTTTCTTTTATATGAAAATAGATATCCTGATTTGCAAACGCTCTCACCAGATTATCGTACGCTCTCTGACCTCTTACTTCGCATACAGGAATCTCTTTCTGCCATTTCTTCTTACCGAACATATATCCTCCTTAAGCTTACACCAATTTATGTTTTACGATCATCGCAGAAACCTTACTCGGAAAATGAACTGCCGTTTCCAGAAAAACCGTTTTATCAATGCTTTGCTTATTCATATAATTTTTAATAACGGAAAACGTATCCTCCTCATTCAGCTCCGAATACATATCCCACTCTCTTATAAAATCCAGAAGTGCAACCACCTCTACATTGTCCTTTGTAATAACTGTGTATGGCTTTTTCAAATACACCTTACGAATTGCTATCAATCTGTATCTGCCCCGGGAATTTTCTTTGTTCGTAACAATCACGGGAAAGGTATCTTCTTTCCCGGTCACCCCAAGTCTTTTACCATATGCATATCCCGCATAATATCCATATACCTGTTCGCGGTTTCCTATGTACATTCTGCATAGCACATCCTCTATACTGGGTACTTTTTCCTTCTCAGGAAAATAATAGACCCCATTCATATACCGCTTCACAATTCCCTTATCAGACATCCTCTTAAAAGCCTGCCTGAGGGCACCTGACTTCAATTTCAACCATTTTATATCACTCAAAACAATCGGTTCGCACGGTCTGTACTGTTTTTTCAACGTCTCTACCACCATAAAAACCTCCGTTCCTAATGTAACATATTTTTACACTTTCTGTCAATATTCGTTACATATAAACTAAAAAAAATTTACATTTTCTCTAAAAATGTGCAAAAAAAGACGCTTGTCCAATCCCTTGGCAAGCGCCTGAAGCCTAATCTACATAAATAAATCTTTTTTCAAATTTTTCCACGTCCATTGCAGGTTCCAAAACATCTCCCTGTGCCATTTTGCAACCACATTCACGAAGCAGACGTTCCTGCAACATATTCTCTACACCTTTGCATATACAGGGAATATCTATCTTTTTGAAAATACCAATCATTCCCTTTAACATCGTTGTTCCTTTTTTTGAAGCTATACAATTGTGTACAAACGGAATGGCAAATTTAATCATATCGACAGAAAGTGTAGCAAGTTCGGTAATGGATGTATATCCTGAGCCAAAATCATCCATACAGACTCTGTATCCCTCACTGCGGAGTTCATTAATTCTCTCTTTTACAATATCTCCGTTTTCCCGGAATGCACTATCTTTTATTTCAAGACCGATAAGTCGTTTATCTACTCCGTATTCTTCTACGATAGCACGCATACGCTTATAGATACTTTCTTCTTTCAAATCCACTCCGGCTATATTGATATTGATAGGAAAGGCTTTTTTACCATCATCCTTCCATTTTTTCAAAAGTTGACAACTTTGTTCCAACACAATACAATCCAACTCGCTAATCATACCTGTTTTATCCAGATATTGCATAAACGAAGCCGGCGAAATCATATTTCCGTCATTATCAATGAGTCTTGCCAGAACTTCTACTTCTTCCCACCTGTTTTCCATTACATTTTTAACAGGCTGCAATTGCACTTTAATCTTTTTCGTATGAATTGCATTTTGGAAAGCATACATAACCTCTCTTTTTTGTGCGGACTCACTTTGCATAACGCTATCATAAATAGTTACCCATTCCTGATAGTCTTCAAGATTCTTTTTTCTTGCCACTTCTGCTTTATCCAGACTTTCCGAAACGCTTTCCGCATTGTTTTCAATTACATAAACTCCCATATTGAAACGTAAATCCACAATGCCTAATTCTTCAGCCGCATTACGTGCAAAAGCTTTCAATTCCTTTTCCAGCTCTGATTTCAAAACACCTATATGGACAGACTCCGCTCTTCCCAGAAATGCAAATCTGTCCGAATGAATTCTGCATCCGATGGCATAGCGGTCGCTTTTCTGATAGAAATCCGTTGCAACCTTCTTAAGTAATGCATCTCCCATTTCATAACCGTAATGTTCATTGATGTACTTAAAATTTACAACATTCATTGTTACTATAAGACAATTAAAATCCAGTCGTTTTAACAGCTTTTGCGACTGTTCCTTATAATCATCATAATAATACAATCCCGTTATTTTGTCTGTTCCCATAATTTTCTCCTTACATATACAGCATTGCCCATTTTTGTAGCATCGCCATCGTCCAAAGCATTCCTGCATAATATTCTTTTGTATTTGGATATTTATAGAATTCATTCAATGCATATTGTACCGCTGATGAATCCAATAATCCATATCTTTTTACAGAATCCTCACACAAAACATCTGTCAAATATTCCTGTAGGTCCGTCTTCAGCCACTCTGTAATCGGCAGCGAAAACGGCTCTTTTCTGCGTTCTGTTATTTTTTTCGGCAAAACCCCTTTTCCGGCTTCTCTTAAAACAGCTTTTGTAACGCCATCTCTTATTTTGTATTCCTGCGGTAACGCTACCACATAATTTGTCAGCCTGTTATTCAAAAACGGCATTCCCAAATTCATCCCGAAATTTCTCGCCAATGTGTCCTGATAGAGCATTGTATGCCC
>ERZ1032130.317-NODE-317-length-12882-cov-6.330007_pt1 | contig 12882 bp, 11 predicted proteins | sample MGYA00517879_ERZ1032130 | MGnify/ENA primary metagenome ERZ1032130 (study PRJEB33719, sample SAMN04262597) | wastewater metagenome | biome: rural village; feature: animal feces; material: feces | host: Bos taurus | place: El Salvador | collected 2012-01-31 ...
TCATTTCCCTATGAAATTTCTTCTTAATAATTCCTTTTTCTTCATCAATATAACAATCTATATGTATTGTATATCTTTCTAAATACGGTTCTTCTAACAACGGAATAATTCTGGCTTTAATATTCTCATACAAGCTTCTTGAAAGCTCTTTTTCACTGCGAAAATATAAGCTTTTTTCCAATTTATCCACTAATTCCTTCTTTTCATCATCGGCAAGAGTTTCTATAAAATCCTTTTCTACAACAACCTCTTTTAACCGTTCTCTTGTATATTGTACATACGAGAAAAAGTCAAGACATAATGTACTGACTCCAATACCAACTATCATACTTGTAATCATACTGATTACATTTAATAACGAAGAAAACAGAGGCTTATATACACTCTCCGAATTCTGGACAAAGGAAAAATCAATAATTAAAAAGGCACCTATCAAAGCTATTCCAAGAATAATGGAAAAAATGGCCTTACTCTTAATAACTTTTTCTCTGTTATCTCTTTCTTTCCATTGTAAGGTTTTCTTGAAATTTTTTTCATTGATATGGCGTTCAAGACTCTCCTGGTCCTTGTAAACATGCATCAATGCCTTATTAGCCTTATTTAAATAATGATTTCGTTTTAAAACGGCAAAAAAATTATCTTGTCCTTGTTTTTCTACATTGTGATATTTTGTTACACCATCCATATGTATCCCCTTTCACTTTATCTTTTCATATATTATATTGCTTTTTTCGACAAATTTTTATTCGTAATTTTTTACAAAATATACCTGCAAAAAATGTTTAACTTTAACAAAGAATTATTCTAAACCTAAAATGGGGGATTTAAAACTATGCAACACGAAATGCAACACAAATGATAAAAACCCTTGAAAATTCAAGGGTTTAAAAAGCTGATAACGGGAATCGAACCCGTGACCTCCTCACTACCAATGAGGTGCGCTACCGACTGTGCCATATCAGCAAATATTTAGGAAAGCTTTAATGCTCACCGAAGCATATTGTATCAAAGCTTTCCGACTTTGTCAATCAATCCTTATTTATCGCTTTCTTCAATTTACTTTTGATTCGCTGAAGTGCATTATCCGTGGATTTTTCGTCACGTCCCAAGACTTTTGCAATCTGTACATACTTCATTCCCGTTATATACAAATCAAAAACCTGTTTTTCAAACGGACTGAGTTCCTGCTCCACAAGATTCTCAATTCTCTCCACATTTTCCTTGTCAATAAGAAGATTCTCAGGATTGCTGATTTCTCCTGCCGAAAGCAAATCCATAAAGATTGTTTTGCCTTCTTTGTTATCCTCTTCATGGCTGGCATATAAGGATATATAATTATTAAGTGGCGTATGTTTTTCCCTCTTGGAAGCCTCAATGGCATTGTACATTTTACGGCTGATACAAAGGTCTGCAAAGGTAAAAAAACTGGCATCACGACCACAGTCATAGTCTTTTATGGCACGAAACAGTCCAATCATACCTTCCTGAATCAAATCCTGTTCTTCTGCACCTAAAATGTACATATTTCTTGCGTATTTTCGCACAAGATTTTTGTACTTATCCATAATATAATCCATAATGGCCTCTTCACCATCTCTAAGGCGAAGAATCAGTTCTTCATCTGTACAAGCACTGTAATCGTACATTTTGCTCTCCTAATTTTCTCTATTTCCCGGCTACATTTCCCACGTACTTCCAGCCAATTCCGTTCACTAATTCAGACGTTGTCTTACGATTTCATAAGCAAGGATTCCTGCTGCCACTGAAGCATTCAAGGAATCAATGTCGCCCTTCATCGGAATTGATGCCACAAAATCGCATTTTTCTTTTACAAGGCGGCTGACACCATCGCCTTCGTTACCGATAATCAGTCCAATGGGACCTTTCAAGTCCAGATTGTACATCGTGGTTCCGTCCATATCCGCACATACAAACCAAAGACCTTCTTTTTTCAAATCTTCAATGGTTTTTCCGATATTGGTAACCTTTGCTACCGGAGTATAGTTAAGTGCTCCTGCAGAGGTTTTTGCAACCGTTGCAGTAAGTCCTACCGCTCTGTTTTTCGGTATAATAACACCGTGTGCACCTGCCTGATTGGCTGTTCTGATAATGGCACCAAGGTTATGCGGGTCTTCAATTCCGTCAAGAAGCACCAAAAATGGTGGTTCGTCTTTTTCTCTTGCAAATGCAAGCATATCCTCTACTTCTGCATATTCGTAGGCTGCCGCATAAGCAATAACGCCCTGATGTTTTCCGGTTTCACTCATCTGGTCGAGACGTTCTTTTGACACATACTTTACCATAGTATCGTGTTTTTTTGCTTCACGTTTAATGGTCATAATCGGTCCATCTGTTGCCCCATCCAAAATAAAAATTTTATCAATCGGCTTACCGGAACGATATGCCTCAATTACTGCATTTTTTCCTTCAATTGTAAATTCCTGATATCTCATAGTTTTCCTCGTTTCAAAACGTTTTTACCATAAACCTGCATCCACTAGGCATTATATCTCCGCACCGATGCGCTTTAAGCCTTCTTTCACAAGAAAAAGCACTCTGTCCATTTTATCGTCCAGATATAAATAGCCAAGAAGTGCCTCAAAGCCTGTCGCTTTGCGGTAGTCACCCACACTGGCATTTTTCGCTGTAGTATAGGATTTGGCATTGCGCCCTCTTCTGTAAACATCCTCTTCCTCCGGTGTCAGCAAATCCTGAATACTCTCGACAAGCTCCTTCTGGGTTTTCGCATTTACAAGATAGCTCTTTTTCTTATGAAGTCCTTGTGGGGCGCGGTTTCCACGCTCCACCACAACGGTTCTTATAATTATATCATACACGCAATCACCAAGAAATGCCAAGGTAAGGGGCGAATAGGTTCTTAAATCCACATCCTTACAGTCAAATTCCTGTTTGATTTTCTGAAGTAAATTTATGCTTTCGTCCATTGTACGCCCTCACGTGTATCTTTGATAACAATGCCTTTTTGTAATAATTCATCTCTGATAGCATCCGCCAGTGCAAAATTCTTCTCTTTTTTTGCAGCCGCGCGTTCTTCGATTTTTGCAAGAACAAATGCTTCCAGTTCTGCATCTACACTGGTTTCTTCTTTTTCTTCTGCTTTCAAAAGGTCAAGACCTAAAACTTCGTCATAGCTTGCAATAACCGCTCTCTTGGTAGCGCCATTTAAGTCTGTCTTTAAAACATCATATAAAAGTGTGATACCCATAGAAGTATTTACGTCGTTACCGACAGCTTCTACGAATTTTTCTTTCCATTCTTTTACTGCTGCCTCATCTACGCTGCCTTCTTCTTTAATATCGGCAATACGTTTTTTAAGTTTATTATAAGTTCCTGCCGCCTGATCCAGTGCTTCAAAAGAGAAAACAAGTGGTTTTCTGTAGTGTGACTGGAGGCAGAAAAGTCTGTACGCAAGCGGATTGTAACCCTTTTCCAAAAGAAGGGTAACAGTTAAAAATTCACCCTTTGACTTACTCATTTTTCCTGACTGGTCGTTTAAATGATGTACGTGGAACCAGTAGTTACACCATTTGTGACCAAGGTAGGCTTCGCTCTGGGCGATTTCGTTGGTGTGGTGCGGAAACATATTGTCGACACCGCCACAGTGGATATCCATATATTCACCAAGGTGTTTCATACTGATGCATGAGCATTCAATATGCCAGCCCGGATAACCAACGCCCCAAGGACTATCCCATTTCAGTGCCTGGTCTTCAAATTTTGATTTTGTAAACCAAAGAACAAAGTCGTTCTTATTTTTCTTATTTTCATCTTCTGTAACATCATCACGAACACCCACTAAAAGTTCTTCTTCGTTCTGATTACCGAAAACGTAGTAGTTTTCAAGTTTTGAAGTATCAAAATAGATGTTTTCTCCTGCTTTGTATGCGTATCCTTTTTCAAGGAGTTTTTCAATCATTTCGATAAAGTTGTCAATACAGTTTGTGGCAGGCTCCACAACGTCAGGAGTTTTGATGTTGAGTTTTTCGCAGTCTGCAAAAAATGCATCTGTATAAAACTGTGCAATTTCCATAACGGTTTTGTGCTCTCTTTTTGCACCTTTTAACATCTTATCTTCGCCTGTGTCTGCATCGGATGACAAATGTCCTACGTCTGTAATATTCATAACACGTTTTACGTCATAACCTGCATAGCGAAGTGTTTTTTCCAAAACATCTTCCATAATATAACTTCTTAAATTACCGATATGGGCAAAATGGTACACTGTAGGTCCGCACGTATACATATTTACTTTGCCGGGTACGTTCGGCACAAATTCTTCTACTTTTTTACTTAATGTGTTGTAAAGTTTCATTTTTCTTTCTCCTTTATTGCTTCTGTTTTAAACGCTTAATTTCTTCTTCTAATTCAATCAGTTTATTGGTCAGTGCGGTATTGCTCTGCTGTAAAAGAGAAATATCTTCTTTTACAGGGTCAGGTAAATGCACCTGGTCCATATCTTCTCTCGGAAGGGTCATATTGTTACGTTTTACCACGCGTCCCGGAATACCCACAACTGTTGAGTTTGGCGGAACTTCTTCCAGTACCACACTACCTGCACCAATTTTGGAATTGGCACCGATGGTAAAGGAACCGAGTACTTTTGCTCCCGCACTAATCATAACGTTGTCTTCAATAGTCGGATGACGTTTTCCCTGTTCTTTTCCGGTACCGCCTAAGGTTACTCCCTGATAGAGAGTCACGTTATCGCCGATAATCGTTGTTTCTCCTATAATAACACCATTTCCATGGTCGATAAAAAAACCTTTTCCGATGGTGGCACCGGGATGAATTTCTATACCGGTTTTTCTGGCCGCTCTCTGGGAAATAAGACGTGCCCAGAAGTAGTGTTTCTTCTTATATAGTTTATGTGCCAATCTGTAATGCACCATGACCTTAAAGCTTGGATACAAAAAAACTTCCATAGCCGAATGAATGGCCGGGTCACGTTCTTTTATAATGGCTATTTCTTCCTTTATGTTTTTGATAAAACCCATTATATCACCTCTAAACTATTCCTGAGTGTTTTCTTTGTATACTATAATTTTATGTCAAATTGTTCCTTTCTACCCACTGAAACTATTTTCTTGCTTATGGTATGACAAAAACAATTACTTCTTTATCTCATTTCTACCCATCAACATCTCACCTTCTAAATCCTTCTTAATTTCTCTACCCATACATTCCCGGAAGCACTTTATGGGTAGAATTACCATAAAAAAATCTCCTACAGACAATAATCTGTAAGAGACGAATATACTCCGCGGTTCCACTCTTTTTAAAAACTTACGTTTTCCACTCTATGCGTGTAACGAACGCCTACGAATCTGTATACTTATTTCGCCCATCAGCAAAATGTGTTCCACAGACCGGCTCACGAATGCACTTCCATCATCATCCTACCAAAAACGCTTTCAGCCGGTGGCGTCTTCTCTCTGTGATGCTCATAATGATGTACTCTTTTCGGTCATTGCTTTTATAATATTTAGAAATAATTCTAAAGTTAGAATATGGGATTGACTTTCATTTGTCAAGCAAATTTCCCTGTTTTACTATTTTAATATACAACAAAGACGAAATGGTAAAACAAGTTACCCTTGAACTATTGGCTCAAAAATATTTGTATCATTCCTTTTCATCATCAGAAATAGGGTTTTTTGGTTCTTCGAGGGATTTCCACAGAAACTATTATCGGCAAATTTCAATAAAAAAGCTTTAACAATTTCTCCTACGACTCCGTCACCAATTTCCCACAAATATACTCCGGTGTCAGTTCCAAAAGCAGCGTCTGCTTTGCATACTTCTCAATTTCTTCCTTAATATATGCCTCATCCTCGGTAAATTTACGGCTCAGTTTTTCACTTATGTGAATCACTCTATCCAAATCGTCCACAACTTTCATACGTCCGAAAACTATCACACTTTTTATATTTAAAGCCCACTCGCCATCCTTCCGATAGCCTTCATCATAAACACAAAAAGACACTTTATTATGTTTCTTCAAGGCGTCCAGTCTGTGTCCCATTTTCCCACAGTGAAAATAGATTTTTCCATCTTCTTTATTGTAAAAATGATTCATCGGCATACCATAAGGATAGTCGTCATCACCCAATACCGACAGAACTCCACGAGGCTCACTTTTCAAAATCCGGATACATTCTTCCATAGAAATCTGTTTCTTTTTTCTTACTAATTCTCTGAACATAGCTATCTCCTTGTGCCACAAATATTATGTCAACCTCTGGTGTCATACTTTCTGGGGACATACTTTCTGGGGTCATACTTTCTCCCCACTATGCTTTTTTACACCCGTTACATCCTTCACAAGGATTTTTTGCCGCATTTTCATTTCCTACTTCCATCGTGCAAAAATCAATCGGGCTGTTTAAAAGACAGATTGCCTGGGCTGAAATGCCTTCGCCACTACCAGTAAAGCCAAGCCCTTCTTCTGTTGTAGCTTTGACATTAATCTGCTCAATATCAATTCCCAATGCATCTGCGATATTTTGACGCATTGTATCTATGTGTGGTCTCATTTTGGGTGCCTGGGCAATAATGGTAGCATCAATATTTTCAATCAGAAAAAACTTATCACTAAGCAGTTCTCCCACTTTTTTTAATAATAAAAGGCTGGAAATTCCTTTGTACTGTGGGTCCGTATCAGGAAAATGCTTGCCGATATCGCCAAGTGCCGCTGCTCCAAGGAGTGCATCTGAAATAGCATGTAACAAAACATCCGCATCGGAATGACCTAAAAGCCCTTTTTCATAAGGAATTTTCACTCCGCCAATAATCATATCTCTGCCTTCCACCAATTTGTGAACATCATACCCCATTCCGATTCTCATCTTACATACCTCTTTTCCATTACAATTTTTAACATTTTATCAAACTCACAAAATAATATCCATAGAAAGTGACAATTTTATGCAAATTTTCCTTGTGATTTTTCAATTTTTCTATATAATAATTAGTGGAACAAAAGGAGGATACGATTTATGCCAAAAAGAACAGATATTAATAAAATACTTATCATTGGTTCCGGTCCAATCATTATCGGACAAGCGTGTGAATTTGACTATTCAGGTACTCAGGCGTGTAAAGCTCTGCGTAAATTAGGTTACGAAATTGTACTGGTGAACTCAAACCCTGCTACAATTATGACAGACCCTGAAACAGCGGATGTTACTTACATCGAACCATTGAATGTAGAAAGATTAGAACAGATTATTGCCAAAGAACGTCCTGATGCATTACTTCCTAACTTAGGTGGTCAGTCAGCTCTTAATCTTTGTGCAGAATTAAATAATGCTGGAATTCTTGACAAATACAACGTTCAGGTTATCGGTGTTCAAGTAGACGCCATTGAACGTGGTGAAGACCGTATCGAATTTAAAAAAGCCATGAATGAACTCGGTATCGAAATGGCGCGCAGTGAAGTTGCTTACACAGTGGATGAAGCACTTGCAATTGCAGATAGATTAGGCTATCCGGTCGTTCTTCGTCCTGCCTATACAATGGGCGGCGTAGGCGGTGGCCTTGTATATAATAAGGAAGAACTCAGCACAGTATGTGCCCGTGGCTTACAGGCAAGTTTGGTAGGACAGGTACTTGTTGAAGAATCTATTCTTGGATGGGAAGAATTGGAAGTTGAAGTTGTTCGTGATGCCGACAATAATATGATTACTGTTTGTTTCATTGAAAACATTGACCCACTTGGTGTACACACAGGTGACTCCTTCTGCTCTGCACCAATGCTTACTATTTCACAGGAAGTTCAGGACCGTTTGAAAGAACAGGCATTCAAAATTGTTGAATCCGTACAGGTTATCGGTGGTACAAACGTTCAGTTTGCTCACGACCCTGTTTCAGACCGTATTATTGTAATCGAAATCAATCCTCGTACTTCACGTTCATCAGCACTTGCTTCTAAAGCAACAGGTTTCCCTATCGCTTTAGTTTCAGCAATGCTCGCTGCGGGACTTACATTAAAAGATATTCCTTGTGGTAAATACGGAACACTGGATAAATACGTTCCTGACGGAGATTATGTTGTAATCAAATTTGCTCGTTGGGCATTTGAAAAATTCAAAGGTGTTGAAGATAAATTAGGTACTCAGATGCGAGCTGTTGGTGAAGTTATGAGTATCGGTAAAACCTATAAAGAGGCATTCCAGAAAGCTATCAGAAGCTTGGAAACAGGTCGTTTCGGTCTTGGCTATGCTAAAAACTTTAACTCTCTTGAGAAAAAACAGTTGTTAAAACTTTTAGGAACTGCCTCCAGTGAACGCCACTTTATTATGTACGAAGCATTAAGAAAAGGCGCTACTGTAGAAGAAATCCATGAAATCACAAAAGTAAAACACTACTTCATCGAACAGATGAAAGAACTTGTTGAAGAAGAAGAAAACCTTGCAAAATCAAAAGGTTCTCTCCCGGCAGATGAACTTTTGATTCAGGCTAAGAAAAATGGTTTCTCTGATAAATATTTAAGCCAGATTCTTAAAATTGCCGAAGATGATATTCGCAATAAACGTATCAGCCTCGGTGTCGAAGAAACTTGGGAAGGAATTCATGTAAGCGGTACCAAAAACAACGCTTATTACTACTCTACTTACAACGGAGAAGATAAAAACCCGGTTTCCACTGACAAACAGAAGATTATGATTCTTGGCGGCGGTCCAAACCGTATCGGCCAGGGTATCGAATTCGACTATTGTTGTGTTCACGCAGCTCTTGCTCTTAAAAAGCTTGGCTTTGAAACAATTATTGTTAACTGTAACCCTGAAACAGTATCTACTGATTATGATACTTCAGACAAATTATACTTTGAACCGCTTACACTGGAAGATGTTCTCAGTATTTATAATAAAGAAAAACCTCTCGGTGTAATTGCACAGTTCGGTGGTCAGACTCCACTTAACTTAGCATCAGACCTTGAAAAAAACGGAGTAAAAATTCTTGGTACTTCTCCTTCTGTTATCGACTTGGCAGAAGACCGTGACTTATTCCGTGAAATGATGGAAAAATTAGAAATTCCAATGCCTGAATCAGGTATGGCTGTAAACGTGGCAGAAGCTATAGAAATTGCTAACCGCATCGGCTACCCTGTAATGGTTCGTCCTTCTTATGTATTAGGCGGACGTGGTATGGAAGTTGTATACGATGAAGAAAGCCTTGAAAGCTATATGAATGCTGCTGTAGGTGTTACACCTGACAGACCAATCCTCATTGATCGTTTCCTTAACCACGCTTTGGAATGCGAAGCAGATGCTATCAGCGATGGTACACACGCTTTTGTTCCTGCGGTTATGGAACACATTGAATTAGCAGGCGTTCACTCCGGTGACTCCGCTTGTATCATTCCATCTGTACATATTACAGAAAAAAATGTACAAACTATTAAAGAATATACTAGAAAAATTGCGGAAGAAATGCATGTAAAAGGTCTTATGAATATGCAGTATGCTATTGAAAACGGTAAGGTTTATGTATTAGAAGCCAACCCAAGAGCTTCTCGTACAGTACCGCTTGTTTCCAAAGTATGTAATATTCGTATGGTACCACTTGCAACAGAAATCATTACATCTGAAATTACAGGAAGACCGTCCCCAGTTCCTGCATTAAAAGAACAGGAAATTCCTAACTATGGTGTTAAAGAAGCTGTCTTCCCATTCAATATGTTCCAGGAAGTTGACCCTATCCTTGGACCGGAAATGCGTTCTACCGGTGAAGTTTTAGGTCTCTCCGCTTCTTACGGCGAAGCATTCTACAAAGCTCAGGAAGCTACACAGTCAAAGCTTCCATTAGAAGGTACCGTATTGATTTCGGTAAACAGAAAAGATAAGGCTGAAGTAGTTGAAATTGCAAAAGGTTTTGCTGATATCGGATTTGACATTGTGGCAACAGGAACAACTTGTGATTTAATCAATGCTGCCGGTATCCGCGCTCAAAAAGTGAAAAAACTTTCTGAAGGAAGACCAAACATCCTTGATATGATTGCAAATGATGAAATCCAGTTAATTATCAACTCTCCTGCCGGTAAAGATGCAGTGAGCGACGATAGTTATCTTCGTAAAGCAGCTATTAAAGGTAAAATTCCTTATATGACTACTATGGCTGCGGCTAAAGCAACAGTTGATGGTATCCACTATGTAAAAGAAAACGGAAACAGTGAAGTAAAATCACTTCAGCAGTTACACAGTGAAATCTATGACAAATAAATCTATACATTCTATAGGAAAGAAGGAATAATAAATGGAAAGAAAAGTTGGTACAGTATCAAGAGGTATCCGTGGCCCTATTATCAGACAGGGTGACAATTTAGTTGACATCGCTGTTAACAGTGTGATGGAAGCTGCCGAAAGCGAAGGCTTCTCATTAAGAGACAGAGACGTAATCGCTTTAACAGAATCTATCGTAGCAAGAGCTCAGGGTAACTACGTTACTGTAGAAGATATTGCAGCTGATGTAAAAAACAAACTCGGCGGCGAAACAATTGGTGTTATTTTCCCTATTTTGTCCCGTAACCGTTTTGCTATCTGCTTAAAAGGTATTGCAATGGGTGCCAAAAAAGTTGTTTTGATGTTAAGCTACCCAAGTGATGAAGTTGGTAATGCTCTTTTAACATATGATCAGCTTGACGAAGCAGGCATCAACCCATACTCTGATGTTTTAACATTAGAAAAATACCGCGAATTATTCGGTGAAAACAAACACGAATTTACAGGTGTTGACTACGTTGATTACTACGCTAACATTATTAAAGAAGCAGGTGCTGAGGTCGAAGTCGTTTTTGCAAACCAGGCAAAAACAATTTTGAACTACGCAGACTGTATTATTAACTGTGACATTCACACAAGAGTAAGAACAAAACGTATTTTAAAAGAAAACGGTGCTAAGATTGTTTGCGGTCTTGATGACATTATGACAGAAAGCATTAATGGTAGCGGTTATAACACAAAATACGGTTTACTTGGTTCTAATAAATCTACAGAAGACCAGATTAAATTATTCCCAAGAGAATGTCAGGATTTAGTAGAAGGCATTCAGGCTGAAATCTTAAAATTAACAGGAAAACATGTTGAAGTTATGGTTTACGGCGACGGTGCTTTCAAAGATCCACAGGGTAAAATCTGGGAATTGGCTGACCCGGTTGTATCTCCTGCTTTCACAAGCGGCTTAATTGGTACACCAAACGAATTGAAATTAAAATACCTTGCTGACAACGACTTTAAGAACTTAAGCGGTGCTGAATTAAAAGAAGCTATCTCTAAGAGTATTAAAGAAAAAGACAGCAACTTAGTTGGTAATATGGCTTCACAGGGAACAACTCCAAGACAGCTCACAGACCTTATCGGTTCATTATGTGACTTAACAAGTGGTTCCGGGGACAAGGGTACACCAATCATCTTAATCCAGGGTTATTTCGATAATTATACAGATTAATTTATCAACCTATATAGCAAAAGAGACATACAAAAACCGGTATGTCTCTTTTTTACTATTCTTCTATTAATACGACTCCGTCTTTTTTCAAAATATCTTTCCTTGCCTTTTCATAGTAGTTTTGAAGTTTTGTAATATTCAGTTCAATACTTTCTGATGCGTCTACATCGATTGCTTCCAGTGTCGTCCGATAATTTTCCGTATAACTGTAAGTCTTTGCAGGTGTCTGATATCTAAGCACTCCATCTACTGTACTGATAAGTGCTCTGGCACCTTCTAAATATCCATTCGCTCCATCTGCAAACTTCAGCATCTCTTCCTTAGGGATTGCAGTCTCTCCATCTACCTCCACGTTATTCGGATAAATAGAAAAATCTACGCTATCCGATGCCACAGTAACTTCGCTTCCATCTCCATTCAGATAAAATAGTCGATACGAATATTCGCCTCTCTCCTGCATCACCACAGGCAAATACTGTAATAAGCAAGGCCCCTCTTTCGTCTCTACGCGAAAATAAGAATTCCAGCCTGCCCTTGGCAATCCGAGTTCCGCCTGCCACAAAACATTTCCTTCTTCATCCACGACCTTCAAATAAGCCTGTTTCTGTCTGTCCGCTTGGATTTTTTCTACATCAATCATAATATACTCTTCTTCCCCATCGTGAGTAATATCCATTGGTTCCAAAGAGTAAGCTCCCGTAAATACTTGCGTCATTTTTTCATTTCTGCCATCGTAAGTTTTCGAATCAAAAATCTCATAGACTGTACGGTTGCCATTTTTATCCTCGTTAATAAGGTCTAAATCAGCTAAAAGTCCACTGCCGCTTTCCAGATACATATAGCTTCCATCCGTTATCTGAATGCACTCTTTTGTTCTAAAAACGGTCGGGTCGTGTAAAACACATTCACTTGTCACAAGGAAATCATCAAATGCATCAATTGTAAGTGGTCCGTAAAGCCTACAACTTCCTTTCACAATATCACATTCATAAACAGAAATGGCATCTCCATCCACCTCGTGAATACAAGCCTTTAAAGTCTTAGCATCCATCTCTACTTTGTAAATATCATTAAATCCTATTCCCAAAACCATTTCTTTCTGCGTTATATCATACACGTAAAACCTCTCTGTTGTATGAAATACTACATACCTGTCATCGGCATAATCAAAAAACGGTCCGTTTTCTCCGCAAATATCCGGCTCCGAATCCAATTCAGAATTGACACTTCCCGATTGCTTATCCAGGAAAGATTTCCCTTCCTCTGCATTCTGAATATCCGGCTCCGAAGCCTCAATGCTTTCTACCATATTATCTACATCTGATGTCACGGAATTACTTTCATAGGCTCCAATCTGCGCCGCCAAAAACCCAATTGCAAGCTTTGGCTCTACAATCTCATATGTCATAGATGGTT
>ERZ1032130.318-NODE-318-length-12841-cov-6.392461_pt1 | contig 12841 bp, 17 predicted proteins | sample MGYA00517879_ERZ1032130 | MGnify/ENA primary metagenome ERZ1032130 (study PRJEB33719, sample SAMN04262597) | wastewater metagenome | biome: rural village; feature: animal feces; material: feces | host: Bos taurus | place: El Salvador | collected 2012-01-31 ...
AGGTTTTATGCGACCTGCAAGTACTTTTTTTAATATTCAACTGTCAAACTCCCGAATACTTACAGAATCTGGACGATAAAATTGAGTTTTACAGACAAGCCATAAATGAACAGCCAGAAGGTAACGATTGATTTCTATATTTCTGACACGATAAAAGCAGTGTATGCAATATTGTCCGGAGTTTGATATAATGCGTCTGGATATGTATGAAATGAGTGAAAAACAGAATATTGATTGGAGAATATCAGATGGCAAATAAAAGGAAATTGAATAAAGAAGAACGAAAACGCCGCCGACTTCAAAAAGGTAAACAGTGGCTGCTTACCTATCAGGGCACACCGAAGCACATGGTAAAACATTACAGGGAAAGGTTCCATGTGGATTCTATGACAGCAGTAAAGGATTTACAGGAACTGGGTGTTAATTATACGCAGGAACAATTGGATAATATAAAACGGGCAGAAGAAGAACGATTAAAACAAAAGCGATTACAGAAAGAAAAAAAGAAACGTGAAAAGTATGAAACTATATATGAGGATTGTGATGATCGTTTTGCATTTATTGCCGGGTATACGTCAGGAGGAGCACCTTATGGTACTACCTGGGAAGAAATGGGAATTGATCCGGAACTCCCGTTTGAAGAAAAGGTTGAGCGTCTGGCTGAGGGCGATTATTCTATAACAGAAGAGGATGAAACTAACTGGGATGATGAGATTCCGGAAATGCTGGTACTTCCGGGTTTATTTAGTGTCTGCCAGGTAGAGGACTATTCGCAAGTCGATCTGGATGCGGAATATTGTTTTATAGGGAAAACCGATGAGGAAAAATCTCTGGTATGTCATACAGGGGATGTACCGGATAATACGATACAGCAGAGTGACGGCTGGAGAGCGTTTCGTATACAGGGAGTATTAGATTTTTCTTTGATTGGTATTTTATCGGAGATATCTGGTGCATTGGCCAGACATGAGGTCGGACTATTTGCAATTTCTACATTTAATACGGATTATATTTTGGTAAAAGATAAAGATTACAAACGTGCTGTAAAGGCATTAACTTCAGAAGCATATCGGATTATTGAAACCGAGTGAAAAGGAAAGTGGTACAAATGAGTAAAAAACTGGTAGCATATTTTTCAGCAACAGGTATAACTGCGAGAGTGGCAGAAAATTTGTCAGATTCCATTGGAGCGGATTTGTTTGCTATTATACCTACAACAGGTTACACAAAAGAAGACTTGGATTGGATGGACAAAAGTTCCAGAAGTAGCGTGGAAATGGGGAATGAAAGCTGCCGACCGGAGATTGCTTATAAAAGAGATAATATGTCGGAGTATGATATGATTTTTGTAGGATTCCCAATTTGGCTTGCGTACCATAAATTGATACAATGCACCCTTGGCTGTCAGAGGGTGCATTTTTAACGATTACCCCTACTCAAAAAATGATAAGGGTGCATTTGCCTCGGATTTATGGTATTCTATGATAAAACACAGCGATAAAATATGATTTTCAGGAAAGGCGAGGTATTGATTATGAGCAAGGTATTAGTAGCGTATTTCAGTGCCAGCGGCGTAACAGCGAAACTGGCAGAACGGCTTGCAAAGGCTATCGGGGCAGATTTATATGAGATTCAGCCGGAGGTTCCATACACGGATGCTGATCTGGACTGGATTAATAAAAAGAGCCGCAGCAGTGTGGAAATGAATGATAAGTCATTCCGGCCCGCTGTTGCAAACAAAGTGGAGAACATGAAGCAGTATTCCGTGATTTTTACAGCCTTCCCTATCTGGTGGTACGTTGCCCCGACTATTGTGAACACGTTTTTGGAGCAATACGATCTGACTGGAAAGACGATTATTCCTCTGGCAACTTCTGGCAGCAGCGGTATGGGAAACACAAACAAGGAACTGGCGGTATCCTGTCCGGGAGCAGAATTAAAGGAAGGAAAGAGATTCCCTGCGGATGCAAGTGCGAAAGAACTGAAAATATGGGCAGAAGGGTTCGGGATTTAAAGAAAAGACCGATAAACTTATCATGTGGTATGCTGTAGCTAATCAAATTGGCGGAGGTACGGAGTGTGGACGATCAGCAGGATGCCTTATCCTCCATTTGATGTGCCCCCCCATTTTCCACAATATACGCAGGGCGCACGGAAATGATAGTGAAAGTGCGCCGGATACAACAACCGCAGATGAACTGATACGAGAAGTACAAAAGGTCATACAATCGCCGGAGAACAGGGGTGAACAATTCACGGAGATATTCTGCAAGGAATTCCAACTTAAATATATTCGCCCCTCAACAGAGGAAAGAAGCCTTTTGAAAAAGCTGTTCAAGAAACTCCACTGATAAAAAACTCTAGCATAAACCTTCAGCGCAGGTCATATAAATGAAAACTGCCGTTGTGGGAATTGGTGTTCTTGCAACGGCAGCTTTAGATTTCCTTATTTAGTTTATTGGTGTGCGCTCCTCCGATCAGCTTTCTTTTTGTTACCACTCAGGGCAATAAAACCAGCCGTAACAGCTAGTGCAAGTATAATGTCATGTTCGCCTAATGGGTTGGCTATAATCGAATATACCAGATATGCTGTACAAAGTAACAATACTGCCAGAATAATTTCCTTCATGACTTTTCTGTTCTTAAACATCATGTCCTCCTTAAAACCTTTTGTCAAAATAAATCGTTGCGACCAGCTCAATCAAATTGCGTATTCCAATATAAATCAGTGCAAATGTAACTACTCTCTGTAGTGTAAATGTCGTTTGGCTATCTATAAACAATGCCAAAACCACAAGCAGGATGATCAGAACCGTATTTGAGATATTCGCAGCATTATTTGCATTAAGCTGTATCAATTTCCAGCGTTCGTCACCTTTATATTGCATTTGTTTCCAGGCTTTTAAGAAATATAATCCCAAAGTTACAACTAATGCCGCAACAAGAAAAATCAAAAGAATAGTTTGTTCATTCATACTATTTGTCCTCCCTATGTTCAAAAACTTCATCAATAGAAACACCAAAGACTTCTGCAATCTTAAAAGCCAACTCTAAAGATGGGGTATATTTATATTTTTCTATTGATATAACCGCTTGCCGTGAAATCCCAACTTTATCAGCCAAATCTGCTTGTGTCCAATCTCTTTCAGCCCTTAGCACTTTAATTCTATTCCATATCAAAGTCATCTCTCCTTTTCAAAATATAATGAGCTAGTTACATATATAGCGTAATTACTTGGTTACATTTTGTCAAGAGGGGAGAACAACTTTTTATAAATTGCGGGGTAGAAAAAGCGAAGGAAGTTATTTCTGATTTCTGCTCTTCTAAAATACACTTTTTCTGTCATGTTTCTGATTGTCCTGCTCCAACTCGATCACATCCACAATTTAGGGTCTCGCAAATAATCGGGAGGCACTGACGCTACTAAAAGAGATCGCAGAGCGGGCGTAGAATGTGACATTTTCGATGAAAGATGGGTTGCTTTGGATGTCGGTGTTCATTGGATACTTTGATAGTTGCCTTGTTACCCATCAAAAGTTGAGGTTGTTTATCGGTAATGAAAGTTTAACGGTAAATCCGCCATAGGTACTATGTTTAATTACAGTCGTACCATCGTGTGCAGCTACAATTTGTTTTACGATTAGTAACCCTAAACCGTGGTGTTGCTCAGATGTATTTTCGTCACAGACCATATAATGCGGAGCATTATTGAGCTTTTCTATTTGCTCGTCAGTAGCTCCAACGCCGTCATCAGAAACACCTACTGTGCATTTGCCGCTGTCAGCCGTAACGCTGACATAGATTTTACAGCCTTGTTCATTATGATTGATGCTGTTTTGAATGAGATTGTTAATCGCTCGCTTTAGTAAGTCCTTATCAGCATTTACAGGGCATATGGTTAAGGCTTCGTCTGTTTCCCATTCAATCGGATATTTGTCCTCAATATCCATATTGATAAAATCAACAACTACCTGCCGAACAATAGCAATTAGATTTTGCTTTGCAGGATTTATCGGCTGCATATTGTACTCTAATTTGGATGCAAGATTAAGGTCATTGATTAAGTTCTGTATACGCTTACTTTGCCTTACAATGACTTCTGCCTTTTGGCGTTCTTCAGAAGTCAAATTTGCATCGTCTTTTAGCTGACCTGCATACCCCATAACCATAGATAACGGAGTTCTGATGTCATGAGAAACTCCTGCAATCCAATTTGCTCTTGCAGTTTCCTTTTTTCGTAGTTGATATTTCTGACTTTGAAGAATATCAGAGGTACGATTGATGTTTGCGGAAATTTCGGAAAGCAAACCGCTTTCTTTAATCTGCACAGGCTCTCCAACGGATAAATCCTGTATTCCCTTTGTAATGGGCTTGACCGATTTTAAGAGTTTTGTATTCGCTGTCACATAGATAATAAATATGACGATAACATTGATTATCAATACTGTAAGAACAGTTTTAGGTAAGTTAGCGATTAGCTGATAATCCCAACTCGACCACATATGTTTCCAAAAGCTCTCTTTTGGATAGCCAAGCACCACAAGCCCGTTTTCTGCTTCGCCCGTAAAAGTTGGATAGTTGCTTATATAACCACGGGTTAGGCTTGCAATATCTGAAAGAGTGTATGTTGTAGGTACGGTGTCTGGTAAATTATCTGTTTTCCAGACTACCTGCTTCGTGTCATTGTCAATGAAAATGCCCCAGACATCGGCTTCACTTAATTCAAGAGCCATTTCGTCTGTCAGTACATAATTTCCGTCCTCTGTCTGATGTAAGGCGGTAACGACTTCTTCAGCAGTTTTCCACGGCCTCGCATTGGGTATCTGCCTCATTGTAAATACAACTAACAGGACAATATTTAAGATGATTAAAAGAATTGAGCTGAGAAGCAAAATGCCGACAAAACGGCGTATTAGTTTAGGTACACTTTTCATATCACTTACCCCCGACAATCAGCTTATATCCTAATCCCTTAACCGTGATTAAAGATACGGGGCGTGAGGGATTTAATTCGATTTTTTCTCTGATACGTCTTATGTGAGCCATCAAAGAATTTTCATACCCGAAAGGGTTTTCGCCCCAAGCCGCTTCACACAGAGCATCTATTGTTACGATACGACCTGCATTGCGGTACAAGACAGTCAGAATATCATGTTCTTTTGCGGTCAGAGCAATATGCTCTCCGCCTTTGATTACTTCTGCACGGTCAAAGTCAATTTCGCTGTTCTGTAATTTTATAAGAGGATTTTCGTCTTTATAGCTTCTGCGTAAGATAGCCATTATGCGGAATGTCAGCTCCTTTGGCAGAAATGGTTTAACCACATAATCATCTGCACCAAGACCAAAACCTTTGAATTTGTCCTCGTCCTCTCCACGGGCAGTTAAAAATAATATGGGATATTCACCCTTTTGCTTTAGCTGTTCCATTAAAGAGAAACCGTTACCGTCTGGCAGCATTACATCGAGGATTGCAAGTTCTGGTTGGAAGTTGTCTGCCAAAGCAAGTGCTTCTTTCATAGTTTTAGCAGTTGCTATATTATTAAAACCTTCCTCTTTTAAAATGGATACAACCATATCCAAAAGCTCCTGCTCATCATCAACGAGCAACAGGCGTTTGTTCTTCAAATATTCAAAATCCATACGGACACCTTCTTTCTGTTTAACATTATAGCATATAAATATGAAATTTTATAATGTGCGAATAAATGTAAGGTAGATGTAAGGTAGAGAGAATGTTGCCGCAAGGTTGGAATTGTAGAATGAAACCATATCGAGAAAGGAGCAAACAGATATGAACATCATTGAAACAAACAATTTAACAAAATCCTATGCAGACTTTACGGCTGTATCTGGAGTTAATCTTCATATTCCAAAAGGAAAGGTTTATGGTTTCCTCGGTCCGAATGGAGCAGGCAAATCCACAACAATGAAAATATTTCTCGGACTGACGAAACCTACAAGCGGCTCTTTTGTGATTGACGGAAAAAAATATCCTCAAAACCGAGTTGAGATTTTGAAGGAAGTCGGGTCTCTAATTGAAGCCCCTGCCTTTTACGGAAATTTAAGCGGCAAGGAAAATCTGGAAATTGTATGTAAAATTTTGGGATTACCAAAATCAGCCGTTATGGATGCGTTGGAACTTGTCGGGCTGACACAGTACAAAGACAGACTTGCAAAAAAATATTCGCTTGGTATGAAACAGCGATTAGGACTTGCAAGTGCATTGATTGGCAGACCGCCTATCCTTATTCTTGACGAGCCGACAAACGGACTTGACCCCGTGGGTATCCACGAAATCAGAACGCTTATTCGTTCTCTACCACAAAAATTTGATTGCACAGTTTTGGTGTCCTCACACCTACTTTCTGAAATTGAGCTTATGGCAGACAATATCGGTATTCTCAATCACGGGCGGCTACTGTTTGAGGGAAGTCTTGATGAACTGAAGCAGAGAGCCGTATCACAGGGCTATCCTACGGATAATCTGGAAGATACTTTCCTTGCACTTATTGATGCCGACAACAGGCAGAGAGGAGGTGCAAGATGACCTTCGGTTTGGAATGTAAAAAGGTTAAACGGACAGGATTTATCCCTACATTCATTGTAGGCGGTCTGCTGGCTGTGGCAGTTCCTGTTGTGAATATGGCAGTTCGCTCAGATATGTATATCGGGATTGAAAGCTCGCCAATTCAAATATTGATGAGTGCAAATTGGCAGATGATGGCGATGCTGAATGTTCTGCTCTTAGTGGCAGGTGCGTGTTTGATGTATCATACCGAGTATGCAGATAATGCTATTCAAAAAATGTGTATGCTGCCCATCAAAGAACAGAATTTATTCTTTGGCAAAACTGTTTTGATTGCGGTTATGGGAATAGTCATCTTAATATTTGAAGCTATTGGTATTGCCTTCTGTTCTACTCATTGGTTTGAGCTTTCGGGCAATTTTGCATTGGAACTGCTGAAAAGTTTCGGATATGCCTTTGCATTGATGTTGCCATCAGCGTTGTTATCACTTTTAATTGCATCGCTTTGTCAGAATATGTGGGTATCACTTGGCATTGGAGTTATTTGTGTGTTTATGGCAACAATGCTTCCTACCGATAAATTTGTTTTATCCATATTCCCATTTGCTTTGCCGTTTCAGACATTCGCAGGAGCAACAGGAAATGTTATCCGAAATATGCTGATTGCAAGCGTGGTTGAAACCGTCATTATCGCTATTGCGGAAGTATTACTTTTGAAGGTAAGGAGGTTTATGGAATGAGTTTTCTTTCATTACTCGGCGTTGAGTTTATGAAAATACGCCGTTCTAAAATAATGCTGATTTTATCAGTAGCGGTAATTGCCCTATGGCTACCATCAATTTTTAATGCGAATATGAACTTTCAAATGCAAGCAGAGGGCATATCTCCAGAATACAATTTCTTGATACAGGGCTTTCTTGCTATGTCGTGGTTTATTTTCCCTGCAAGTATGGTTGTAAGTACCGTTCTGCTTAACCAGACCGAAAGAAGCAACAAGGGTATTTTAAAAATGCTTGCCCTGCCCATTAGTACAGCAAAATTATGTATGGCAAAGTTTGTGGTGCTGCTTTCTTTGGCAGCTGTCCAAGTCCTTATGTCAGTTGGTGTGTATTACCTGAGTGCCGCTATTGTGACAGGAACGCAGAACTATAATTTTATCTTGTCGCCGTTATTTGTAATTAAGGAAGCAGGGCTGCTTTTGTTATCGTCCATACCGATGCTTGCTATTTTTTGGCTTTTAGCAGTATGTATTCAGACACCTATTTTCTCTGTCGGGATTGGGCTTGCATCTATTGTACCGTCCGTATTGATGATTAGCACAAAAATCTGGTTTGCATATCCGATGGCATATCCGTTCTTTGTAATAACGGCTGAGTATGGCAAGATTGCGACCAATCTAAATACGGCACAAGTCGAGCTAATTCCGTTGCTGCCCGTTGCAGTCGGTATCACTATAATTTCTTTGTTGGTTGCCTGTTCCTGTTTTGGAAAGGCTGAAAGGAGATAATCACTATGAAAAATAAAATCTTAACTATTATCAGCACCATTATGCTTTTTGTACCGTGGACTATCCTGCCACTTAGAATGTTCGATTGGGCATTGGAAACACCCACAGCGGAAATTATGATAACCTGCTATGCAGCATTTATGGTTTTCAGCGGTATCTTTACAATCGTTTCTTATGCAGGTAGTAAGGTGCGTAATAATCTTATGAAAGCCTGTTTGGTTGTAAACAGCTTATATGCGGTTTTCGGTGTCTTTGCACTTGGTATGATTTATCTGCCGAGAATTTAAGGAGATGCACTATGAAAAAATCTAAAATAGTTATAGCTATACTTTTGATGTTTTGTTTCAGCTTATCCATTACAGGATGTGGCTCAAATCACGATAAAGGAAATCTGAAAGACAACCTGGTTGATGGTTGGAACAGTTGGATGCAGTCTTTTAGCAAGCACGCACTGACGAAAGATAAAGATTTACAAGGAAAGAAAGATAAGGGCGATGATGAATACACAGGTACTTATACCGCTACTTACAATGACTTTAATGGTAAAGAGTTTATCTTCGGGGGAACTGCATTAGAAAGGGAAAACGGTAATCAGCTAAAAGTAAGTTACACGCTTACCGTTGATGAAGGAACTGTCAAACTGTATTGGATTGCAGGCAGCGATGAATATACGATTGCAGACGAAAATGCAGAAGATACAAAGGAGTACACCCTTTCATCTGGAGATAATTATGTTGTTCTTAAAGGAGAGGATTTCAGCGGAACTCTGACGATAACAGTAGAATGAAGCGAGGAAACCAAATGAATTATGAAAAATGGGCATTTCACGATGTAAGCCCTGTTTCAGCACAGCTTAAACAGAAACTTATGTATTCAATATTAAGCGGTAAGCTTTCCGCAGGCGATAAAATTCCGTCTGTTCGTGAAATGGCAGAGCTGATACATATCAATCCGAATACGGTTGTGAAAGCGTATAAAGCCGTGAAACAGGAAGAACTGATTATCTGCTCTAATTCAAAAGAGTATTCTGTCACACAAGATAAGAAGCGTATTGAACAGATTAAGGAAGGGATTACTAAGGAAATCTGTTGCACTTATTTAAGCAAAATGTTTGAATTGGGATTTAACAAATTGGAAGCTGCTGAGTGTTTGCAGGCATATTGCAAGGAACTCAAATGCCACGATTAACGAAATGACTAAATAAATATTGCATTTGGCATCACAGCCCACCAAATAAAAAAAACGGTGCTTTGGTGGGCAGTATAAACACGCCTATATCAATTTAACGCCCTTCCTATTCTGTCAAGCCTAAATCTATTGATTTTACTGGCTTTGACGTATTTTATTTACCTCGAAAACAGAGCCGAGAGTGATGAATATCGTAGTATCTGGTACCGAATAGAAGATTTTCGGGTATAACTTTAAAAGCATCCTCTTTTTCTGCTTTATAAAGGCTATTTCCCCTCTGATCAACTATGATGATGAACCTTCCGTGCCTAAAGGGATCATGTCCCAACTTCCTTCGTCCCATCTATTCATACACTGAGTGCCAGCCAAGCTCCAAAACAGGGTCATGCCCTACGGTGAAAACCGATGCCAGCTACAGCTCTTGTTTTTATTTTGATTGTTACTAACCTGTATTTCCACCAATGGTACTGATGACTCAGTGGACGCTATACCATTAGCACTCATACACGGCCTTTGTGCTGACGTTGTTCTTAATGAACTTCATCGTTTTCGGGTTACTTCTCCAGAACCCTGCCCAGCCTCTGAACCCGTCAGACGTTCAGCAGGACTCTGGATTTTTTCTTTATCTACTTTATCTACTTTCAGTGTTTATGCCGCTTCCTTCACCGTCGCCTTTTCTGGCCATCTGATATCTTTCAGCAGCTTCTCCGGATCATACTTTATCCCTGTCTTTAGAATTGTGTATATCACCCTGAGCAACTTGCAGGCAATCACTATTAGCGACTGCATCTTCTTAAGTGGATTATCTGTTCTTGTCGTATAATACTCATGCAGTTGCTTGTATTCATACCCATGGGATACTGCCGATTTCGCCGCTTGAAACAACCAGTACCTAAGACGTTTGCGACCTCTGTGACTTATTTTTGTCTGTCCCTTATGCTTACCTGAACTGCATGCAACAAGGCTCAATCCACTTATTTTCTGTATTTCTTTCACATCATCAAAACGACTGATATCTCCCATTTCTGCAAGTATCCCAGACAGAATGTTTTCTCCAATCCTCTGATCTCAATGATATTTTCTGCATGCGGTATTTCCATACACCTCTGGTGCAGCGCACTTTCTACTTCTGCCAATCGTTCGTCCAGGACAACTATCTGACTTGCGAACCACTTCACAGCTTCTCTTCCTGCATAAGTACCATCTTTTAATCCAACACTTTTTTCTGCGTACTCCACGATTTCTTTAGCTCTGCTGTAGCCGCGTCCCCTGAGCTTCGCCTCTTGCCAAATCTCTCGCAAACCTGCTTCTCCAAGTGCAAGGATATCGTCTGGCATTGGTGCTGTTTTTAACACTTCCAAAGCAAATGCACCATCAATTTTTCCGAATGCGTCCATATATTCCGGAAAGTATATCTTTAATTCGCGGTGCAATCTGTTGATGTATCTGATTCGATCCTCTGTCAACTGATCCCTAAACATAGAAAGTCTTCTTAAATCTGCATAAACCTTTTCTGGAAGATAAGGCATTCCATAATTACCATCCTTCACAAGATTTGCTATCAACTTCGGATCTTTTCTGTCATCCTTAAGCTGGCTGTTATCTTCGATTTCCTTACTCTGTTTTACGGCATATGGATTTACCTGTACTACACTGATTCCCTTTGATATCATCCATGCAGCAAGCGCAAACCAGTAATGACCTGTTGGTTCAAGACCTAACACTATCTGTTTCTTATCGCTCGCTGCTGCAAGGTTCACCATCCAGTCTCTTGCGTTTTGAAAACCGCCCTCATTATTACTGAAACTATAAACTTCCTTACTCAGTTCTCTTCCTCTTGTATCGATTGCTCTGATATAATGGATTTCACTGCCTATATCGCATCCTACTATAAGCATGTCATCAGAGATAAAAGAAAGTTTATCGTTCTTGGCAAACTTTCCGTTCGTTTCCAACTCTCGCCAGGTATAAGACTTCATGTCTTTTTCAACAGTGGCAATCCTGCTTTTCATTTCTTCCATTGATAAAACATTAATTGAAGAATCCTGTACTTTTACTTGCCTTTTATTCTTTTTTACATTAACATTCATTTTAGGTACCTCTCGTGTTATTTAGATTTTACCAACCGGCCAAGTCAGTAATAATCTAAATTTACTTGAGGTATTTTTTTATGTCAATTTCCTGACTTATTTAAAGTATACAGGAAGCTCCAAACCCGTTTGAGTTTGGAGGGATTTCTATGTGTTGGTCAAACACGACCACCACGCTGCTCATCAGAAGCAGCAGCTATATATAAAGCACCACACATAAGCGAGGATAAGCTATTAAAAAAAGCCTTGCCTATGCGTGGGATAAGAACACCGTTGAAGTAGAGATTACATCTCTCTATGTTAGAACTGAATATACCTATAACTTTGTCCGTGTAGATGTGTGTATCTATACGGATATTTTTTGTTTAAGAGACATTTCTGCTTATACTGTCGGCTGTCGTTCACCGCCTGCCAATCTGAATTTTCAAAACAAGAAATTCAGATTGGAGGAAATTTGGAATGGCATATAACCACGGTAAAGAAGAACGCAAATGGCGTATCTGGAAAGACAATGAAGAAAAGGTATTGAGAAAATGCGGTACGGACGAAAGTACCATTGAACAAATCCGAGCCTATGGCCGAGAAGTATTTAACTCAAACAGGCGATTTTATCAGCGACTACAGGAAACGGATACATATCTTGATACTGTTGCTGAAAGCGAGCAACATATTGAGACATGGTCTGTCAGTAAACTATTAGACGAAATAGAGAATATGGAACTGTATCGAATATTATTTACAGTGGACAGGCTTACTCTGCAAATCGTTCTGCTGAAAATGCAGGGGTACTCTACAAAGGAAATCTCGAAAATCATACACCTGACACCGAACGCTATCTATGGGCGAATGGATACACTCCGAAAAAAGCTGAAAAAGTTTTTTTAAGTGTCTAATATTAGGGTATTCTCACGGGCTATTGGGTGAGGGGATAAAACCTCTCACCCATTCAGCATTTCGGAGGATTAAGATTATGAACAGCTATATAGACGAAACAAGCAAAGAAGAATTTAATGAAGATATTACTATCCGAGAAGCATTAGACAGCATTGACGATATGCTCGCTTCTTGGACGAAAGAGGAACGCCTTGCTTTCTTTTCCACCTTTGCAAAACCGAAGGATATAGATTTTGTCAAAGAAATCGGCGGCATTTACTATGTGGTACGCTCCCACTTTAACCGTGACAGCAACGAGGATATGGTAAGTAAAGTCAACAGGCTGTTGAGTGAATAATCTGTAATCAATTTCAGCTTACTGCTTTAAAGTGTTGAAGTGAGGCAGCAGATATGATACAATGGTAGCACTACAAAAATCATATCCGACTGTCGGAAAGGAGTTATTTTGAACAGACAGTCAAATAAAATTACTGCCCTCTACTGTAGATTATCAAGAGATGATGAACTGCAGGGCGAGAGCAACAGCATAACCAACCAAAAATCAATTATCAGCAAATACGCAAAAGAACACGGTTTTCAAAACACGAAATTCTTTGTTGATGACGGTTATTCGGGTGTCAGCTTTACAAGACCCG
>ERZ1032130.321-NODE-321-length-12715-cov-5.702133_pt1 | contig 12715 bp, 12 predicted proteins | sample MGYA00517879_ERZ1032130 | MGnify/ENA primary metagenome ERZ1032130 (study PRJEB33719, sample SAMN04262597) | wastewater metagenome | biome: rural village; feature: animal feces; material: feces | host: Bos taurus | place: El Salvador | collected 2012-01-31 ...
AGATTGTAAATTCCGGACAGCTGCTGCCATATTCATATCTCATTAAACGCACGAGAAATTCATGATTTTCTTCATCATAAGGGATATTACAGCGTTCAGAAACTTCCTTTGGATCCAGCTTCTCATACTTTTCCAGATAAAACTCAAAAGGTCTTTCTTCTTTATTATTCTCAATCTGTTTCATTTCTGTGTTCATCGGACTCACGTCCTTTCTACATAGTTTCTTTAAATATCCGCCTGTTTTACATTTGGAAAAAGGTTTGAATTGGTATGAGGAATGAAGCAGGCAGAAACAAACTCATCCATATAACCAGGTGTAGTACTAAGTTCCATATAGGTCATATTTTTTGCAAGTTCATATACCTTTTCTTCTGCTGGTTCTGATAATACCATTGCATAAGCACCTGCCAGTGAGGAATTGCCGATGTAATGATATTTTTCAACACCAATATCCGGGAACATGCCGATATTGATTGCATTTTCCATATTGATACCGCTTCCGATACCGCCAGCCACGTATACATTTTCGATCATAGATACATCAAAATCCAGTGATACCAGCATTGTGTAAATTGCAGAGAAAATTGCACCTTTGGCACGGATAAAGTTATCAATATCTACTTCATTGATTTCCACATCCTTGACGCTTCCGGCCTCTTCCTTTGTGGCAAGCACATAGCTTCCGATGCCGTATTTATCGTGACGGATCCTGTCGCCTTCGCGAATAAACTTTCCATTTGGCCCAATGATTCTGCATCTGAAAAGTTCAGCAATTACATCAATGATACCGGAACCGCATAAACCGATCGGTTTTGTTCCTTCATCACCAACAATTGTGAATGTTGGTTCCATCGTTGCCGGATCAATGGTACAAGCTTCAATCGCACCATCCGTTGCTCTCATACCGCAGGAAATGTCTCCACCTTCAAAGGCCGGACCAGCAGAGCATGCACAGCTCATCATAAAATCAGAATTACCAAATACGAGCTCCCCGTTTGTACCAAGGTCCACAAACAGGCTAAATGGTTCCTGAGCCCACACCATGCTGACCAGCGTACCTGCTGTGATATCTCCACCTACATAGCTTCCGATATTTGGCGCAATGATCACTCTTGCATCCGGGTGTACTTTTAATCCCAGATCACGTCCATGAATGCTGTCTGTCCCAAAGAAAGTTGGAATAAATGGTTCCATACGGATTGGATCACCATCAACACCTACAAGAAGGTGATTCATGGTCGTATTTGCACCAATACTCATACGATAAATACATTCCGGAGCAATTTTTGCTGCACGGCACATATTAACGATCATTGGATTCATTGTTTCTTCAATAACCGCCTTCTGTAATTTTTCAACACCGCCCGGTTTCTGCTGTTCAATAATTCGGTTAATTACATCTGCACCGTATCGAATCTGACCGTTACCGGAAGATGCCTTTGCAAGTATTTTGCCGCTAAGTAAATCAATAATTACACCAGAAACTGTTGTAGTACCAATATCAATGGCAATACCGTATGCGGATACTTCTTCAGCTGCCGGTATTACATCATATACAAATACTTCATCATCCTTTACAGTTACTACTGCCTTCACCGCAAATGCTGCTTCACGAAATACTTTTGCCATTTTTCGAAGCACTGTAAATGATAATCTGACATTGTCTTTACCTGTCTGAGCCTGTAATGCCCATACCAGTCGTTCATTATCCGGCATGGTGTCATCCAGTGTTGGTTCATCCATCTGCAATTCGATGACTTCAAAGCTGTTTTTAAATTCGACTCCTGCCGCCTTAATTTCTTCTGTTGCTTTATTAAAAATCTGGATTTCCGCCGGGGAACTAAGATCCGCTACTTTCATTCTGCTTTTATATGCAGAAGCAATATCCGGAACCATGACTTCCACATCTCCTGTGATCGTACTCACGCAGGAAAGTCTCCATCCATCGTTATATTCTGCCTCACTAATATGACGGGTCTTTTTAGAATCAAGTTCACCGCCTAAAAATTTAACTTTACATTTTCCACAGGATGCATTACCAGAACATGGAGCGTCAATTGCTACATTGACTTTTCTGGCAACTTCCAGCAGATTCTCACCAATCGCTGCGCTAATCTCTACCTGTGTTCCGTCCTCAAAATGAAATATTACTTTTGCCATTTCATTTTCTCCTATTTTTTATTAAAAAAAGCCATAACAAGGCTGGAGAGCTTTCACTCTCCAACCCATTATGGCGTTTTTGATTAGATTTCTAAGTAAGAATCTGCGTAAAGTGTGTTATTTTTGAAAATGTCACAAGATTTAATTGTTTCCATTAATCTTAAATCACATGGATTTACGATAGCGGATGTTAAACCGTTCATCATCGCCATAGCAACTAATGCAGAGTCCATAATTGGTCTGATGTGTTTTGGCATACCATTGGAGTTGTTAGAAAGGCCGCCTGTAGAATTCAGTTCCATATCACTGAACATTTTAATAGCTTCTAATACTTCCATCTGTTTGTCCTGCATACCTTTTACAACGAGGAATAATGGGTCAAACCAAAGATCTGTTGGTTCCATACCAAGCATCATACCTCTTTCAAGCATGTTCTGGCAGTGCATCATACGTTCATCATTGTCTGCTGCGATACCTTCTGCTGAACAAAGAGCAATAACGATTGCATCGTTTGCTGCTGCAAGGTCGATGTTTTCGATACGTCCGCCTGCATCTGCAGAGTTAACGATTGGTTTTCCTTTACTTCTGTTATATACAGAAATACCAGCTTCGATAGCTTTTTTGTTTGCTGTGTCAAGTGCTAATGGAACATTATCAAATGCATCCTGAATTGTTGTTACAGCCCATTTCATTAATTCTTCACCGTTGTTTTCAGCAGGTCCGATATTAACGTCAAGGTATGTAGCACCAGCGTCAAGCTGTTCTTTTGCTCTCTTTAAGATTGGTTCTGGATTCATTTCTTCCATAGCTTTACGAATAACTGGGGAAATGCAGTGAATTCTTTCACCGATAGTAACAAATTTTGCCATCGTTGTATTCTCCTTTATGGGTTATTTATTTTCGAGAAATTCTTAGATTTCTCCGTTTTCTTTCATGTCTTTCAGGAATTTAACAAGCTGTGCAGCTTCGTTTGGAGCAATGATTACTTCCCATCCTGGAAGTTTAGATTCGATATCACCTTTTAATACAGCAACTTTACCTGGGATGATAACTTTTCTGCTCTTAACCTTATCTTCAACATTTTCCTGGAAGAATTTAGAGATTGTACAACCTGATAATTTACCGGCAGCCCAAGCTGTTAATACAGATAATCCGCCTGCATCAGAGATAACAAGGTTTACAGGTACGCCTGATCTTTCGAGTTCGCCTGATACTAAGAAGTATGTAAGAGCGAAGTCTACAGTTGTGATACATACGCTGTTTTCATCTGCACCGTTGAGTGGGTAGATACCGGTTTCAACTTTCATTGGTTTCTGTGGATCTGTGAATACGTTCTGACGAAGTCCGAATAATGGAAGTGCTTCAGCGTATCCTAACTGATCCATAACGATGATGGAACCGTATTTCATTGTAAACAGAGATGCAAGACCGCACTGTTCTGTTGCATCAGCTGTTAAAGCCGCAACGTTTACGATAGATGGATAACCGCATGTTCTGTCCGGAGTTTTTGCCAATGCAGCGCGACGAATCTTAACTGCTGCAGCGAATGTATCTTTGATTGTACCTTCTGTACAGTCAAGAACTAATTCTTTGTAACCAAGCTTTTCGATTGCTGCTGTTGTATCATATAATTCATCGATGTTAGCTGCGCATACACCAAGAACAACGCCGGCTGCTTTTGCAACTTCTACCATTTCAGCGTAGTTAGCTGCTGTTGCACCGTTTAAGATTGGTTTTTCAGCTGCACATACATCTAAAGCTGCTTTTGCTGCTGCAGCGTCTGTACATCCAAGAATGATTGTTTTCCCTTTTCCGGCAACTTTTTTAACAGTTTCAGCATAATCTGCTTCGCCTGTGTAATCAACGTATACCATTTCTACGTGCATTCTTTCGCCGATACGATCATAGTCAACGTTGTCGATTACTGCCATCTTAGCATCTACGTCAGCTGCGTTTACGCGAACTGCATAACGTGTTTTGCTAACGAATGTTTTTTCGTGTCTGTAAAGTACAGTTTCTCCTCCTAAGGAGTATTCTGCTTCGCCTGTACCAACTTTGATGGTCTTCATTGGCGGTGCTGTAGCTTCTGATAAAGCTGCCATTGCATCACTTGACATATGTGGACATTTTTCGATTGGTAATGCACCCTGAGCAACTTTCATGGAGAAAGCCATACATGTTGGACATCCACATTCTTTACAGTTAGTTTTTGGTGTTAATTTGAAAATATCTAAACCTTTTAATGCCATTTTGATTTTCCTCCTTCTCGTCCTACATTAATTCCTTGATTAATTTAGAAACAGTTGCTACAGAAGTAGGATGTTTCAAAATTACTGCATTGGAACCGGATGCTAATACAGCCATAGCTGTTGTAACTTCCATGTTCACACCACGAGCGTCTACAGGACCCCAAGCCGGGATATCAGCTTCAGAAGCTGTAGATTCTTTTACGCCCCATGTTTCATCGCCGACAGATGTCATGATTGGCATCTGTAACTGTGCATCGTTCTGTCCTAAAGCTGCTGCTTTTACACGGTCTAATGTAGAAACTACATATTCAAAACCATAACCAGCGGTTGCTGTACCAACGTTCATAACGATGTTGCCCATGTCAACACCTACCTGAGAAATAAGAACGTTTAACTGTTTTGCAAGGTTGATATCTACTGAAGATTCAGCACCAACCTTCTGTCCGTATGCCAATACTGCAGATGCTGCAACACCTTTGTAGTTTTCTTCTTTTGCAGAAAAGATCAGTGCATTTTTGCCCTGAAGTGCTTCTGCAGCTTTGTTAAAGAGTTCTGCATCTTTTTCAGCGTTTTTACATCCGGCAATTACTAATGGCATGTCTGTAGCTGCTGCAACTTCTTTGATGATTGCGATACAATCTTCTACCGGTGCGTTGTCACCGTTTGGATCTGCTTTGTCAAATTTTAACACAAGAAAATCTGCACCTTCCATAGCAGCGGCTTTCTGAGCGATTTCTCCCCAGTTTGCGCATCCTGCATAATAAGCTTTGATGCCTTCAGATTCGTTTTCAAAACCATAATCTGTGATAAGAACACCTACCTTTGGTGCGTTTTCGATTGGGGCGTCAAATGAGTATAATGGAGATACGCATTCACCGCCAAGTTTTACTGCTTTGTCGCCAGTACCGATTTCTACTGTACGGATTGCAGCGTTAAATTTTCCTGATTTTCCATTAAATGGCATTTTAAAATTCCTCCTCTATAGGTTTCTATAGCAGGGTGGGGCATGCATGCCCCACTCCATTTTTATTTTACATCATAGGTTCCAGACCTAATGCCGGATGTCCTTTTTCTGTTAAGAATTCAAGTAATGTTTCCGGATCTTCTGCGATTGTTTCATCACCGATCATGTCTGTGAAGTTTTCGATACCATAAAGTTCTAATGCTGTTTTGTTTAATCTTTCAGCAACAGTTTCTTTCAATTCTTTTGGCATCCATACGATACGTTCTACACCGCCTTCAGCTTTCATGAACTTCTTAGAAGCGATGAAGTGTTTACCATGACCCATGAAACCTGGTGTCTGAACACCACCACCTGTCATAGAAGCAAGTTCCGGGAATGTCATTCCAAGTGGAGTCATGCCTGCGTATTCACGGTTAGCGATAACAACACCGTTAGAGAATGGTTCAATACCACAGATACATTCGAAGCATCCACAGGATGTCATTGGGTCTTCCATGATAGAGTAAAGTGTTACCTGTTCTACAGCGCCCTGAGAGAATTTCTTAACTGCTTCGTTAACATCTTCGTAAGCACCTGTTCTTTCGTCGATGAGACGTTCTTTTGTAATGATCTGACATGGACCATTTGGATCAAGTTCGTTTGTAGCTTTTGCATCTAACCATGAAACCGCACCACAGAGGCCAAGTCTTTCCGGTGTAACAACGCATACGTGTGATGGAGAGAATGCCTGGCAAAGGATACAGCTGTAGTATACGTCTACAGATTCGTCTGTTAAGCTGTTAAGACGAGCATCACGTTTGTCAAATGTTGCGATTGCCAGTTCATGACGAAGTTTTGTACAATCTTCCGGATTTGTATAAATCTTAACCTGGCATTTATCTACGATTGCATCGTAGTCATTTTTAATTTTAGCGTAAAGAACTTCACCGATATGTTTTAATCTGAAGCCTGCATCAAATGCACCTTTGCTGATACGAACACGGATCATATCACGCTGACCTGTATGCATTACACCTTCGATGCAGTTGATGTAGCTGTGGAACTGACGTTCAATAACAGATTCAAAGTCAGTCTGCATGTTCTTGCCGGCAACTTCAACAACGTAACCAATGCTGTGTTTTTCGCCAACACCCCATTCGTCTACGTCCGGTCCGATAACTTCGATCTTATGATCTTCGATTTCAGTCAGTTCTTTTGTCTGAACTAATTCGAAACAGTCAACACGGGAACCATCGAATTCAACCTGCATATCTCCACGACGTATGATTTCACCTTCAAATGCAGATGCGAATGCAACAGGGATGTCAATATTTGTAATTTTGATCTTGATATCACGAGCTTCAAGAGATGTTGCGTTGAATTTAGAAACATCTTCCTGAACAATTAAGCTCTTAGGTACTTCGAATACGCCTTCTCTCTGGTTTGTAATTACAGGGAAACCAAGAGCGATTGCACCAGCACCACAAGCTACGATTACATCATTTAATGGTGCAAATGCATTTACGAATGCAGGTACACGTTCAAATGTGTATTTCATAAGGGAAGCAGCATCACCAGGTGCTACGTTACCAAAGATCAGAGCTGCTCTTACAGCTACAGATACAACGTGGATAACGCTTGTTACATCTTTTCCTAATGGAATTACACGCACGTTTGCGCCTGTTTTCATACCAACTTCTGCTAACTGATCGATGATATCACCAACAAGTGTTACAAGGATACCCTGTGCCTGATAGCTCTTAACCAGGTCTGCAGCTTCCTGAGCTGTTGGAGCAGCACCTAAAATAACAGCTACACCCGGGATATCACCTGTTACCAATGGTACACCAAGTTCACGGATTGTTGCATCTCCAAGATGTCCATAGCATGGTTCTGCGTATGGTTCTGCACCATCCATATATTTTAAAACTTCGATAAATTCAGCACAAAGAGCTGTAGCAACACCTGACATAAAAATGTCATGTGTTCTTTTTTCTCTTGTCATAAGAGTTTTTACAACGCCAAGGGCTTCTTTTAATTCAGCCAAAGTTGTAACTTTAACACCAGTTACACCATAGTAACATGGTAAACAATATGCAGTATTTGGAAAGCTTACAGCTTTGTCTGCGCCGTGCTGTGCGATTGCCGCATCAATAGCGCTTTCTGTTAAACCATATACAGCATCATTTCCACTAAAAACAGTTTCAAATAATGTCACTTTTTTGTCCTCCTGACTTAACTATTATTACTTTTGGTCAATAATAGATTTTATTTGCATAATTTCTTCTTTTACGGTATTGCTAAAGTCGTAAGGAGATTTTCCCTGACGGTCTGCATCGATCACTTCTGCATTATAATGAATAAAGCCCAGTAAATCCTCTGCCGGAATCTTACTTTGAATGTAAGCTTCATCCTCCTCATTACGAACCTTATTGGCTACCACACGTACCTGTTTTACACCCAGATCTTCTGCAAGACGTTTTACATTCTTGTAGGTCTGAACGCTTCGTGCTCCCGGCTCGATTACAACAATGAACTGATCCACAGATGAAGTTGTACCTCTTCCTAAATGTTCAAGGCCTGCTTCCATATCCATGATCACCACATCATCTCTATGAAGAACCAGATTGTTGATCAGACGTCGGAGCATTACATGTTCCGGGCAGACACATCCGCCGCCGCCTGTCTCTACAGTCCCCAAAACAAGAAGCTTCACCCCGTTTACTTCCTTTGAATATGTATCCGGAATGTCATCCACTTTTGGGTTGATCTTAAAGAATTTACCAACACTTTCTGCACCGGTACGCTCTTCTACCAATTTTCTCATTTTTGATATTGGAACAATTGAATCCAGAGTATCTTCATCAAAACCCAAAGCCAGCCCCAGGTTTGCATCAGGGTCTACATCCGCTGCAAGCACTTTTCTCCCCTCATCTGCATATAAACGGGCCAATGTTGCGGCAAATGTAGTTTTACCGACACCGCCTTTTCCTGTAACAGCTATTTTCATTTCGATAAATCCTTTCCAAATGCATTAAGATTAGATTCCTAATGCAGCTCTCTTTTCTTCAATTTTAGCGATCATAGCATCGCCAAGTTTGTCAAGATCTGTTTCAACTGTGAAGGAAGCTTCAACCCAGTCTTCTAATCCGGCTGTAAGAAGTTCCACAACCTCTGGAGATCCTGTTACCTGTGGTGCAACACCAAGGAATGTATCAATACCTGTAGCAACTACGTAGTTACCGATAGAAACAGCTTTTTCAGACATCCATTCCGGAGCACATCCAACAACTGGAAGCTGAGAAATATTAAGGCCTGCATCTTTAGCGATTTCAGAAGCAAGGATCATCATACGGGAAATATCTACACAAGATCCCATATGAAGCACTGGAGGAATGTCAGCCAGTTCACAAACTCGTTTCAGACCGGCACCGCAAAGGTCTTTCGCACGTTTGTCCATAAGACCAGCTTTTGCAGCAGCCTGTGCTGAACATCCTGTTAAGATAACAACGATGTCGTTTGCGATTAATTTTTTCATCAGTTCAACATGTAATTCATCATGTCTCTGACGTGGGTTGTTACAGCCAACCATAGCTACAGCACCACGAAGTACACCGGATGTAATACATTTTACTAATGGTAATGTTGTTCCTGTTACGTCAACCTGTGAGTTTGTAACACCGTCAAGTGTTTTAACGATCTGTTCTACAGAGTAACCAACTGTTGCTTTCTGTTTCGCAGATGGAATATGTACTAATTCAGGTTTTCTGTTTTTAAAGTTGTCGATAGCAGCTTTTACAATGTTTTTAGCACTTTCTGCTGCTGTTTCAGGACTGAATGGAATATGTTCAGCACCTGGAATTCTTGTGATTTCAGATGTTGTAATAAATTTAGTATGGAAGCATTTGCTTAAAGGTCCTAAAGCCGGGAAAATACACTGTACGTCAACAACGATTGCTTCACAAGCACCTGTTAAAACAACAGCTTCCTGCTGTAAGAAGTTACCAGCCATTGGAATACCACGTCTCATTGTAACTTCGTTGGAAGTACAGCAAACACCTGCAACTGTGATGCCTTTTGCACCAACAGATTTTGCATATGCGATCATTTCAGGATCATCTGCATATTCACAGATCATTTCTGAAAGTGATGGATCATGTCCATGAACGATGATGTTAACATCTTCTTCTTTCATAACACCAAGGTTTGCTTCTGTTTCCATTACGTGTGGTGTTCCGAAAAGTACGTCTGAGAATTCTGTACCTGCCATAGATCCGCCCCAGCCATCAGCAAGACCTGTACGAAGTGCCTGGCGAACAAGTACTTCATGATCAGAAGAACATCCCATATGTGTCATGTGCATACATGTTGTTACTTCGCGGTCGATAGCACGTGGCTGAATGCCTTCACGAGCCCAGATTTCCTGTGTATGTTCCGGTGCTCTCTTAATGAAATTCTGGAATCCGAATGGTTTACCATATTCAAGAAGCGCAAGTTCTGACATTTCATGAGCTAAATCATAAATATCTTTTCCTTCTGTTTCTACGCCCCATTCTTTAGCGATACGGATCAATTTATCCGGATCTTTTACTTTGTATGCTCCGTCCGGAGATACTGTATGTAATGTATGGCAGATTTCACGGCCATGGTCAGAGTGTGCAGAAGCTCCGCCAGCTGTAAAACGAAGGTAGTTTCTTGCTACGATACCAGCTGCATCACATCCACAGATTCCTCTAGGAGCTTTTGGTGTAATACGGCAAGGACCCATTGCACAGATACGGCAGCAAACGCCCTGTTCCCCAAATTTACAATGAGGAGTCTGGTTTTTTACACGTAACTGCCATGTGTCAGCACCAACTTTTGCTGCTGTTTCCAGAAGTCGGGCCATCCCCGCTTCATTTTCTTCAATTGTAGTTAATTTAAATTCGCTCATATTAACCTCCTTATAATAATATTGAGCAGTTAAGAGGTTTCCCCTACCTCTCGAAAGGGTTGTCCATAGGCCTTAGAGATTCAAATTATCCAAAATCTGGTACAAGGCTTTTTTTACCGGTGAATCAGCTGGAAGCTGGCTGGTCGGTTTTCCCGCACAGTCGCATTCATATACGCCGTCATCCTGTGGAACAACACCGAGTAAATTTAAGCCCTGAAGCTCAATCTCTTCTCTGATGCCGTCATTTAATTCGCCTTTTGGTGCACGGTTTACGATCAGACCGACTGTCTTTGGATGCAGCTCGCATTCTTCGATTAACTTCGCAATTCTGCCTACCGCCTGAATTCCCCTTCTTGAACAGTCACTTACCAGAATCGCTGTTTCCATACTCGGAAGGACTCCCCTGCTGATATGTTCCATACCTGCCTCGTTATCAACGACGATATATGGATAAGATCTCTGGAATTTGGTTAACTGTGCCTGGAGAAGACCATTTACATAGCAGTAACAACCTTTTCCCTGTGTACGTCCCATCACGAGAAGGTCGTAGTCATCTTCTTCAACGATTGCTGAAGTAAATTTAAACTCTGCATAATCTGCTTTTGTCATACCGCTTGGTATTGGTGAAGTCGCGCTGATTTCCGCTCTGGCAATCTCTTCCCGGATATCTCCTAAAGTCATGTCCACTTCTACACCTAAAACTTCATTCAGGTTTGAGTTGGCATCTGCATCAACAGCCAGCACCGGTCCTTTCCTGCGATCAGCAAGGTACTGAATCAACATACCACATAATGTTGTTTTCCCCACACCGCCTTTACCTGCGATTGCAATAACATGCGCCATTTGGCATCCTCCTTAAAACAAAATAATTTGCATCGATTGCACTCTCACGCCCATGTAAGTTCTGAGAAATTTTCATATGTAATCCGAAGCTTTGCAACTACTCCGGATTCAATAATCAATCTGCAGTGACTGCAATCTTTACCACTGCATTGGCAAGGTCAACCATCAGGATTTCCCCCTCAACAATAGTTTCCATGCCAATAATGTCACGAATGACAAGTTTTTTCCCATCCACATCAATGCGGGTGGCATTCTTGAGAATCACACTTTCCGTGTCATCCTTCTTTCCATATACGGTTGCTAAGCACATGGATATCACCTCCGTATATTAAAATTTATTTTACAAGAGACAGTGCAATGCCTAATCTCATGTTCCCTTTTTCAAAATCTTCCACACCTTTTTCAATCTGAGCAGCAGCATCATCTTTGCCTGCTTCTCTTAAGTGTTTAGCAATTTCCTTCAATTCTAATGCATGATGTTTATTATGATCCAGCATGTATGCCAGTACAGCTACATTTTCATCCTGCTGTTCCTGTCCGCCGCAGCCGCAGCCGCAACCTTCATGATGATGATGTTCATGACTATGATCATGTCCTCCACAGCCGCAAGTGCAATGTTCGTCATGTGTTCCGTGCATTCTTATCCCTCCTTACAAAACAAATGAATGAAAAAAATATTTTTAACATGCAGAAATACAGCCTAAAGACTCTAGGGCTGCCATTTTCTTGTTAATATTTTCACATTTTCTACATTATACCCCATGAGGGGATATTTCGCAATCTATTTTTCATTATTATAGATACTTTTTTCCCAATAAACACCTAAAATGTCCTTATTTATTTGGTAAATATGCAAAAAATAATTCATTTACAATCCATAAACGTTTTGGTAAATATTTTTTTAGAAAATGCACACTCTAATGCAGAAAGGAAGGGATAATCATGAAGCTCGACAAAATTGTATGTGAATGCTTTAACGTAACCAACGGACAAATTAAAGAGGCTGTAGAAAACGGCGCCACCACCTTAGAGGAGGTCGCAGAAATCACCGGAGCCGGAACAGGCTGCGGCGCATGTAATGATGATTTACAGCGATTGGTGGACTTTTTTACAACAGAAAGAGATGCGTAAAGGATCTAATCTCATGAAAAACAGGGGAAGGCTAAGCCTTCCCCTGAAATTTTAATCAAGAAACTTTTTATAAATTCGTAGGTTTCTTAGAATTTACCAGCTTCTGCTGCTTCCTGGATAGAAACTGCAACTGCTACTGTCATACCAACCATTGGGTTGTTACCAGCACCGATGAGACCCATCATTTCTACGTGAGCAGGAACTGATGAAGAACCAGCGAATTGTGCATCACTGTGCATACGTCCCATAGTATCTGTCATACCATAAGAAGCTGGACCTGCTGCCATGTTATCCGGATGTAATGTACGACCTGTACCACCACCTGATGCTACTGAGAAGTATTTTTTGCCCTGTTCGTTACATTCTTTTTTGTATGTACCTGCAACTGGGTGCTGGAATCTTGTTGGGTTTGTAGAGTTACCTGTGATAGATACGTCTACACCTTCTTTGTGCATG
>ERZ1032130.322-NODE-322-length-12692-cov-4.508665_pt1 | contig 12692 bp, 11 predicted proteins | sample MGYA00517879_ERZ1032130 | MGnify/ENA primary metagenome ERZ1032130 (study PRJEB33719, sample SAMN04262597) | wastewater metagenome | biome: rural village; feature: animal feces; material: feces | host: Bos taurus | place: El Salvador | collected 2012-01-31 ...
CGCATGGCTTCAGAGACTCCGGCACGAATCATGGGTGTATATGACCGCAAAGGCTCCATTCAGCGCGGTAAAGACGCCGATTTCATCGTCCTCGATCACGACAACTACCTGCGCGGCGTGATTGCCATGGGCGAGCAGAAGCTCAACATCATCTAAGCACATCTGCACCCTCTATTCCGAGCAATCAGTCCGGAATATGGTCCTGATATACCTCGACCGGGCAAAGAACAACGTTTTTTTGCCCGGTCGTTGCAAAAAAACCGCCCAAACTATTGCAAGATACAGAAAAAGTTCTTACCTTTGCACTCGTTAAAACCAACGTACATGGTGAGATTAGCTCAGCTGGTTAGAGCGTCGGATTGTGGTTCCGAAGGTCAAGGGTTCGAAACCCTTATCTCACCCCACTAAAAAGAGGAAATTCCCACCGGATTTCCTCTTTTTTCATTTCATACCCTCTCTCACCCCCGGCAATCAAATAGACGTCAATCAAAAAAGCCACTGCTCGCGATGCAGTGGCTTTTTTATCGTTTTTGAGGTAATTTGTTTCTCTGCAATTACTTCACTACGCGACGCTCCTTGATGCGAGCCTTCTTGCCGGTGAGATTGCGAAGATAATACAACTTAGCACGGCGAACCTTACCATACTTGTTAACCTCGATACTGTCGATGAATGGTGAGTCCATTGGGAAGATACGCTCTACACCTATGTTGTCGCTCATCTTGCGAACGGTGAAACGCTTCTTCTGTCCCTCGCCAGAGATGCGGATAACCACGCCTTTGTAAACCTGAACGCGCTCCTTGTTACCCTCCTTGATGCGATATGCTACCGAGATGGTATCACCGGGACCAAATGCAGGAAATTCCTTGGCAGTTGCAAATGCCTCTTCTGCGATTTTAATTAAATCCATTGTCTTTTTATATATGTTATAACGTTTATATAAATCCTCTCGCAATATAACAAGCCACACGTTTCTTCTTGCCAGAGATTACGAAAAGCGGTGCAAAGATAGCTATTTTTCGCGTAATCACCAAATCTTTCGCCTATTTACGCTCTTTTTTCGGCACGAAAAAATCCTCTCCGTAAAATTCACCACCGCATCACACTGCCTCAATCGCCATACTGCTCAAGATAGAGCTTGCACGCCTGCTCAAGCTCGGCATACCACTCAGCTCCAAACCGCCGTATCAGCGGCTCCTTCAGGAATTGATACAAGCGCACACCCTTCGCCCTGCCAAGCACCTCTGCAGCCTTGCAGATCTTCCAGCGATGGAAATTCACAGCCGTGTAGCGCGACAGCTCCTGGAGACGTAGCGGATAGAGATGGCACGAAATGGGCTTGTAGAAGTCGGTCTTCCCGGCACGATAAGCCTTCTCGATGGCACACTGGCACATTCCGCCCTCACCGTAGCAAGTGAACACACAGTTGCGCCCATCTACTATCTGCGTCACCAGGTCGCCCTCCTCATCTATGTAGCCCACACCCTGCTCCTCTATCACCTTGCGAGCTTGAGGCATCAAGTCGTTCCACACCACGGGTACTATCTCCTTCAGCTTCTCATATTCCTCCTTGGTGATAGGAGCTCCGGCATCGCCCTCAATGCAGCACTCGCCGAGGCACTTGCCCAGATCACAAATGAAAAAGCGCTCCACCACGTCGAGGCTCACTAACGTATCTTTGATTTGTAGCATTTCTATCTCTTCTGTCATTATTTTGTCATAATTGCCGCAGCGGGCAGCCATCGGCACCCCTGCATTTTCCGATTTGCAAAAGTAAGTAAAATCCCCTATATTTTCACCATAAAAACAATAAAAGTTCCTCGCATCACTGCGAAGAACTTTGTGCATAAACGATATTTTACAGTCAATTATAGTTTTCGAGCTTCATTCCGTTGTATTCCGGCATTACAGTCGGAATCATCGGGTCAATTCTCTGAAAAACCTCTTTTGTCATTATTCTTGTGCAAAAATATCGTCGGGATATTACACTGTAATAACATTGATGTAACATTTACTCCGTTCGTTAAATCAATAGTCCGTGTTGTTGGGGTCGAAGTTTGTCCAACCGTCCATCCAGGTGTCTCCGGCACCGAATGCACCCACATAGTTCACAGGGGTAACGCCATTGAGCAATGCATCGCCAAACGATGCTGCGCCAATAAGCTTGCTTCCTGCCTGTGGCATATAGGCTGCGCCGGCACCGGCTGCATCGGTGAGGAGCAGCTCTGAGGCATCGGCAATGTTTCTGTTGCCATCTTGTGCAAGAAAATATGTGTGTGAATATGATGGCTGTGAGGCATCAATCACTGCCTTGCCTACTGCATCATAGAGGACATCATCGTAAATCTTGTTGGCATCGCTGCCAATCACGTCCATTCCGGCGAACCACACATTGCTGATTTTCAGTTTTCCGGCTTTGGCTGCATCAGGCGTATCACCCTTCTCTCCATCGATTATCAAGCCAATAGGATAGCCTACTGCAAGTGAATTGAAGCAGCTCAAACGGCTTGAGCGACGCACCTGCATTGCTGCCTGATACTTGCCGAGTGCCGAACCGTTGTTGGGGTTATAGCTGCCTGCTGTGATATATTCCATTGAGTTCACAAAACCGTCGCGTCCGTTAGGTCCTACGAAAGTGATGTTGCTGAAAACACAAGTGGTGTGAGGGTCAGCATCGGCTCCATCGGCACAGTTGTCACTTTCAAAGCCATTGGATTGCGAGGTGTCGGCGATGCGCGGGTCACGGAGCGCAAGTCCGAACTGCACCTTGCCGCTGAACCCATTGTCGGTGTCGAAGTCGTCGTCCCAACCCTTGTAGGCAACCAGATATTTGCAGCTTACGGTGCCACCAAACCACTCAAACGAGTCGTCGTTGGAGTACGACACCTGAATGTGGTCGAGCGTGGTTCCTGAGCCAACCGAACCGAGAGTGAGTCCATTGATTTCCTTGTTCTCCTGGAAAGGATAACCGGCAAACTCAATTCTCACATAGCTGAGTACGCCTGAGTTATCGTTGTCGTCGCTACCTCCGTGGTGTGTGCGCGGGCCACCCTCAATCTGCATATCGTCTTTCTGATTGTTGTGAGCCTTGCCACAGAGTATCACGCCTCCCCAGTCACCGGGCTTGCGCTGTCCCTTTGGCTCATTAGATGTGAACACGATTGGCTCCTTTGCCGTGCCTTGTGCGATAATCTTGCCTCCACGCTCCACAATGAGTGCTGCCATCGACTTCTTGTCGCCACGAATCACGGTACCCGGCTCTATGGTGAGCTGTGCACCATCGGCTACATACACCCAGCCCATGAGTGTGTAGGTGCCCTTCTTCAGGGTCTGCTTTCCGGTGAACACAAACTCCTTGTCGCCATTGCCTATAACCGAGCCATTGGGAGCCTCGCCGCCATTGGCATCAAAGAGCAGGTGATCGCAGCTCTTGAGTCCGCCATTAGTTTCCCACACATATTTCTCTGAGGGATTCTCCGGCTCATTACCATTGTTGTTGTCATCATCGCTGCACGATGCAGCCACTGCCGATAAAGCTCCGGCAAGAGCATAAACCATAATCTTTTTTACTGTCATCATAATCTCATTATTGATTAAGTTAATAAATTGTTTTTTCTTTTATATCAAGATTGTTTTTTGCGTCTTAGAATTTGTATCCTGCCGTAATGCTGAAATTGCGTCCCGGGCGATAGCGTCGTGTCACCTCCTCCACTGTGCCATGCTCAGTGTCGAGGAATTGCTTGTAGAGTACATTTTCATTGAGAATGTTGCGTGCCGAGAGCTTCACCTCGAAGTGCTTGCCCAGCTCCTTGCTCACGTTGAAGTCGAGCGAGTTGCGTGGCATCTCATAGGAGTCGGGGATATTGACTGTGTTCTCGGTCGAGCCCATGCTGCGTCCCACACCCACTATGCGCTTGCCTATGCGGTTATAGAGCACTGCTGCATTGAGGCTCAGGGGGTTGCTGCGATAGAACACTCCCACATTCACGATATATGGCGACTGTCCCTGCATTGCGCGGTCTTTCTCTTTAGCTCCGGGAGCAAAGCGCACCTGGCTGTGAATCAGCGCACAGTTGGCATTGATGCTGAAATTGGGCATTCCTATGAAGTCGAGCGACTTTTTCACATCGAGTTCCACGCCATAGTTGTCGGCACCGCGTGCATTGATGTAGGAGTAGGTCAGGTCGGTTCCGCCGTTCACGGTATAGGTCCACTCAATCGGGTTCTTGAAATTCTTGTAGAATACCGACAGCGAGATAAGCTCTCCAGGTGTAGGGTAGAATTCATAGCTGAAATCCACATTGTCGATATATGCCGATTTCAGGTCGTAGTTTCCCTGAACATTGCTCGCAAGGTCGAAATCGTAGAACACTGATGGTGCCACCTCTCGAAACTCGGCGCGGTTGATTGAGCGTCCGTAGGAAGCGCGCACCTTATGCTGCTGTGCGACGTCGTACGACACATTCACCGAGGGGAAGAAATCGTTGCCGGGATAATAGGTGCTGTATTCGCTGCGCTGCGTGTCGCGCGAGTTGCGTATAAGCTCCATGCGGTTATGCTCAAAGCGCACTCCGGCATACACGTTGAGTCGCTGCCATGCCACGTTTGCCGACACATATCCTGCTGCAAGGAAGTTCTTGCCTCGATAGTTGTTGGTCCAGCGCACGGTTTCGAGCATATATAGCTTGTCGGCACCATAGTTTTCGTCGATGAGCAGCTCATCGGGAATATTGAGATACTGGAAATCGTCGGGCAATGTGCAGCCCTCGGGATTGCGGTTATATATGAACGACCGCGTGTAGTAGCTGCGTGAGCGATATTCAGAATAGGCTCCTGCCCGCAGCGTTATGTTGCTGTTGACTAAGGTGTAACGGTCGCTATAGTTCACATTGGCTGATGCTATATGCTCGTCGAGCTTTGTAAATTCGCGCTCTATGTCGTTCAATCGCGCAAGGCACATTACGCCCGGTTCATACACATCGCTCACCGTGTAGCGGCGACGGTCGGGCATATAGTTGTTGGCATAGGCATATCCTGCGCTCCAGTCGAGCGAGCGGTTGTTGTCGAGAGTGTGCCTTCCGGTGAGTTGTCCGTTGTAAGTGCTTCGGCTCAGATAATAATACTCCGCACTCTCAAAGTTGTCGCTCTGCGAGTTTATGCCCAGTCGGGTAGTATAGCGGTCACGTCCGAGCTGGTTGAAGATGTTCTTCAGCTCCATTCGGCTGTTGCCCGATGCCGATATATAGGTGACGTTAAGCATCGCACCAAGTTTGGCATAGGTGTTATACTGATTGTCGGTGCTATGGCGAAGATACACCGAGCGGTCATTGCGGGTGTCGTAGGCACCGAAGAGGGAGTTTTCCATATCGGTGTAGGCACGATGGCTGTAGCTATAGTTTGCAGCGGCAAGCAAGGCTAACGAACGTCCGTCGTCGGTAGTGAAGCGGCGACTCAGCTCTCCGCTCAGCCCCAGGTCGGCAATGGGAGTGGATTTCCGCACATGCCAGTCGTTGTTAAGCCCGTTGCCCAGCAGATCCACAGTTCCTTCACCGGCAATGGGCTTCAGGGGAGCGTTGATGCCACCTTTCAGGCTGCGAAGTCCGTTGTCGAAGCCCAGGAAGTCGGTTCCACTACCCTTCCCATGGAAGAATGAGGAGAAATGCGTTGCATCGTTCATGCTGGCACTAATCGAGATTTTTCCACTGTTGTTGTCGGGAATATCCTTGGTGTTGATAAGCACAAAGCCACCCGTGAAATCAGCCGGATATTCAGGAGCCGGCGATTTCACTATTATCATGTTGTCGAGCTGCGACGATGGGATAATGTCGAATGAAAACGCTCTTGAATCAGCCTCGCTGCTCGGCACTGCGCTACGGTTCACCCACACATTGTTATATCGCTGCGAAAGTCCGCGCACCATCACGAATTTGTCATCGATTATGCTTATTCCGGGTATGCGCTTAATCACTTCCGAAGCATTGCTGTCTTGCGTGCGGGTAATCTGCTGCGCCGATACACCCGAAAGCACCAGCAGGCTGTTTCGCTGAAGCCCCACTATCGAGCCTTCAGTGTTACGCTTCACCTCGCGGCTCACCACCAACTCACCAAGCTGTTGGGTTTCGGGGTTGAGCGCGAAATCCACCATTGCCGTGCGGTCAAGCTCCACCACCTGTCTCTGCGGTTGATAGAATACGTATTCGGCTATCAGCGTACACTGTCCGTTGCGGAGTCCAGGCAGCTCATAGTTGCCATCAATGTCGGTAGTTGTAGCTTGAGTGGAGTTTTCAATTCTCACAGTAGCACCCACAAGAGGCTCGCCGGTTTCATCGGTCACCTTTCCCTTTATCACGGCTGCCTGCGCCATCATCACCATTGAGGCAAGCACAATCACAGCCACCGTTCTTCTCAAAAAAACACATTGTAACAAACCTCGCAATTTCTCAATTTCAAGCATAGTCCCTTCGCGCAATTCTTGAAAAATACCGGTCAGGCTCAAGCCGACCCGATTAGCAAATGTTCTTTTCATCAATATATACTGTTTTTGTTTTCCGCTGCAAAGTTCACCCTAAATAATCACAACGATGTAACAATCCATTCACATTCCTATATCATTCCATATTTCTCCATATCTTTCCGCATATTTCATTCCAAATCTTTCAGCCGAAATCACCCGTCACATCACATTGTATCCACATTTTCACATTTTATCCTTCAGTCGCCCCAATTTTACCGCTCACATTGTGGCACTATTTGATTTTTTTCGTATTTTTGCATCACAAACAAAATCCTCAGCGCACTGCGTAAAAATACGCAATGCACTGCGTAAAATGCAAAGCCATGTACAAACGCTCTGAATATCAACTGATTAAACGCCGCATTGAAGAGCCTCGAAAGTTCATTCAAGTGGTTATGGGTCCTCGTCAAGTGGGCAAATCTACCGTTGTCAAGCAAGTGCTTAACGATGTAAATTTGCCATACCAATTTTTCTCAGCCGACAACGTTCCGGCATCCGGCTCATCGTGGATTTCAAATTGCTGGGCTGCGATAAGAAGCCTCAAAGAAGCAAATCGATGGGACTGCGTAATACTCGTCATTGATGAGATTCAGAAAATAGCAAACTGGAGCGAAGTCGTGAAAATGGAATGGGATAAAGATTCATTTTTCGACTGCAACATTAAAGTTCTGCTTCTGGGCAGCAGCCGCGTGATGCACGAAAGAGGTCTTTCGGAATCTCTTGCCGGACGTTTTGAAGAAATTCGCATGAGCCACTGGAGTTTCAGCGAAATGCACGATTGCTTCGGCTTTTCTCTTGATCAATACATTTACTATGGCGGCTATCCAGGAGCTGCATCTCTAATTAATGATGATGACCGATTCAGTCAATATATTCAATCGGCTATTATTGATGCATCTATCAACAAGGACATTCTTATCGACTCACCAATAAGCAAGCCTGCTTTACTTCGGCAGACCTTTGAACTCGGGGCAGCATATTCGGGAAAGCTACTTTCTCTGAGCAAAATGGTAGGTTCGCTGCAAGATGCCGGCAACACTTCCACTCTTGCCGGATACCTGAACCTTCTTGAACAGAGTGGATTACTTTGCGGATTACAAAAGTTCAGCATCGATTCAGCCCGACGCAAAGCAAGCATTCCAAAGCTGCAAGTTTTCAACAATGCCCTTAAAATGGTATTCAACCCACTATCATTCCATCAAGCTGTTGCCGACCGCAAAGCCTGGGGGAATATTTTTGAATCGGGAATAGGAGCCTATCTTGCAAGCCAAGGTTTTTCACACCGTTTTGCAGTATATTACTGGCGTGAGCGTGACGATGAAGTAGATTTCATTTTGCAGAAAAAAGACAGTATCGTAGCAATTGAGGTCAAAAGCAATGCTGAAAAGAGAACAGATGGCTTAGAGAAATTCAAATCTCTATTCTCGCCTCACACCGCTTTAATTGTGGGCGATGGCGGCATTCCAGCCTCCGATTTCCTCTCAATGCCTATTGCATCTCTTTTCTAAAATACGACAAAAAAGGGGTGCGTTCCTGCTGAGAACGCACCCCGCTACTATTTTAGATTGTAGATTAAGGTATATTTTGATGAATGATTTTTTTGTGTAGCTCCGGTTTCAGTCATTCACCGAAACCGGGCTGTAATCTCGGCTTTTATTGCTTGCCCGAAGTTGCAACTGCAGGCGCAATCTTCTTCACAAGACCTTGAAGCACTGTGCCGGGACCAAGCTCAACCACCTCAGTGAGGCCATCGGCTTCCATGTTCTGGACTATCTGTGTCCACTTCACCGGTGCTGTGAGCTGTGCGATAAGGTTCTCCTTGATCTCAGCCGGGCAAGTGTGTGGCTTGGCATCAACATCTTGATATATGGGGCAAATCGGTGTCTTGAACTCTGTTGCATTGATTGCTGCCTCAAGCTCTTCCTTTGCAGGCTGCATAAGCGGCGAGTGGAATGCTCCTCCCACTTTCAGCTTCAATGCACGCTTTGCTCCTGCCTCAAGCATCTTGGGGCATGCTGCGTCGATTCCGGTTACTGTTCCCGAAATCACCACCTGACCCGGGCAGTTATAGTTGGCCGGTGCAACAATATCGTCAATCGATGCACAAATCTCCTCTACCTTCTCGTTAGGCAAGGCAAGCACTGCTGCCATTGTCGATGGTGTCACCTCACAGGCCTTCTGCATTGCCATTGCACGGGTGGCAACTAGCTTCAAGCCCTCCTCAAATGAGAGCGCACCTGCTGCTACAAGTGCCGAGAACTCTCCAAGCGAGTGTCCGGCTACCATGTCGGGCTTAAACTCCTCGCCAAGGGTCTTAGCAAGAATCACTGAGTGAAGGAAAATTGCCGGCTGCGTAACCTTTGTCTGCTTCAATTCCTCTTCGGTTCCTGCAAACATGATATCTGTGATGCGGAATCCGAGCACCTCGTTAGCTTTCTCAAACATCTCTTTTGCCAAGGCATTGTTCTCGTAGAGGTCCTTGCCCATACCTACGAATTGTGCGCCTTGTCCGGGAAAAACAAATGCTTTCATAAATAGTGTAAATTATTTATTTCCAATTAATATATTTCTTCTTTCTTTCGCTGCACGCTGCTCTCTCCGAGCCTTATGCGCTGCAAAGTTAATCATTATTTATCACATAGATGCAATATTTAAGGAAAAATTTCCGTAATTCTGCACAATCACCTCCCAAAGCCCTGCAAATCGCGGCTCAGTCGAAGAAAGGTGTGGGTTAATCGCGGCTCTCAGCTCGCAATCGGCATCGGCAGCATCAATAGCGCCAGCCTCGCCGCAAGCCTGAAGGCACACAGCAAGTAACCCACAATAATCGAAAAAACCTGATTGTGAAAACGTAGCCTCTATTCGCCACTGTGATACTCCACCAGCCCCGGCATCGAGCAGCGCACTATCTTCTTGATTTCAGCACCAAACTCTGCCGCAACCGCCTTCAGTATATCCTGATATATGCATGCTGTTGCTCCCACAAAGCTTATGGGATAGCGCGTATATTCATATTGGCTGATATTTCTCTCAAAGAATCGCATTATCTCATTGTACACCAGGTCATAAACGTAGGGATTGTCGAGATGCTCCGACAAGAAAAACGAATATGTGCTCAGCGAGCGGTTTGGCGATGCATTCGTATATACCACATCCATGATGTCGTCAATCGTCACATGGTATTTCTCATAGAACTCTTCTCTTAGCTCTCGCGGTGCAATTTCCTTCATGCAGTCGCTCACAAAGAGCTTGCCAAGCGATGCTCCGCTGCCTTCATCTCCAAGTATGAATCCGAGCGAACGCACATTCTTCTCTATATCCGTGCCATTATACAGGCACGAGTTGCTTCCTGTGCCGATGATGCACGCCAGCCCCGGCTCATTTATCAGCAATCCGCGTGCAGCACCAAGCAAGTCGCTCTCCACCGTAACCGGTGTCTTGAATTGTGCCACAAGCGACGCACCCACTATCTTCTTCTTCTCTGCGCTCGTACAGCCGGCACCATAGAAATACACATGCTCCCACCGACGCTTGAAGAAAGCCTCCGGGAGCTCAAAGCGAATACTGTGGCTTATTTCCCTCCTCGACTGGAAAAAAGGATTCAAGCCCTCCGTAAAGGCATGCTCCACTATTGTGGCACCTTCCACAAGTGCCCACTCTGTTCGCGTAGAGCTACTTTCTGCTATAATCTTCATCGGCGCAAACTATTTGTTAGTTTATTAGACAGTGTTTATGCGTTTCAATTAACCGCTTACGATTAAATCACACACAAAAGTAATTCATTTAATCTTTATTTGCAAAAAAATCGTCCTAAAAAAGCAACGACCGATTTGCCGTTTATGTTGTTTTATGTTGTTCACACAGTCCACCCACCGGCTGTGTTATGATTTGTTATTACGCGCATTGCCAATGAATATTAGGCGTCATCTTGACAATTCGCGCCCCAACAGTCTGACTCTGCCTGTTGCACTTTTCCCACATGCAACATTCAGCCGGGAAAATCCCTTCTGATAGCAGAGCGACGGTCATTATCTTTTCAATGCTACACACACCCTGTGTCTGTTTCATTGCAAATAGATTTCTACAGTCAAGCAGATGGTAGCATTTAATGTGTAAATCGTCTTGATTTCGCCTCGCAATGCGAAATCAAGAAATAGAGTGCTTCAAAGTCGCTTTATAGAAATGTGTCGATAATAAATGTTTTAGTTTATGTTACCCCCATTCTGCGCCAAAGGAGCATAATACCCAAGAGATTTGCATCTCTTTTGAATAAATAAATATTTATTCCACAATTTTCTGCAAATATATAATAAAATTTTGCATAGGCGCAAGTATTAACACACTTTAACCCTACCCACCTTCCTCCCCCGGAATATCAGTGGATAATCCTCAATTTTTGTGTATTTTTTCATCGCAAGAAAATCTTTCTTGCAGATTCTTAAAACTTTGTCCAAAAATCTGTATATCAATTTCGTGAATCAAGAAAAGCCTGTGGTGTTCTTACCAATATGCGGCTACCCACAAAATCTTTATCATTTATGGTCAATATCACATCGGCAGCACATTTGCATGCACACTGGTATTGAAATCCGTCTTCAATATCAATAAAATCGACATTTTCAAGTGCCAAGCATAAAGATGAATTATCTAAATCTACAATATTGACCTTTGCAAGCACACACTTCAGCAAAGATCTAAGCAATGTATTCTTATCGGGATTAAAGATTCCTTTCTTTCTGAAATACGCATCAAGAAGATACGACAATGTATAAATCGAACTGCTCGATGCCACAAATTCGCAATCTCGGAGCGCGAAAATCTTTCCAATCGTCTCTGAGTAGGTCCTTCTTTCAAGGTATTCTACCAGTATATTTGTATCACAAAATACAATCATAACCCGTATTTATCAGCAAGAGCCTCATCGCGATGCGACATCAAATCACCATCTATTATTCCCTGCAAATCCTCAAATTTCATGTTTTTATCAATGAGCGACAGCAGTCTTTCTTTCTCTGTTATTGCAACATGGTGCTTTTTCAACAGTTTCTGCAAATAATGCTCAACTAAAGCGCTCAGACTGATATTACGACTTTTCGCAAAATTTTCAGCCTCATTATAAATATCCTGAGAAATAACTATCGAGTTCATAATATTCGTCCTAATTTTTTTACAAAGATAACGCAGTATTTCACCTTCGCGCAAGTATTAACACACTTTAACCCTACCCCGCCTTCCACCCCCGGAATATCAGTGGATAATCCACACATATTCCTCCCTGTCGAGGTCGTAAACTTTTCTACGGCAGTTTACTGCACCTCGCTCAATTCAATTACCTAATTTGCGATGAAAAACACATCAAATAGCAGCAGAGGTGCGCAATGCACTTTCTCGCACGGCTTCAAGGCGGGCTGCAAACTTCTTATCCATTCTTGCCACCTGCATGTTATAGTCGAGCTGCATTCGCATCAACAATCCGGCACTGACTCCCATTGCAGCTTCAAACAGCATCGCAGTGGTAGCCGTTAGCGATCGCCTACTATTCAATATATCATTAAGTGCAGTATAAGGAATCCCCATCTGCTCTGCAAGCGATTTTTGAATCAATCCGCGACTTTCTACCTCGTCCTTCAGCAACTCACCGGGATGTATCGCCCTCTGACAAACATAGTTTCCCATAATCAAATCAATTATAATGGTTCGACAATTAAAGTATATTACAAATTGTTACGAGCGTTTCGCCCATAAATTGTTCCACAGTAAACTCAATGCGATATTGATCGTTTACCCTAATCGAAGATATTCCTACCTTGTCGCCTTTCAACACTTCATAATGAAGTGACTTCAATGGGAATAATTCTTCAATCCCTACGGCTCTTTCAAGTGTCTTAATGCGCAATTGGTATCGCGAGACTATATGTGGCTGAAAACGATACTTCTTGTCGGATGTTCTGCCACATTCATATAATTCTCGCAGGTATTCTTTAGCAAAACTGATTACCATAACTCATTGTAATAAAAAATTTTGTTGCAAATATAGCAAAAAAGTTTATAATACACAATTTTTGTGTATTTTTCATCACAAAAAAACTCAGTGGAGGCTGTGTGAGGAAACAAAATTTGTGAAACCCCAACGTTCCTTCAGACACAACTCCCGTAGGTAAGGACGACAGCGAAAACGTT
>ERZ1032130.323-NODE-323-length-12687-cov-5.637666_pt1 | contig 12687 bp, 6 predicted proteins | sample MGYA00517879_ERZ1032130 | MGnify/ENA primary metagenome ERZ1032130 (study PRJEB33719, sample SAMN04262597) | wastewater metagenome | biome: rural village; feature: animal feces; material: feces | host: Bos taurus | place: El Salvador | collected 2012-01-31 ...
CACCGAAAACCCGTTTAACGACCCTCGCCTCTCAAGTCAGTGGCACTACAACAATACCGGCTCGCTTGCCGGTAGCCGTGCCGGTGCCGACATCAACCTCTTTGAGGCGTGGAAGACTACCACCGGTAGCAAGAATGTGATTGTAGCCATCATTGATGGTGGTATCGACTACAACCACGAAGACCTTGCTGCCAACATCTGCATCAACGAGGCTGAGCTTAATGGCACTCCGGGTGTTGATGACGATGGCAACGGCTACGTTGACGACGTGTATGGCTGGAACTTCTGCACCAACACCAAGGACGTTTATCCACACACCCACGGTACGCACGTGGCCGGTACGGTTGCCGCTGTCAATAACAACGGCATCGGCGTGTGTGGTGTTGCCGGTGGCGACGGTACTGCCGGAACAGGCGTGCAGCTCCTGTCGGTGCAGGTGTTTGACTCACGCACCGGTTCGGGCGACGCCGACTTTGCTGCCGGTATCGTCTATGCCGCTAACCGTGGCGCTTCCATAGCCAACTGCTCTTGGGGTTGGGCTACCGAAGGCTACGTTGAGCAAGATGTGCTCGATGCCATCGACTACTTCATCGGCACCAAGGGTAATGTTGATGGCGACGACGTGATGCGTGCCCAGCGTAACCTCTCGGGCGGTATCATGTTCTTCTCCACCGGTAACGATGGCGCGACAGGCCAGTTCTATCCCGGCTGCTATCCTCCGGTAGTGGCTGTAGGCTCTATGACCAACGATTTCACCATCGCGCCCTACTCCAACTATGGTGAGTGGGTTGATATCGTGGCTCCGGGTGGTCTCCTCACCTACGGCAACGCCGGCGGTGTGCTCAGCACTCTCCCCGATAATTCCTACGGTTTCTATGAGGGTACGTCAATGGCTACCCCACACGTCACCGGTGTGGCTGCTCTTGTGGTTTCAGAACACGGCAACTCCGATATGCCTGCCGAGACTATCAAGCAGCAGATTCTCACTTCGGTGAACGACATATATGAGTACAACCCGAGTGTGCAAGGCTTGCACGGTGCCGGATACATCGATGCCGTGAAAGCCCTCCAGATGAGCCCCGACGGTGAAGCTCCCGAAGCTGTCACCTCGTTCTCGGCTTATCCTGCTCAGGACAACATCACCGTGGAGTGGGTTATCCCCAACTCTTCTACCGGCGTTGTCAATCAGCACATTCTCTACTATAGCACCTCTGCGTTCACTGCCGAGAGCGACCTCTCGAAGCTCAGCAGCGTGGCTATCGACACCAAGTTCTATGCTTCGGGCGACGTGTTCACCTATGAGCTTTCGGGCTTGAAGTCGCTCACCACCTACTATCTCGCGCTGAAGGCTGTCGATCGCTGGGGAAATGCTTCTGCCCTTTCGCCCGTGGTTGAAGCCACGACCAACGAGGGTCCGAAGATGACCATCGATGCCTCATCGCTCGCATTCACCATCGATGCGGCCTCGTCGCTCGTAGGCTCTGGCTCATTCGGCATTGGCAACGACGCATCGGGTCTGCTGAAGTGGACCGGCAAGATTGCCGACAAGTCGTATGCTCCAGCCACACAGTCGCTCAGCAACATTCTGGCTCCGGGCCGCGTGGGCAAGCTCAAAGGCCGCATCGGTGCCGAGACTCACGCCTCTACCACTGAATCGTTCAGCACTGCCGACTATCAAGCCGGCGAATATCCTAAGCGCCTGCAATGGTACAGCGAATACTGGGCAAGCATCGGCGAGGAAGACAAGAGTGTTCCCAACTCGCTGGCTCAATATTTCTATGTCGATCCCGATAAGTATGCCGACGGATTCAACCTCACCCACGTGGAGGTCACTTCTATCTATGGCAAGGACCCCACATTGCAGATCTATCGCGCCGGCGGTGCTCTCACTCCAGCCAATATGCTGCAGGAGATTGTTCCGTCGTGGTTCTACTCAGGTCAGCAGATTCAGCTCACCGAGCAGATTCACTTCGCTCCGGGCGAGGCTTTCTGGGTAGTGGTTCACTTCCCGGCTGAGAGCAACGACTACTATCCTCTGGGACTCGGCAAGGCTGAAGGTGCCTACATCGGCTACAGCTACATGAGTAACGACCTCGGTGCCACTTGGGTGCCTCTTAAGGACGCGCTCAAGGGCAGCTACTATGAGTCGCTCGGCGACGAGCTCTCATGGACCGTTGCCGCTCTCAGCAAGAACCCGGCTTGGAGCAAGGTGTTCCGCCTCGACCCCGCTGAGGGCAACGTGAAGCAAAGCGAGCTGCAGACCGTAAATCTCATCAACGACGGACAGCCCATCGTCAATGGCACCTATAAGTTCAATGTGTCGTTCTCTACCAACGAGAGCACCAAGAACTCTATCGTCCTCCCGGTTACCGTGACTGTGAAGGGCAACAAGCCTGTGATGAGCACCCCGAAGATTGTCAATTTCGGTTCGCTCCTCGTGGGCGAGAGCAAGACGATTGAGGTGGAGGTGATGAACGAAGGTTACGGCGTATATACCGGCAACTACGGCTACTTGCAGCAGAGCAACTGGAGCATCAACTCTGAGCACTACTCTCTCAAGGACGTGCCCACAGGCGGTTTCCCGGCACGCTCCACTTCTACGTTCAAAGCTATCTACACTCCGCAATCAGCCGGAACACACTCGGCTTGCATCACATTCACAAGCAAGGACGGAATCGAGTTTAAGGTGTATGTGCAGGGCGTGGCAATCGAGCCTGCCAAGATTGTGGTGGAGCCTTCTACCATCGAGCTTGGCAATATCGACGTTGCCGCTGAGCCTTCTACCACCACATTCAAGATTAAGAATGAGGGTAAATACCCGCTCGAATACGTATTCCCGAAGTTCTCCGACCGTCAGCTCGAGGTATCGCTCGGCAAGCCTTCTCACAAGTTTGGCTACAACCGTCTAACCAACCTCGACGGAGCTACCGACTTTGCCTACGACGGCAATCCGGCTCTCCTTGGCGCTACTGAAATCACTTCTACTTTCACCGACAATGTGCGCAACAGCCGTGCTATCGCTCTCGGATTCGACTTCCCATTCTATGGCAAGACCTACAGCGAGGTATATATCAACTCGCTCGGTGGCCTCGCATTCGAGCTTGGCGAGTACAGCTACTTCCCGCCGCTCACTCCCACTTCTTCGAGCCTCGAAGGCGTGCCTTACATCTCGGCTTATGGTCACCAGCTGCAATTTGGCCCTAACTCGCACGTAACCTACGCTAAGCAGGACGGCAAGTTTGTGGTCAACTTCAGCAACGTGCTTGCCGTGAAGTACGACGTTGAAACCACCCCGATTTCGTTCCACATTGCCCTCTCGGCTAATGGCGACATCGAGATTTTCTACGACGACTATGTTCGCACCGAAATAGGCTACGACGATTGGGGCATGGAGACTGAAATCGACCGCCTCTTCCAGGGTGGTTCTACTCTCTTCTGCGGTATAAAGGATGCCAACAATGAAGATGCCCTCGTTGTCACTTCGGCTGACATTGCCGACTACTGGGGCTCGGGCGATGACCCCGAAGGCCAGGTATATAAGCTCTTCACCACCGGTTCGGCTGTGAAATTTGAGGCTCCGGCTCCCTATTTCATCACCGACATCACTCCAGCCTACGGCCTTGTTAGCCCGGGCGAGGAGGCAGAGCTTACAGCTACCATTAATCCGGGTGACGACGTCAATGCAGGCGACACTTTCAACCGCCTCACCGTCGAGACCAACGACCCCACTGCCGCTGCTGCCTACGTCACTTTCAATGCCACATTCTCAGGCGACAACCTCACACCTCAACCCGCAGTTGAGAACAATCTGGTTAACTTCGGCAAGGTATTCCGCACTTCGGTTGCCAAGATGCCGGTTACGGTGAAGAACGCCGGACGCGACGCATTCACAATCACTTCAGTGAAGTTCGCTTCGTCGAAGTTCAGCACTGAGACCGAACTTCCGGCTACTGTGAAGCCCGGCATGTCGAAAGACATTATCGTGGTTATGCCTACCGAGACCGAGGGCGCCTTGCTCGATGCTCTCACAATCACCACAAGCGCCGGAAACATTTTCGTTTCACTCACCGGCGAGGTTATCGGTTGCCCGGCAATCGACCTCAGCATTGAAGCTATCGAGGAGACTGTGAAGAGCGGTGCTCCGCTCACCAAAGAGCTTACCGTGACCAACTCGGGCAACGAGACCCTTGAGTTCTCTATCACCCCGGGCAGCTTCACTTCGGTCAACGATCCCGAGGTGGCTAATGCCAAGGTTAGCTACGTTTACAGCTCATCGAGCGACAACGATAACGTGAAATTTGAGTGGATCGACATAGAGCATGGTATTGGCGACCGCAACGGCTTCAGCTACTACAACGTAAACGATTACCTTGAGGTGACTCTGCCGTTCGCATTCCCGTTCTACGGACAGGAATACACCAAGATGTATATCTACAACACCGGTTTCGTTTCGTTCACCAAGCGCAACGACGACAAGATTTGGCCGGAGCCTCCTGCCGACTTCCCCAAAGGCTCTGTTTACACCAATATCCTTGCTCCCTACTGGGGTCTCCACACTATGGACGTGAATGAGACTGCCGGTACCTACCACTACATGACCGACGATGAGGTTGTGGTTTCGTGGATGGAATATGGCAACACCATGAATGCCGGTGTTTGCTTCCAGCTCATCATGCACAAAGATGGCTCATTCAAGTTCCAGTATAAGGGCTACGATGAAAATTCCATCATCTTCAATACCTTCGGTCTTGCCGGAGCCTGCAACGAGGGCGGAAGCGAATACTTCGTTATCCCCGACCGCTTCATTAAGTTTGGCAACGCCGTTCAGTTCAGCCCTGTAACACTCTCATCGGTTGAGGCAGGTGCAAGCAAGACGGTTACTCTTGAGGTTGCCACAGGCAAGATGGCAGGCTTCTACACCGATGCGCTTTCTATCGCCAGCAATGTGCCCGGCAGCGAGAGTCTCGAAATTCCGGTTGCTCTCACAGTCACCGGCGAGGCTTGCCCGGTATTCCCCGAGCCTATCGTTGCTGAAAACGTTGCATTCTATCAGGAAATGCCTTCGGCTACTTCGGGCCCGGGCGTAATGCTCATGGGTGCTCCGTGGGAGGCTCAGTTCAAGATAGAGAACACCGGTACTGCCGCTATGACTATCGTTGATATCGCTTACGAAAGCCCGCTCGACGACTGGGATTATCCTCTCTATCAGCTTATGGCTCAGATGATGGTGCCCGATTGGCTCACCGGCGAAACCACCCTCCAGTGGCAAGTCTATGAGAATTATCGCGGCATGCCTATCGAGGTGACTCCGTCGCAGCCGTTGCTCCTCTCTATGCCTATGTCGTGGGATACATTCGGCGTTGTGGGCGAAACTCCGCTCCCAATCACCGTAACCTACACTCTCGACGGCGAGAACTATCTCGAAAAGGTTATCGACCTCAAGTTTGTCGTTACCGACATTCCTGAAATCGCTCTCGATCGCGCAGAAATCTTCGTTGAAGGCGTTGCTCCCGACTATAAGGGCACTGAAACCCTCAACATCGCCAACTATGGTAACTACAAGCTCACCTACTCGCTCAATCTCGACATGAGTGGCGAAGGCGAGCAGATTGGCGGCGACGATGACGGCGGTGGCGTGATGCCAATGAACGTTGGTGGCAAGCTCTCTGATGCTCAGCTTGTCGAGCTTAGCTGCAACATCAACACCGAGGTGAAGCCGTTTGCTGCTACTCCGGGCTCTGTGCTCGATGCGCCCACCGACTTCAGCTACAACAACGTGCTCTTCTATCCTGCCGCTGCCGGCTCAAGCACTCCTGCCTACGGAACCGGCAACAAGTATGGTCTCTACACTGCCGCTACTCACTTCACAGCACCTGAGGAAGGCTTCAATATCTCACACATCTACATCGCCTCTACTCTCGTCAATAGCGACGGCTCTTATCTGAGCTCAGGCGACATCACTGTGGATATCGTTGCCGGTAGCGACTATGAGAATGGCAACATCGTGGGTACCGGCTCGTTCCACCTTGCCCGCCACGATGGCGCTCACTTCCTCATCGTGCCGCTCGACCGCGCTGTGTTCCTCAACCCGGGTCAGGAGTTCTACGTTCGCGTTCACTATCCTGAGGGTGTGGAATATCCGGCCTACCTCTGCTCAAAGGCCGACCCTGTTGTAGATAACCGCTACATGGGTCACGTTGAGGGCTACGGTTGGTTCGACCTTGCAGCAATGTTCAAGAACCAGTATGGCTCACTCGGCTACATCATGTCGTGCCTTGAGACCGTGCCGGGTTCTCCTTGGGTGAAGATGCTCAATGCCGAGACCGAGGGCGAAATACAGCCCGGTGAAAGTCTCGACGTGAACTTCGAGCTTAACGCTCTTACTGCTCCGCTCGAAACTGGCAACAAGGCAATGCTCGTAATCAAGAGCAACGACCCGGCTATGCCTGTCGTAAACTTCCCGATACAGCTCGACCGCAACCGCAAGCCGGTTATCACAGCCCCCGAGGAGGCTATCGTGGTGAGCGAGGGCACTGCTCCTTCGGTATTCGTTACCGTTACCGAGCCTGAAGCCGACGACTTCTCTATCTTCTTCACCGACAATGCCGGTATCGCTGCCGTCAAGGCTGTTACAGTCGATGCAGGCACAGTTGAGGTTACCGAGGAGGGCTACAGCGTGAAGGGTGCAAATGTGGCAAATCTTGAGGTGGTTATCAGCCCCGACTATAAGACAGCCGGTGAATACTCATTCTCAGTGTTTGCTACCGATGCCTACAACCAGGAGGCAAGCTCGATTATCAACTACACCGTTGAGCACGCCAACCGCGCTCCCGAGGCTCTGCCTATCGCCGACGTAACGCTGGCTGTGGGTGCATCTTCTGATGTAATCAACTTTGCCGACTACTTCGCCGATCCCGATGGCGACGATGTTACCTACGCTATCAAGCTTTCTGCCGAGAATATCGTGAAGAGCTTCGTGGCTGAGGGTAGTGTTATCTTCTACGGTAATGCCGAAGGCGCTGTCACCGTCACAGTCACTGCCACCGATGTGTATGGAGCCGCTACAAGCACTTCATTCACCATCACAGTGAGTGGAGGCTCCGGTGTAGCAGCAATCACCGCCGACGCTGCAGTGAAGGCTTATCCTAACCCTGTAGTCGCCACTCTCTATGTAGCAAGCGGCTTCACCGGCAAGGTGAAGTATGAAATCTTCAGCGAGAACGGCTCTAAGGTTTACGTAGCCGAGAAGGAAACAGCGGCCGGCGTAGCTCAGACCATCGACGTGTCGAGCCTCGCTCGCGGAATCTACATTCTCAAGGTTTCGCAAGGCGACAAGGCTGCAACCTATCCTGTTATCCGCAAATAAAGCAACACTGCTTCCCTGATACACCAAAGGGGTGTGCCACCGCGGCACACCCCTTTTCTTCTCTCCAATCACCCATACCTCTTACCTCTCACCCCTCACCTCTTACCTCTTACCTCTCACCTCTTACCTCTAAAAATCCTACTCCATCACAATTCTCACATGCGCCTTCGGATAGCGAAGCACAAGGCACGATGCCTCGGTGAGCACAAGCGCATCAGTGTTTCGCACACCAGCCGACTTCAGATTGAGTGCCTCGGTGCCAAAGGGCAGGTGGCTATACTTCTGCAAGTATTCCGGGTCGATAATCATGCCGTTGTCGGGCATTCCGCACTCATCAAACACCTCCGAAAGCAGTACATAGAGCTTTCCGAATTTCGAGCGCATCTCGGTGAAGTCAATTCCCCACTTAGCCACATTCTCTCCGGCGCTGATCATCTTGGTGTAGTCGAGCTTGTTGAGTCGGCCGATAAGTCCCGAACCTCCAATGAGCACCTTGCGCTTCGAGCCTGCATTGCCGGTGAAAGCCTCGCGCATAAGGTCGATAACAGTGTCTTGGGTAAGTGCACCGTCGGAATAAGTGAACGTCTTTCCGGCTTGTCCCCAGATGCCTCCCGTGAGCATCACGGTCTCTTTCTTGTTGGAGTCCCACAACTTGTTTTTCACTCCAAAGAGGAAGTTCTTCTCCATGCCGAGGCGCATATCATAGATTGCAGCCTCCTCCTGGTCGGTCATCGTCCAATCCACTTCCTTGTTGGCGATTTTCTGGAGCGTACTCTGCTCAATCTGCATCTTGAAAATCTGGCAGTAGTTCTGAGCCTTCTGCGGCAGAGCCTCAAACTGCGCCGTCTGCACATCAAGCTCGGTAGCTGCACGCCCCATTCTGATGAGTCGTTCTCCGGCATCAAGCTCCGGCATGATTCGCTCTCCGGCTCCGTTAGGCTCGCCATTCACAGCCATCACCATAAGCTCCACATCGTCCTTACCTACCACATAGAGCACAAGTCGGCTGTTCTCGTCGGGTTCACCGGCATCGGTATAGCCGGTCACGCCCTCCACAAGCAGCGTGTCGCTCACGTCGATACTGTCATTGTTGTCGGTCTTGAGCCTTCCTCGCACATTGCCTGCAAGATTCGTCGAACTCGACACAAGCGACACCGAGGTGGGCTTGGTATCTACATTGTAATAATCCACAATCATGCTCCCGGTGCGCTTGGCTCCGGCACAGCGCGACAGCTGGTCAACCGGCGTTGCCATCGGGCGGATTTTCACAATCTGGCGGTCAATCTCATTCACAAGTAGCGACGGCGATGCCTGGTTGGTCACTTCGGTGGTGAGTGGTCCGTTCACCACATGCTGTCCGTTCTCTACTCCGTTCACGATAGTTGCATTGTTTTCCATGATAAAAAAGAATTTGTGTTGTTGATAAAAAAATATTTGTCTTTCTTCTTCCACTCAAATGCCGCGCAGAGCCACATTCTCGTTTCAGCGGCAAAATTACCGCCTCTCCGCCCGCTTTTTATCCACAAAAAGTCACTTTTGCTTTGTTTTCTCCCCGATTAGCACTAATTTTGAACTCAAAATTCCGGAAACTATGGCTGATAACTATCTCGAACGTCAATACGACGACTATCTCGCTCTCAAAGCCCGCAAGGAAGCCGCCCGCAAAGCAGCTTTCCGCAAGCAGCTCAAGGCTTATCAGCTACGCCTCGCCCGCGAGAAAGCTGCTGCCGCCGCCGAAGCCTCAATTGAGCCCGAAGCTCCGTCGGAGCCTTCTCACTCATAGAGCGACAGATAACGTGCATAAAGCGCCTTTGCCGAATATCCCGCAGCTTGCAGTGTGCACTGCTCCGCGGTGATTTCGCGCCACTGTCCTGCCTCTATCGCAACTGCCACAGCTGTCACTCCTTCAGCCGCTCTCACTATTATGCCGCAATCGCACTCTCCGGCGTGTCGGCGCAGCACCTCGGGTGCTGCTGTGCAGTCGTAAGTAAGCACCGGTGTGCCGCAAGCAAGCGCTTCAAGGCTTACCAGCCCGAACGACTCCTCCCTCGACAGATTCAGCAGCAAGTCGGCTGCCGTGTATAGCTCTGCAAGCTCCTCCACACTCTCTGTGTGTGGCAACGCTATGATGCGCCCGGGCAGTCGCTGCCTAAGCCTCTCATCTACACCCACCATCACTATGGCATATTCCTCGCCAAGCAACTGCGCAAGTGCCACAAAATCGTCAAGCCCTTTCACGCTAAGCCACTTAGAAGCCACACCAAGCAGCATAGTCCTTCCCTCAATGCCCAATCGTGCCTTCACATCGTTCTCGCGCGGCTTTAATCTATCTAAATCTACCCCATTGGGTATCACAGTCATTTCATAGTCGCCGAGATACGACCGCTTCACCAGTCCTCCCAGCCACTGCGACGGAGTGACTATCCGCAGCCTCTCCACCCCACTGAAAGTCAGTCGCTTTAGCGCGAAATTCCGCGCCGTGTGTCCTTTGGTGACACATCGAGGATATTCCCCTATGTGGTGACATCGCTCACAACCGCTCTCCCACCCATTGCAGCCAATAGCAGAAAAAAGCGCACAATGCCCCGTCAGAGTCCAGCCATCGTGCAGCGTCCACACCCCCCTGCAGCCCGAGCGGCGAATATAGTCGAAAAGCAGCCGTGAATCAATGTAGTATCCGTGAAGATTATGCAGATGAATCACATCGGGGACAAACTCCTCAAGCCGGGCAATCAGCCGTCGCGTCGCCCTCCGTGCAAGAAAGCCGTCATTATCCCTAAGCCTCGCCTCAGCCACATTCCGCAGCACACCAAGCCGTCCCTCAATTCTATAGACAACCACATCGCCACGCGCAGCAGCCACATCATTGCGGCACATCGCCTCCACCACAGCAGCATCGCCACGTGCAGCAGCCACAAGGCAACGATGCCCTGCAGCACACGCAGCAGCCACAATTCCGCCCATCACACGAGCAGCACCGCCACGGTCGAAAAACGTATTAATCACCGCAATCCTCATAATCTCATTCCCTCACCGTTTCTTACCTCTCATCTCCTCCCTCACTGTAGGGTCGCGCCTTGGTGCGACCGAGCCACAAGGCGTTTCGCCGTCACAAGACCTCTTACCTGAAAACCACCTCTCTTATCACCCTCTTACCGATAAAGTCATTTATCCTATCCACAAGCCGCGACCTATTGAGCATCAATTCATTACGCAGCGGAGCCGACGAAATCGTCACATAGAGCACCCCGCCACGCACATATCTGTCAACCGTGTAGCGATTAATCCCTTGGCCCACAATATCGGGCCACAGTGCCGCCACACGCTGCTCATCAAATTTCTCCTCAAGATTCTCAGCCTTGAGCAATCGGGTGATAATCTCACCCACAGTCTCCGCTTCAATCCTCTTCATATCCTGTTTGTCCTATTTGTCTAATAAGTCCAAGCACTCACCCAATAGCCCCCTCCTCCACATGGAAGATGCGATAGTCGCTACCCACGCTGCTGATAATCTCATCGAGGTGCGTGCGGTTAGTGTCGGTAATGAAAATCTGCCCGAAACCCTCGCCACGGTTACCACTCACCACATCGATGATATTGCGCACACGGCGGGAATCGAGCTTGTCGAAAATATCATCGAGCAGAAGCAGCGGCGTGATGCCGCACGTCTGCTTCAGAAAGTCAAATTGAGCCAATCGCAGTGCGATAGTGTAGGTCTTGCACTGTCCCTGCGACCCTATCTTGCGCATTGCATAGTCGCCGAGCATAAGCTCGATATCATCGCGATGCACACCGCGCGTGGTGAATCCCACTGCGGCATCTACATCGCGGGTCTCACCAAGATTCTGCGACATCGACATCTCATGCAAATGGCTGCGATACTCCAGACTCACCGTCTCCTCACCATCGGTGATAGCATGATAATAATCCATAAAAATAGGCGTGAATTCCTCTATCCAATTCTCACGCACACCATGTATATACGCCGCCGAAGTACACAGCTGCTCCTCAACCGACTCAAACAGAATCGCGTCGCGCACTCCGTGCTTCAGCATCGCATTGCGGTTTTCGAGAGCCTTGGCATAGCGTATGAGCGCATCAAGATAGTTGCGGTCGCTCTGCGAGATAATCTGGTTGATAAGCCGGCGGCGGTCATCGCCCGAGCCGCGAATCAGCTCAGTATCCATCGGCGACACCATCACAAGCGGCAACAGCCCTATGTGCCGGCTCAGGAGCTGATACTCCTTCCCGTTGCGCTTCGCCACCTTACGCTTGCCGCGTTGCAGCCCTATCGAGATGCGTTCTTCCTCGCCGCGGCGCTCATAGCAGCCCTGCAGCAGCATCATCTCGGCATCATGCTTAATCACCACAGCATCGCCTCCACGGCTCACACAGCTCTTGCAAAAGCTCAAGTAGTAGATGGCATCGAGCAGATTGGTCTTACCCATACCATTATTTCCCGTGAAACAATTGATTTTGGGCGAAAACTCCAGTGCCGCCTCCGCTATATTCTTATAATTCAGTATCGAAATATCTTTCAGTATCATAACACTGCAAATTTACACATTTTTCCCTCATTCCACACCCCTCTCTCCAATTTCTTTATCATTTTTAGCCCAATACTCTCCATTTCTCCCAAAAAACTCGTATCTTCGCATATCCCAATTTAATTTTAAATGAAGCTCAAAAAACTCACTTTATATCAAGGGTGTGCTGCTGCGGCTGTGGCTATCACGGCTTTTGCTCTTTGCGGTGCTAAAGGCGGGCTACAGCTTGCTTTGGCACTCCCAATAGCTGCCGCCATCACTATTGCTATTCACCGCCGCCTGCTGCACGGCTCCACTGCCGGCGAGTGGGTACTCTCCATCACCGCAACGGTGATGTCTCTTGGAATTACCCTCAACACCTACTATTTCACCTCAGTGCTCGGCGGAACCCTCGATGCACCGGTTCTCCTCAACTCCGATGCACTGCGCTACTTCACCTACGCCGAAAATCTCTATGATGGCGATTTCTCAGCCGCCTTCGGTGACTTCCTCGGCATTCCCATCATCACCGCTGCCCTATGGATCGTGCTTGGCAAGAGCATCGTGTGGGCACTCGCTGCCTGCATGGCTCTCACTCTCATGGCAATATCGCTCAGCGGACGCCTCGCCGCTATCCTCCTGCGCCACAGTCGGCCTTCGTCAGCCCTCGCCATGGCTCTCACTGCCGCTGTGTGCCACTTCACCGGGCAAGGAATGGTGCTGCTCAAAGAACCTCTCATCTCCTGACTTCGTCACTCAAAAAATACGTATTTTATAACTGATTGATAAACAATA
>ERZ1032130.324-NODE-324-length-12643-cov-6.698284_pt1 | contig 12643 bp, 10 predicted proteins | sample MGYA00517879_ERZ1032130 | MGnify/ENA primary metagenome ERZ1032130 (study PRJEB33719, sample SAMN04262597) | wastewater metagenome | biome: rural village; feature: animal feces; material: feces | host: Bos taurus | place: El Salvador | collected 2012-01-31 ...
AACAATTATAATAAAAATAGTTGACAAAGTTCTTAGCTTATATTAAACTATCATTTGATAGTTAGGTGAATTTAACTGGTGTTTTTTGGAAAACATATATATTATGTCTGGTGAAAAGCATAGGATATACGGAGGTATATATGAATTTAGCAGAAGCGAATGTAGGTGAAGAATATATTGTCAAAGATATTGTAACTGAGGATGAGGAATTGGAATCATTCCTTTTTTCACTGGGATGTTATAGTGGAGAGCCGATTACGGTGGTTGCCAGAAAGAGAGGCGGTTGTGTAGTTTCTATCAAGGACGCCAGATACAACATTGATAACGATTTAGCGTCAGCTATTTTGGTATAAATTGTAAATAAAGTAGTGATTTAACGGTCACTATTTTTTATGACAGAGAGTTAGTTGACGCTAACGAAAAGTAAGAGAGGAGAAAAGAATGAATAAATTGCCGGATAGCCAATTGATTCATCCCGGAAATTGTGCCGAAGCGTCACAATTTCTTTTGTCGCAGAACAGAATTTGATATTCTGTTCGCGTTCCTTAGCGAAAACGCTTCAGAATGGAGGAAAATATGAGAATTGCATTAGCGGGAAATCCAAACAGTGGTAAAACTACGATGTATAATGCCCTGACCGGAAAAAGCGAAAAGGTTGGTAACTGGGCAGGTGTTACAGTAGAAAAGAAACAGAGTCCTATTAAAAAGGCACTTTATGACGGAGCGGAAGAATTAATTGCGGTAGACTTACCGGGTGCATATTCCATGTCACCGTTCACATCAGAGGAAAGCATTACAAGTGCTTATGTAAAGAATGAAAATCCGGATGCAATCATCAACATCGTAGATGCTACAAACTTAAGCCGTAGCTTATTCTTTACAACACAACTTTTGGAACTTGGTATTCCGGTTGTAGTTGCACTCAATAAGAGCGACATCAATGAAAAGAAAGAAACAGAAATCAATGTGGAACTTTTAGCAGAAAAACTGGGCTGTCCTGTAGTGGAAACTGTTTCTACACAGTCTGGCGATAACGGTTTAAAAGAAGTTGTAGCAAAAGCAGTTTCTGTTGTGGGAAAAGGACAGAAAGCTACATACGTACAGGACGATATCGATTTACAGGATAAAGCAGCAGTTGAAGCAGCAGACAGAAAACGTTTTGACTTTGTAAACGGTGTTGTGGATGTGGTTGAAACACGTAAAGTCCTTACAAAAGACGAGAACAAACAGGATAAATTTGATAAAATCATCACAAGTCCATGGCTTGGTATTCCGATTTTTGCAGTGGTTATGTTCCTTGTGTTCTATATTTCACAGACAACACTCGGTACATGGATTGCAGACTGGTTGGTTGGCTGGATTGAAACTTTCCAGGAATGGGTAGCGGGTAAGGTAGAAGGCGCAAGCCCGATTCTTCAGGCACTCCTGGTAGATGGTATTATCGGTGGTGTTGGTGCCGTAGTTGGTTTCCTTCCACTGGTCATGGTAATGTACTTCCTTATTGCACTTTTGGAAGACTGCGGTTATATGGCCCGTGCAACAGTTGTACTTGATCCGATTTTCAAAAGAGTAGGTCTTTCCGGTAAATCCGTAATTCCTATGGTTATCGGTACAGGTTGTGCCATTCCGGGCGTTATGGCCTGTAGAACAATCCGTAACGAAAGAGAACGTAGAGCAACAGCTATGCTCACGCCATTTATGCCTTGTGGCGCAAAACTTCCGGTTATTGCCCTTTTTGTAGGCGCATTCTTCCCGGGTGCAAAATGGGTAACACCACTTATGTATTTTGCAGGTATTGCTTTGATTTTGCTTGGTGCATTACTTGTTAAGAAAATTACAGCTCAGAAATACAGAAAATCCTTCTTTATTATCGAGCTTCCTGAATATAAGCTTCCAAGTATTAAGAGAGCAACATTATCTATGTTATCACGTGGTAAGGCTTATATCGTAAAAGCAGGTACAATTATTTTGGTATGTAACACAGTTGTACAGATTATGCAGACATTTAACTGGAAATTCCAGTATGTGGAAGAAGCAGACGCATCTATCCTTGCAAGCATTGCTTCTCCAATCGCAGTAGTATTAGTTCCAATCGTAGGTGTTATGGCTTGGCAGCTCGCAGCGGCAGCAGTTACAGGCTTTATTGCAAAAGAAAACGTAGTTGGTACTTTGGCAGTTTGTTATGGCTTGACAAGTGTTATCGATACAGAAGAACTTGCATTGGTAGGTGAAGGTAACGTGGTTGCAACAGCTATAGGATTAACAAAAGTGGCAGCAATGGCATATCTTATGTTTAACTTATATACACCACCTTGTTTTGCAGCACTTGGTGCCATGAACTCAGAAATGCAGGATAAAAAATGGCTTTGGGGCGGTATTGCACTTCAGCTTGGAACAGGTTATACAGTAGCCTTCCTTGTATACCAGATTGGTACACTGATTACAACAGGTGCTCTTGGTGCAGGCTTTGTACCGGGACTTATCGCAGTACTTGTAATGGTAGCTATCTTAGTTGCAGTTATTGTTGTGAATAACAAGAGATTTAGTTCAGAATATAAATTAAAAGTAGCTACAAAATAATTTTATTTAATAAGTTTTGTGAAATAAGTTTAGAAGTTTCGTTAAAGGAGTATTGGTATGACAGATATTATTATAATCGGTATTTTACTGATTGTTATAGGCGGCGCAGTTTTCTATATCGTAAAAGCTAAGAAAAACGGTGCAAAATGTATCGGTTGTCCGGCGGGTGGTAATTGCCCCGGTAAAAGCGGTAGCAAATCAGCCTGTACATGTGGCTGTCAGACTGATGCAAAAGACAAAAAATAAGAATCCATCATAAGTATGCTTAGGGACTCGCGTCGTGTACGCGGGTCTCTTTGCGTTGAGAGGTACTTGGTAAAAATTTCTTAAGATAATCTGAATAGACAGATAGAAAACTTAGTGGTACACTTATCTTATCTGTGTCTTTTAGGAGATAAAACAATGAAAAAAAACAGTATTTTGAAAATAATCTGCGCGATAATTGCAGTTCTTTGCATAGCCGCAGTTGTTATTTTGGTGTTTGTAAACAGTAAGAATGAAAGTGATAATAAAAAGTTCATAGAGAATGAAATAATCGAGCTTGAAACGGATGCATATAAAGGCATTTTTTGTTCTATGTATCCGATTACAAACTATATGGCGGGGGATTTTGAAACCTATGCCGGAGTGAAAACATATAAGTCATCTGTCAAAGCAGAAGGTTTGAAAGAAATTTCGCAGTATTTAGATGCGGCACTGGATGAAGATAGTCAGGTGACACACGTGTTTTTAGGACTGGAACCGTACAAAATCTGGGAATCAGCAAAAAGGAAAGATACCAAGTGGGAAGAAAACTGGCAGAAATACCTGATTTCCTATATTACAGAAAATACGGATGTGACCTTCCAAATTATGCTTCCGTATCTGTCAATGGCTGATTGGCTGTCTTTGGATACCGAAGCGGTACAGGAGAGGCTGGAAGCTTATGAGAATATGGTCACTTTGTTATCATCATATGACAATGTAATCTGCTATTTTCTAGGAGCAGAGGACTGGCTTATAAAAAATCCCGACAATTACACCGCAGGCGATGAAATCAATGCCTCTTTGACACAGAAAATATTTTTATATACGTTCTGTGACAGACATTATGTGGTTAAGGGGGATACCATAAAAGAAAAGACAGAGGAACTGTCTAAACTGATTATAAAGGAACAGGTAAATCCTTCGGAATATGCAGATATGTCGGACATACAAATCGTATTCTTTGGCGACAGCGTAATCGGAAATTATGCGGGAACGACTGCTATTACAGGAGTTATGAACGCATTTACGGGATGCGAGACCTATAATTATGCCATCGGCGGAACATCTGCCACGGATTACGAAGGCTACGACAAGTCATTTGGTGATGTGTTGGAAAGATTTAAAAATGGTACGGCCGAGCTTTCGCAGGGCGATAAAAATTTTGAGCGTAATGAGGAAAAAGAACTTTGTTTTGTGATTCATTACGGTTTAAATGATTTCTTTAACGGATATTCTGTGGATAATGCGGACGACCCATATGATACCGAAACCTATGGCGGAGCACTCAGAAATGGTATCAGAACCTTACAGAGTGATTATCCGGAGGCAAAGATTATTGTTGTCACACCATATTGCTACTATACTGCGGGTGAGTGGGAAGGCAAGCTGGGTGATTATGCGGATGTGGCTGTTTCTATTGCAAAGGAAATGAATATTTTGTGTCTTAACAATTATTCGGGTCTTGGCTGGAATGAAAGCAATTACAGAGACTATTTATATGACGGATGTCACCCCAATGAAAAGGGATGCATGGTGATGGCAATCCGCCTCATCAGAGCGTTGGAAGAACAGTTTGGGATAGTAGGCAATATGACGCCCAGTCAGCTGATTTCTATGGAAATGGTGAAGCATTATCAGGATGTAGAGGAAGAGCTGACAATTACCGCAATGGCCACTGTGCAAGGTGACAATGGCGGAAGTGAAGCAGAGAGCGAAAGTGAATATGCGAATTTTGCCATTGCAGATGTGGATAATTATGTGAATGTCAGAAATCAGCCGTCTACAGACGGAGAAATCGTGGGCAAAATTTTTGATGGGGCGGTAGCGCAGGTACTGAATAAAGCCGGCGAAAATGATGAATGGTTTCAGATTACTTCCGGTAATGTGGAAGGGTATATAAAAGCAGAATTTTTTATTTATGGTGATGCTGCGGCGGCAGTTATGGACCAGTATGTTACAAAATACGTGGAAGTCAGAGCGGACAGGCTGAATGTCAGAAAAGAACCAACCACGGATTCTGCCCGTATCGGCTATATGGATAACGGCGAGAAAGTGAAACTGATTGAAGACTGCGGTGACTGGATGAAAATTCAGTATACCGAGGGAAAAGAAGGCTATGTGTCGGCAGAATATGTTTTGATTCTGGAGGAATATACGTATGCCAAAACATTAGAAGAAGAGCAGGCTGAAATAGCAGCCAGAAAGGCTTTGGAAGAACGTCAGAATGTTTCGGAAGAGAGTGCGCCTGAGTCCACGGAAAATGTACAGGCGCCGAATACAGGCTATGCAACGAACGCAGAGCTTAGAGCGTCTATTGTAGCGTATGCCCTGCAATATGTAGGAGACAAATATGTCTCAGGCGGTACTTCGCTGGCAACAGGAACAGATTGCTCGGGCTTTACCTGCTTTGTTTACGCGGATTTTGGGTATTCTATCAGTCGAACTCCCGAAGGCCAGTATTCGGGCGCAGGAAGGGCCATTGACTACAGTGAAATTCAGCCGGGAGATATTATCTGCTATAGTTCCAATGGTGGTAAAAGCTGTACACACGTGGCGATGTATATTGGTGACGGCCAGATAGTACACGCCGCCAATTCCAGAAAAGGCGTTATAACAAGTAACGCAGATTATGAACCGATTATCGGAGTGAGAAATGTCATAGATTAATGGAGGAACTATGCTTCGTAATATAATTGTGGGTTTATGTGTGCTTTTTTGTATAGTACTGATACCTTCGGAAAAAGCATATGCTTTGGAGGCCACATACGAAAATTCACAGATTGAGGCCAATGGATTTTCAAGTGAAAAAAATCTCATAGATAATAATACGAATACGTATGCCAAGGCAGCGAAAGAGAACGAAATTATGATTTCTTTCGATGAAGGTATTGGGGCAGTGTACATAAAGTTTGACCGCATTCCTACGGAATGGACGTTGACGAATGCTGCTACAAATGAGCAGATTGTCTGTGGGGAAAATGCCTTTTTGCACGAATTTGTAGATGTAAAAGCATTGTTTGATACCCTGCCTGAAAAACTGGTTTTAACCTTTGAAGAGGGTACTGTCATAGCGGATGTGTATGCTTTTTCGGATGGGGATATACCGGAGTGGGTACAAATCTGGCAACCACCTTGTGAGGCGGCGGATTTGTTGCTGATTTCTTCGCATTCGGATGATGAACAACTATTCTTTCTGGGTGTCTTACCGTATTATGCGGGGGAACTTAAAATGGATGTTCAGGTGGCATATGTTATACAACACTTTGAGGTGAACGGGGTATTCAATCACCAGAGACCTCACGAACAGCTGGATGGACTTTGGGCGGTGGGAGTAAAAAACTACCCGGTGATGTCGGATTTTCCTGATTTGTATGCCCAGTCAAAGGACAGAGCGGTCGCTTTTTCTGAGGCGGAAAAGGTATTTGCGTCAGCGGGTGTCACCTATGATGATTTTATCGGATATATGACAGAATGTATCCGGCGTTTTAAACCGTCTGTTGTGGTTTCCCACGATTTGGATGGGGAATACGGACATGGAACCCACGTGCTTGCGGCGGCTGCGCTGACAGAGGCGATAAATTGCACAGCGGATGCGACAAAATATCCGGAAAGTGCAAAAGAATACGGCATCTGGGAAATTGAGAAGCTATACCTTCATTTGTATGAGGAAAACGAGATTTTGATGAATTATGATGTTCCATTGGAGGCTTTTGGCGGAAAAACTGCGTATGAGGTATCCCGTGAAGGGTTTGCCTGTCATAAGAGCCAGCATTGGACATGGTTTTATAAATGGATTTACGGAAGCGATGAAAATCCTTATACAAAGGCATCCCAGATAAGAACCTATTCACCGTGTAAGTATGGGCTGTATTATACAAATGTGGGTGTAGATAAAGAAGGCGGAGATTTCTTTGAAAATGTAGTGACACATAAAGAAAACGTCCGTATGAAAATCGGGGAAGCAATGAAACAGATAATAGATGCAAAGGATAAGATGAGAGGAGTCTTCTGATGAAACAGATTACGGTAGTAATTCCGGCGTATAAGCCTGATAACAAGATGCTTACAACCTTAGAGGAGCTGGTGAAAGCGGGATTTTCGGATATTCTTGTTGTGAATGACGGAAGTGGGGATGAATTTAACGGGATATTTGAAGAGGTTAAGAAAATACCTGAATGTACCCTTTTGGTTCATCCTGTAAATAAGGGAAAAGGCGCGGCGTTAAAGACGGCGTTTCGATATTTCCTTGATAACAGAGAAGATAAAAAGTGCATTGTTTCGGCAGATGCAGATGGTCAGCATTTGACAAAGGATATTATCGCTACGGCTATGGCATCGAAAGAGAAGGAAAGCGTAGTTTTGGGCGTGCGTGATTTTGAAGACCCGAATGTGCCAAAGAGAAGCAAAATGGGCAATCAGATTACCTGCGGTGTATTCCGATTGTTTTTCGGTATGAAAATACAGGATACCCAGACCGGGCTTCGTGCATTTCCGAGAAAATATCTGGAAGAAATTCTGGCGGCAAAGGGTGACAGGTACGAGTACGAAACGAATATGCTGTTTTTAATCAATCGCAAAAATATACCGATGGATGAAGTGCAGATTGAAACGGTCTATATCGAAGAAAATAAATCGTCTCATTTCAGAGTGGTTCGTGACAGTGTGCGTATTTATGCACTGATTTTAAAATATCTGCTTAGCGCTGTCGGCTCGGCGGTAGTGGATGAACTTGCATTTTTTATTTTCAAACATCTGGTATTTTTATGCGTGATACCGATACCGTTGACTTTTACGGCGGCAATTCTGGCACGTGTAGTATCTTCGCTGTTTAATTTCTTTATCAATGCGAAAGTGGTATTTAATGAAAAGGCAGGAAAAAAGGCTTTTGTCAGATATTATATTCTGGCAGCGGTACAGATTACCGTATCGGCGGCAGCAGTGTTTTTGATGGAAAAGGTTTTACATATTGAATCGCCGGTGTTATCGACTTTAATCAAGGCGGTTGTGGATACGATTTTGTTTTTCTTTAGTTTCCGCATCCAGCATAAATGGGTGTTTAATAATGGAAAGGCAAAAGGAAAGGAACGTTTAGATGAAAAGTAGAAAACTGACATTTAAAACTGCATATTTTATCTACTTGGGTGTGCTTGTAGTTCTGGTTGCTTTGGCATCTTTGTATGTGAGTCGCCTTTTGCAGAAATATGAGGATACGAGACCGGAAAAATATGTGGAAAATGCGATAGCGGAATTGACTGCAAGGGCAGCAGACGGAACTTTATGGCAGACATATTTTTTGCCGGAGCTTGAATTTGAAATGAGTAAATATGAGGCCGGACTTGATGTGCAGGCGGAATATGAACGTCGGCTTTTAGAACGTGAAACGGAATATGTAGTTATGAACGGAGATTTTCCGGAGGATGAACTTTATTACACGGTTACGTGCGACGGCGCCAAGGTAGCAGAAGTGAAATTGAAGGCGAAAGGACCAGCAGTTACGAAGCTTGCGATTTTAAGTTACAGGGAATGGAACGTGGAATATATAAAGCCTCTCATAGAAAAGAATGACTATACATTGCTTGTGCCGGAAGATTTTTCTGTGAAGGCAAATCAGATTGCACTGGCTTTGGAAGACGGAGAAACCAACGGTAAGGGAGAAGTGGAATATACCATTCGCGGAGTGTATTTTGCACCTGAGTTTGATATAAAAGATGCCGGCGGACAGACGGTGAATTACAGTATTGCAGATAACCGCGTTATTGCAGAATATTATTATTACAATCTTGTATTACCTGACACCCTGACAGTGAAAGTGAACGGACAGGTGGTAGAAGGTGTAGTGCAGGAAAATCATAATACATATTATGAAATAAAAGAGCTTTCCAAACCGGAAGTGATTTTAGTGGATTTGTATGGTAATGAGTTTTCCTATGAAGGCGGAAAACCCATTCCTTTGACACATAAACTGATTAGTACCGAAAGTGGTTATGAAGTGAAGGTGATGGAGGAAGAGGTGCCAAAGCAGGCGGTATTTGAACAGGAAAATCCGGAATATGAGGCGCTTAGGGACTATGTGTCCGATCTGCCGGATTTAACACTATATAATATTGCGGTATTAAAAGAGGATGTAGAAGTTTCTGTAACGGATAAAGAGGGGAACGAAACTGTTTTAGACAGTGCCGGGGAAGAGTACAGTTTTACGGCACAGGATAAGTATCTGGAAGAAGTACCGGCGGAAGTAAGTGCTCAGGTGGATGTACTGGAACTGGCTCAAAAGTGGAGTCTCTTTATGTCGGCAGACCTTACTTTTAAGGATATGTCTCAGTATTTGATAAAAGATTCTTATCAGTATGAGGTGGCAATTAAGTATGCTACCGGTGTAGATATTAAATTTATCAGTGGGCACGGGCTCGCAAATCCGGCATTTACCGAGGAAAGTGTGACGAATTTTGTATGGCTTGGCGATAACTGTTTCTCGGTGGATATCAGCTTTGTGAAGCATATGATATTAAATGTGGGTTCGAGAGTGGATGATCCTATGAATGACAGATTTTATTTTGTGAAATATGATGATACAGATGATGGCGTCAATAATCCGATGTGGAAGATTGCGAGTATGAAGGAGATTGTAAATCATGCAGAATAAGAAAGGAATTGGAAGGAAAATCGGTGGATTTTTCCTAAAAACAATGGCGTTTTTACTGACTGCCGTTCTTGCTTTGGCGGCAACCTTGTTACTTACTTTAAATATGCTCTGCTCAGATGCCTATCCTTCTGTACAGAGAACGTTTGTAACAACTATATTGGAAACGGGTCAGCTGAAATTTTTGGCATCCTGGTTTTTATCACCGGATGAAATTCAGGAGATTGTAAACCAGAATTCCATGCAGGTATTTAATAACGAGGTAGATACAAATCTTATACAGAGCGGAAGCTTTAGGGAAAGTATTGCGGATGAAGAAACACCGGATATTGAAATAGTAGAGGTGGCAGGCTCTACCTATACAGGAACTATGATGATTGTCAAGGACCCGTCCAGAGTCAGCCTTGCGACGATTTATCCGTGGAGAGAAAAAGGAGTCACATTAGATGCACTGGTTACAGCCAACGACGGTATTGCAGGTATTAACGGTGGTTTGTACGACTCTACGGACAATACGGGCGGAAAGCCTTACGGGGTGATTGTTTCAAACGGAGAAATCCAGCATAACAAGCCACAGGAATATCCGGGTCTTGTTTTGGTTGGTTTTACAGAAGACCACATTTTACAGATAGTGGACATTTCAGATATGAATGCTACAGATGTGGAAAATCTGGTTGCGGATATGAAAATCCGTGATGCGGTTACTTTCCAGGAAGAAGCCAGTGATGTGAACAATCATTTTGTACAGCTGATTATCAATAATGAAGCAAGAGAAGTAAATGGTATGGGAAGTGGTCTGAATCCCCGTACGGCTATCGGACAGAGAGCAGATGGTGCTGTGCTTATGTTTGTAACTGACGGACGTGGAAAATCGGGACATCTAGGGGCTTCCAGTGCAGATTTGATAGAGGTAATGCAGGAGTTTGATGCGGTGAATGCTGCCAATTTGGACGGAGGAAGCTCATCATGTATGTATTATGACGGGGAATACCTGATGTCCAGTGTTACTTTTTACTACGACAATTCATCATGGAGATTGCCGGCAGGATTTATTGTAAAATAATATTTTGTATATAGGAAAATAATTACACTTATAGTATAATATGATTATAGGGGGGAATTGGAAACATTGAGAAGGAATGGCCGGAATCTGAAGACTAATCAGGGGGACAGCGTATGAATGTAAATACTTTTTATGATTTATCAATAGAGACTGTTAGAAAAGCCTGCGAGAGGTATTGGCTTGATAAGGATGTTTCCTATTTTATGAACCATCTGAGTTCTGAAGATGCACCTGTAATCGGGATGGATTGCGGAGATGAGGATGGCTTTTACAAGATTGAAGAGGCTACTTATAAGGGGATTATCCAACAGGATAATGTGTGTATTGTAACTGCCAGTCTGGTTGTATACGATACGGAAAAAGTATTTTTGTTCCGTGAGAATGTGGATGTAATGGTTATTTGTTTGCAAGAGAGCGAGGAAATAAAATTTTCTGCAGTACATATGTCTGCTGCGAAGAAGAAGATTCTCAACATTGACGGAACGAAGAGTCCGAGTTTTTATTATAAAAAGCTTATGAAGAATCTTTGTGATTTGCTGATTGAAACAAAGGCGGAAGGAGATTCCTTTGTATTTAACGAAGATGAATACTATGCTTTGTTTCACGAAAGACGTAAATTTACCAATATGGACCAGTGGTTCTGGCATCTGTGCGAAAACTATGTATTGGAGCAGGATTTGGAAAAACTGGATTTGTTCCGTGACAGCGATGTGGAAAAGAGACTCACAAATGAAGACTTGGTTATAGATACAACATTCCGAATTAAGCGTGATGCGGATGAAATTGTCTGGGTGAGAATGATTGTTGTATTTATTCTGGATATTACCGGCGAGTCTATCGGGGATGTCTTTATTATGCTGGATGACTGTACGCAGGAAATGACCGAAAAAATGAAGAATCTTGAATTTGCCCGTATGGACTATTTGACCAAGATTTGGAATCGCCGTTACACAGAGGAATTGATTCAGAAGAGAATCCGTGAAAATAAAAAAGGTACTTTTATACTGTTTGATATTGATAGATTTAAAATGGTAAATGATTCCTATGGACATCTCACGGGCGATGATTTACTTATTAAAATCAGTGAAAGCGTAGGACAACATTTAGGCGAAGCAGATGTGTTCGGAAGACTTGGCGGCGATGAATTTGTTTTATGGCTTGCAGGCAGTGGTGACAAGGAAACGGATAAGATGCGTATCTGGGAAATCTTTGAAAGTACTAAATTCCGATACAGTGAGAATGAAGTGGATATGGATATTCACTGTAGTGCCGGAGTGGTATTTTTAGATGATGATATCACCTGTTTTGAAGAGATGTATTCCAAGGCAGATAAAGCCATGTATCAGGCAAAGGGAGCCGGAAGAAATACAATCGTTATCGCATAAATCTACAAAATGTGAAATTCGTTACACAAAAAGTGAATAATGGGATTGAAACATACGAAAAAAGATGATACAATTCATTTGGTATACGAATGTATGTGTACAAAAGAAAGTGTGAAAGGGAGAACATATGACTTTAAATGAATTTAAAGACAGATTGTTTGATATCTTGAATGAGACAGATGATTTGCCGATTGCAGACATTATGGTAAATGACGCCCAGAATAATATGAAGATCTATTTGGAAGACGGCACAATTACAACGATTACTTGTGAGTTGACCGGCGTCTGGAATATATTAAGATAATACGATGTAAAAAGGATTTCGGTTTCTCGAAATCCTTTTTTGATGTATATAAGAATGTGTGGTATAATATGTCTTGTAGAGTTTATGTATGTTTTAAGGAGAAAACTATGAGACAGAAAATGATACTTCTGTTAAAAAGCTTTTTGACAGCTGTTGCAATTACGACGGAGTTTGGGGCGGTGTTGCAACCGGAATTTTATGAGACGAAAATAGATTATATGATTGCTTCCATTTATGAACTGCTCGGAAATTATAACGTGGAGTTCTTATTTGTATGGATGCTTTCAGCAGTGTTCTTTGGCTTCTTTGGAAAAAAAGCTGTCCTGAAGGATGCCGCGAAGAAAAATACATCGGTGGGACTGGCTGTGTTTTTTGCATTGTGTCTGGTGTTTGGAAAAAGTTATCACGAAACGGCGAGTGCGGTT
>ERZ1032130.325-NODE-325-length-12641-cov-6.088670_pt1 | contig 12641 bp, 16 predicted proteins | sample MGYA00517879_ERZ1032130 | MGnify/ENA primary metagenome ERZ1032130 (study PRJEB33719, sample SAMN04262597) | wastewater metagenome | biome: rural village; feature: animal feces; material: feces | host: Bos taurus | place: El Salvador | collected 2012-01-31 ...
CTTTTTTTATGCATTTTGTTGAATACTCACTTTTAATATAATATAATAATCTTGCGGTGCATATATTCGTATCCGCAATAAATATAATCTATCAGAGGTGCTCCATGAGTTTTAGCAGATACTATTTTTCCGCCCAGGACAACAGAGGGATCAGAAATACCGCAAAGCTGCTGTATGTTTCTTCCGCAAAATATGGCGGTGACTGGCACTCTACCCCTCACGCCCATAATTGTACCGAGCTTTTTTACGTTACCGGCGGTGAGGGACAATTCTATATTGAAGGAAATGTTTATCCTGTTTCTTCTAATGACCTTGTAATTGTAAATCCTCATGTAGAACATACAGAAATCAGTTTAAATGCCACACCGCTGGAATATATTGTACTGGGTGTAGATGGTCTGCAGCTTTCTGTAAGTGACGAGAGAGAGGATCGTTATTGCATCGTAAATTTCCGCAACATACGTGATCGTATTTCCTTTTATTTACAAAATATGCTTCGTGAAATTGAACAAAAGGCACCCGGCTATGAAACCATTTGTCAGGATTTGATGGAAGTTGTGGTCATTCACCTGACACGCCAGACAGACTTTTCTACCACCATGGAGCCTATCCGAAAAAGTTCCTCCAGACTTTGTGCCACCGTCCGCAGATATATTGATGAGCATTTTAAAGAAAATATTAATCTGGATATGCTTGCCCAGTTAACCCACTCCAGTAAATATTATATGGTCCATGCCTTCTCCGAAGAATATGGGATCTCACCAATCAACTATATGATTTCCCGCCGCATCGAAGAAGCCAAACAACTGTTAAAAGATGATGATTATACATTATCTGTCATCAGCCGAATGCTGGGCTTTTCTTCTCCAAGTTATTTTACACAGGCATTTAAAAAAATTGTCGGTATGAGTCCGAATCAGTATCGTAAAGCAAGCAGAGAAGCAAACGGTTCTTCTTAATCTTTTTATTATTGACATATGTCATTAACAGGTGTATGCTGTTTTTATAAATGACATATGTCATTAATACACAAGTGAGGTAACCCACATGCCAAGACCAAGAAAGTGCCGCAAAGTATGCCATCTCCCAGATGAAAAAGAGTTCCTTCCATCCAATGGTTGCCAGGGACGCCCTGTCATGGTTATGACTGTAGATGAATACGAAACCATTCGCCTCATCGATTATCAGGGCTTTTCTCAGGAAGAATGCGGAGAATACATGCACATTGCACGCACCACGGTACAGCAGATTTATACCAATGCACGTAAGAAGCTTGCCCGGACTTTGGTGGAAGGCTTACCCCTTCGCATCGAAGGCGGCGATTACCAGCTCTGTGACGGAAAAGAGCACACCTGCGGATGCGGGGGCTGTAAAAAACACAGAGCAGAAAACTTGCAGACAGATTGATTGGAGGAAATGAATATGAAAATTGCAGTAACTTATGAAAACGGACAGGTGTTCCAGCACTTTGGACACACAGAATTTTTTAAAGTTTACGAAGTAGAAAACGGAAAAGTAATCAGCGCAGAAGTAGTTGATACCAACGGCAGCGGACACGGTGCACTGGCAAGTGTTTTAGCAGAACTTGGCGTAAACACACTCATCTGTGGCGGTATCGGCGGCGGCGCAAGAAACGCTTTAGCTTCTGTTGGCATCACAATCTACGGCGGTGTATCCGGAGATGCCGATGCAGCAGTTGCAGCACTTTTATCCAACAGCTTAAACTTCGATCCAAACGCAAAATGCAGCCATCACGGGGAAGGACATCATCACGAAGAAGGACACACCTGCGGTTCCCACGGATGCGGAAGCGGCAGCTGCCACTAATCACAACTGAATATTCCGCCTCATAAATTGAAAAACCTGCGTTTTCTGAAGCATCAGAATACGCAGGTTTTTCAAAAACAGATATCTTCCTTTAAATCAATTTTGATATATTCAATTTGCTCATCAATGCTTCTTGTAAAACTCTGGATACATTGATATGTGCCGCCTCTGCCTCTCTATTCAACCAATTCGGTAAGGTAACATTTCTTCGGACCATTTTCATATCATTTTTTTGTCTATATACAAATAAATCCACATCTACAATTGAAACAAATGTCTTTCCATCTTCGTAGAATGTACTTGATGTTGCATCAATCTCCTGGATTCTACTGGAACAAATGAGCTTTTCTCCTTTGTCTTCCATTAAAATGCAATGCAAACCTATTGCATCTCGTGCCATTGCAACCGCCTCCGCCAGATTACCTTTTTTTTCATCTTCCGAATTTGCTTCTGTTAAAATTCCCAAATCCGGGATCTCTATCAGAATATTCGTATCTGTCTCAGTAAATATAGCTGGATATGCCACTTTCATTTTTATACCTCCAATCCCCATTTTTTTAAAATTGCCTTTGCTAGCCTTTCATTAATTTCTTTGTGCCTTGGAATCTGTTCTATTTCATGATTACGCCGATAAATATCATGATTTTCTCCATGACGCTCAAATTGAAATCCGATACTTTCTAATTTTTTAATCAAATCTCTTTGTTTCATTTGTACTTCTCCTTATATTATACACATTTAATGTGTATTTTCAATGATGCATTTTTTAATTCAAATAAAAATCACCCCTTATATTGAATTCAATTTGGAAACATTGGCGAATTGCCAGGAATTGAAATAGCAGATGCTATCTCTGACATAATCATCATAACAAACAACATTTATAAATGCAAATTAAGTATTTATAAATTTCTTAAGTTTTCCTTAACTCCATTGACTTTATGCTTTACCGGTTTTATTATATAGACAATCTATATATAGATAATCTACACAAACAGGAGGTTTTTATGGCAATTGACAAAACATTACTATCCGGAAGTATGTCCATGCTGCTTTTACGATTACTTTCCGAAAAAGACATGTACGGTTATGAAATGATCGATACCCTACGGAAACGTTCTGAAAACGTTTTTGAATTAAAGGCAGGCACCCTGTATCCCCTGCTGCATTCCCTGGAAGATAAGAATTATCTTACCAGCTATGAAAAGGAAGTGTCTGGGAAAGTAAGAAAATATTATCAGCTTACCGGGGAAGGCCGAAAGTTTCTGGAAAAGAAACGGGAAGAATGGGAGCAGTATACAAAGGCAGTGACCAGTGTACTTGCTTTTGGAATGTAATCCGGGAGGACGTATATGAAATTAGATGAATATTTAGAAATCGTTTCAGAACAGATTCGATATACAAAAATCCGAGGAACTGTCACGGAAGAACTGAAAAATCATATTTTAGATCAGGCGGAAGCTTATGAAGACTGTGGAGCTTTTCCCGAAGAGGCACTGGAACGGGCCGTACGGGAAATGGGGGATCCGGTAGAAACCGGTGTATCCTTAGACCGGATTCACAGACCGCAGATGAGCTGGGGAATCGTTCTTCTCATTGGCATTATCAGCATTTTCAGCATGGGTGTGTTTTATGACGCAAATATTATGGGGGCTGACATCTATCCATGGCAGCGACAGGTTTCTTTTATCCTTGCCGGCTTTCTGCTGATGCTGCTTGTTTATCGGATGGATTACAGCATTCTTGGAAAATTTGGCTGGAAGCCTGCAGTAATATTTTTATGTGCGATGATCATCGGGCTATCGCTTTTCGGCATTTCTTTCCATGGGGCCAACCGCTGGATCTACATTGGTCCTTTTTCGATATCCGTACCGGAAGCCATGCTTTTGTATATCCCGCTGTTTGGCGCTGCCCTCTATTCCTTCCGGGGTAATGGGTATGAAATTTTAATGAAAGTTGCTCCGCTCATTTTAGTTCCATGTGGTTTTGTCTGGATGACACCAAGCATCGCAAACGCGGGCATACTCTTTATCAGTCTTATGTGTCTGTTTTTGTTTGCAGTATGGAAAGACTGGTTTCACATTTCCAAAAAGCTGATCCTTGGCATTTCTATCAGCGGAATGCTTTTGATGCCCTTTGCATTCTTTGGATGTTTTTACTTTTTGGGAGAAGATTATCAGGTGGCACGCCTTCAGGCATTCTTTCATCCAACGGAACTTGGAGACTACATTGTTAATATGGCACGAACCATGCGTGTCAGCAGCTCTGTGATCGGCAGCAGTGAGCACTCTGTTTCCTACCTTTTAAGCGGTCCTACCACAGATTTTTTAACTGATTATATTCTGGTGGCTATGTGCAGCATTTATGGTACCTTACTGACTGTCTGTATGATTGCAGGACTTCTGTTCATTACCATGAAAGTGTTCAGAATCTCCATTTCTCAAAAAAATCAGCTTGGAATGATCGTGGGCATGGGCTGCGGACTTGCATTTTTTATAAAAATATCTGCAAGTATTTTAATAAATTTACAGTTGATTCCATATTTTTCCATTAGTATGCCATTTTTGTCCTATGGCGGCAGCAGCACCATTGTGTCATACATTTTGTTAGGATTAGTCTTAAGCATCTATCGATATAAAAATATTTTACCAAAGGAAAAAACTGTACAGCCAAAAAGACGATTAAGACTGAAACTGGAATGGGAGACAAGATAACCTGTCTCCCATTCCAATTCCTTATTTCTCTTTATTCAAATCATTTTTAATCAGCTGATAAACCGCTGCCGTTGTCGGCACTCCAAGAAGCATCCCCGGAATTCCCATAATTCCGCCGCCAATGGTAACTGCCGCCAGTACCCAGACTCCCTGAAGACCGATGGAACTTCCCACCACCTTCGGATAGATCAGATTTCCCTCCAGCTGCTGTAACACCACAACAAAGATCAGAAAGATCAGTGCCTGCACCGGCGACACCGTCAAAATCATAAATGCTCCAACACCCGCACCAATATAGGCTCCTGCTACCGGAATCAGTGCTGTAAAACCGATCAAAGTGCCAATCATCATTCCATAAGGGAGACGTAAAACCGTCATTCCCACAATACAAAGTACACCCAAAACCACTGCTTCAATACACTGTCCAACAATAAATTTATGGAATGAATTGTCGAAAATTGCAGCTACATACAATATTTTATCATTCCATGCAGGTTTCAGATAATGCTCCATCAGGCGATTTAACTGACTGCCAAGGGTCTCTTTTCCAAGCAGAAGATAGATGGCAAAAATCAATCCGATGACAAACTGTGCAATCACCGAAAATGTGGCTGTCACCGCTCCAACCGCTGCCTGTGCAACGCCGCCGACCCCTGATACCAGCACAGAAATCAACTCAGCTATTTTCGTCTGCCAGTCAATAGTGGTCAGCGCAGCAACCGCATCCTCTGTCATAACCGCTGCCAAAATTCCTGTATCTCCCATCCATTCCACAGCACTTTCAATGGCCAGTGGAATTTCCGCAATCAGCAATCGGATACAGGCTGCCAGTTCCGGCAGCACCAAACCAATGACCAGCGCTGCCACCGCTGCCAATGTGAATATCGCCCCCAGCATACAAACCACTCGTCGGCTCTTTTCTACTGCCTCGCTCCGGCTCTTTGGAAAATGGTGCTTTTCATAAAAGCTCATCAATATATTCAGCACATAGGCAATCACACATCCAAGAATCAGGGAACCTGCCGCACCAAACAGCACACCCACAAAACCCGCCAAACTGCTCCAATAATGAATCGCCAAAAATGTTAAAAACACTGTCACACCTAATCGAAAACAGGTTTTCCATTCAATTTTCATAATTTTATGATCTTCAACTCCTTTATTCTACTTCAAATGTATTTTCCGCCTCTACGGATTCTCTTAGAGAATCCATTCTTGCATCTAATTTGGCACTTAAATCTGCACAATCCTGCAGTTCTTTTGCCATCTCTTCCGTAAAATCAAAATCCTTTTTATAGCGGAGCTGATGCTCTAAACTCGCCCAGAAATCCATGGCAATGGTACGAAGCTGTATTTCCACCTGCATAATGCGTTTTTCATGTTCCAGAAAGATTGGTACTGTTACGATCAGATGCAGGCTTCGATAACCGTTTGGCTTTGGATTTGCAATGTAATCCTTTTTCTCAAGAAGTGTAATATCATCCTGTTTTAAAAGGGCATCCGCCAGTAAATAAACATCATCTACAAAGGAACACACCACCCGGACGCCGGCCACATCATGAATATGCTCTTCCACCGTTTCCAAAGTAAAGGGCAGTTCTTTTCTCTCCAGCTTTTCCTTAATGCTGTCCAGACGTTTCAGCCTGCTCTTAATGCCGTTTATGGGATTTCTGTCATATCGAAGAGAAAACTCTTCATTTAGTACATTGAATTTTGTCTCCACTTCCATAATTGCACAGCGATAATACGCCATAAGTTTATTATATTTTTGAAGGATCCCTTTGGTCCAATGCATCATATCTTCATCAAAAAAGGCATCCAAAAGCTTTCGCTCCCGAACTTTATCTTCCAATACACTATTATTCATACGACCTTCCTCCTAAGTATGCAAGTTTAGCTATTTTCATTCTATCACTATTTTTTATTTCAACATATAATAAAATAATTAAGTTTTAGAAAAATTTTTATAAATCAACTCCGCACAAAAAATGGACTCTACTCCCGTAAAGTCCATTTTCCCACTCTTATATATCAAATTGGAATCTCCGGCATCAGTTCCTCATCCATCACTTTCAATACCCGTTCTACCACATCCAGCTCTTCCGGTGTAAACCGTCCCTCTAAGCGGCTCAGCACGGTCTCCAGATACTGGTAGCTGATATTATAATAATCCAGATATTTTTGAGTGACACAAAGATGATATTCCCGCTTATCCTCCTGCGACTGGATTTTTTCCAGATAACCTTTTTTCATCAGATTATTCACCTTATAGGCTGCATTTGGTGATGAGAGATTTGCAATCTTCGCAAACTCATTAACAGTCGGTTCGTTGGCTGCATAGATGATTTCCATACAAAATGTTTCTACTGTTGTCAGTGAAGTTTCCCGCTCCTGTATCTTCTCAAACACCTTCTGATAAAAATGCAGTTTAAATTTTGAATACACTCTATTAAACACATCTCTCAGCATAATTTACCTCCAATACCCTTCGGTAAAGAAAGTATATCAGCTTTCTGCATCGATTGCAAAGGTAAGTTCTGCGGAAACTGCCACCTTGCCGCCTACCTTTGCTGTTGCCTTACCGATTCCTACAGGGCCCTTTCTGCTGATGATTTCACATTCCAGTTCCAGTACATCTCCCGGAATCACCTGCTGTCTGAAACGTGCATTTTTGATTCCTCCAAAAAGGACGATCTTTCCCTTATTTTCTTCCTCTGTCAAGATTGCCACTGCACCTACCTGAGCCAGTGCCTCGATAATGAGCACCCCCGGCATGACATGCTTCTGCGGAAAATGTCCTAAAAAATGCATTTCATTGGCAGAAACACATTTGATACCTTTCGCAGACCGTCCAGGCTCACATTCTAAAATGCGGTCTACCAGTAAAAATGGATATCTGTGAGGGAGAATTTCCTGAATCTGATTTGAATTTAATTCCATAAAAACCTCTATTCTGTATATTTCTTAAAAACAACTGTTGCATTGTGACCGCCAAATCCAAGGGAATTGGACATGGCATAGTTTACTGACACATTTCTGCCTTCATTTGCAACAATATTAAGATTGCAGTTTTCGTCCGGCACCTGATAACCGATGGTTGCAGGCACGAAATCATTCTGTACACTTAAGGCTGTAATAATTCCTTCCACTGCACCGCTGGCTCCCAGCAAGTGTCCTGTCATAGACTTGGTAGAGCTCATCATTACATGTTCTGCATGCTCGCCAAAAGCAAGCTTCACTGCTTTTGTTTCCCCTTTATCATTCAGCGGTGTGGATGTACCATGTGCATTGATATAGTCAATATTTTCAGGAAGAACCCCCGCATCATTCATAGCCATCTGCATACATTTTGCTGCCATGCTGCCGTCTTCCAATGGAGCTGTAATATGGTGTGCATCACAGTTTGCACCATAACCTGCTACTTCACAGTAAATCTTGGCACCTCTGTTTACTGCATGCTCATATTCTTCCAGAATCAGGACTCCTGCGCCTTCTCCCATCACAAAACCGCTTCTTTCTTTATCAAAAGGAATTGATGCACGCTTTGGATCTTCTGCCTGGGACAGTGCTTTTAAAGAAGTGAACCCGCCAATTCCAAGAGGAGTAATGCTGGCTTCACTTCCTCCGCAGATCATCACATCCGCATATCCGTCACGAATCTGACGGAATGCATCTCCAATGGCATTGGTACCGCTGGCACATGCTGTTACCGGACAGGTACACATTCCGTGGAATCCGTACGCAATGGCAATATTTCCTGCTGCCATATTTGAAATCACCATAGGAATAAAATGAGGCGATACACGGTCATACCCCTTTTCCATTCCCTTTTTATCTTCTGCTTCGATAGTTCCAAGTCCGCCGATACCACTGGAAACAATGCATCCGCATCTGGAAGTATCTTCTTTTTCCATATCAAGACCTGCATCTTTCATGGCTTCATTGGCTGCTGCCATGGCAAACTGCACATAGCGGTCCATTTTTCTGGCTTCTCTCTTGTCCAGAAACGCTTCCGGCACATAGTTTTTCACTTCTCCGGCCAGTGTAACCTTCCGGTCAGTTGTATCAAATAATGTAATTTTATCGATTCCGCATTTACCAGCTTTGACGGATTCCCACATCTGGGAAACGCTATTTCCAATCGGTGTGATTGCGCCTAAACCTGTTACCACTACTCTTCTCATCAGATTGCCATACCTCCATCTACACAAATAACCTGACCTGTAATATATCTGCCATCTTCCCCTGCAAGGAATGCGATTGTTCCTGCAATGTCTTCCGGTTTTCCCATCTCTCCTGCCGGAATTGCTGCCTTCATGGCTTCCTTTGCTTTTTCACTCATGACTGCTGTCATATCTGTTTCAATCATTCCCGGTGCGATAGCATTCACTGTTACTTTTCTGGATGCAAGCTCTCTTGCTAAAGATTTTGTCATACCGATAACTCCGGCCTTACTTGCCGCATAGTTTACCTGACCTGCATTTCCCATAACGCCTACCACGCTGCTGATGTTGATGATTCGTCCGCTTCTCTGCTTCATCATCTGTTTGGAAACGGCTCTCATCATATAAAAGGCACCTTTTAAATTGGTATCAATGACCTGATCGAACTGCTCATCCGTCATTCGAATGATCAGACCATCTCTTGTGATTCCTGCATTGTTTACAAGCACATCCACGCGGCCAAAGGCGTCCATGGTCTGTTCTACCAGCTGATCGCAGTTTTCTGAAGAGCTGACATCTGCCTGCACTGCCAGAACCTCTACACCTTCTGCTTCGCAAAGGGCTTTTGTTTCCTCTGCTGCTTCTATTCCTGAATTGTAAGTAAATACAATATTCATTCCCATTTTTGCAAGTCTTAGGGCTGCTGCACGTCCAATGCCCCTGCTTGCTCCTGTTACAATTGCTGCTTTTCTTTCACTCATGAGAAAATCTCCTCCTTTTTTGCAATCAGAGCCTTCAAATCTTCTGCAGTATCGATGGTATAGACGGTTACTTTTTTATTGATCTCTTTTGCTGTCTTTTTCACGAATCCGGCCAGGGTATTTCCAGGACCAATCTCAACAAACGTATCTGCACCGGCTTCCAAAAATCTGAGAATCTGAGATTCAAACTGCACACTGTTCTGAATCTGATCTTCTAAAAGCTCTTTTAAATTTTCGGATAGTCTGTAAAAATCACCTGTTACATTCAACGTCAGATTCATCTGCGGTTCTGCAAATGGAATCTCTTCTAAAAATTTCCTTAATGCTTTTCCTGCGGGTTCCATATATTTTGTATGGAAAGGTCCGCTGACATTTAATCGAATACAGCGTTTTGCACCCTTTTCCTTTAACAAAACCTCTGCTGATGCCACCGCAGGTTCATCGCCGCAGATTACACACTGACCAGGGCAGTTATAATTTACCGGTTTTACAAAACCTGCATCCTCACACTGTGCACATGCCTCTTCTACAAGGGATGGTTTCAATCCCAAGACAGCACTCATGCTGCACACCTTCCCTTCCGCTGCGCGAGCCATTTCCCTTCCACGAAATTCTGTGATCTTCACATAATCCTCTGCACTGAAAATCTCTGCCGCATGCAAAGCACCATATTCTCCAAGGCTTAATCCGCAGGCTCCCTGAGGCATCATGCCTTCCTTTTTTAAAACAGCTGTTACTCCTGCTGCAAAAGCAGCCATGCACGGCTGGGTATATTCTGTGCGGGAGAGGGTTTCCAAATCTCCTTCGTGCATCATTTTTTTCAGATCAAAGGACAGATTCAGAGAGTCAATTACTTCCCGATAAACAGGAAAAGCTTCGTAAAAATCTTTTCCCATGCCGACTCTCTGGCTTCCCTGTCCTGCATATAAAAATACTGTTTTCATGAGTTTTCTCTCCATTCTGATACGATTTCGCTCATGAGCGCTTCTACGGTCATGATTTTATCGATACGGTGTACGTTTTCTCCGCAGAAGAACAACCCGTCTTCTACGTTTCCCTGTACTGCTTCAATCAAAGCTCTGCTGATGCAGTAAGGAATATTGTCTCCTTTTTTCCTATTTTCATATACTATTTAGATAATGATGAAATGACCAAAGCGCAGTCACTCACAAGCCTTTCTAAAATCTCAGCTGCCGGTCTGACCTCTTTGATCTGTGCTGCTACCTGACCTGCCATCAATGATCCGGTCTTGGTGTCTCCATCAAAGACTGCCTTGCGAAGGGCACCCAATGTAAACTTTTCAAGCTCCATCTTATCCATACCGGCCTTTTCGTTTTTCACATAATCTCTTGCCATCTGATTCTTTAAGATACGGACCGGTGTACCTGCTATGCGGCCGGTTACCATGGTTCCGTTATCTCCGGATGCGATCACTGCCTGTTTGTATGCCTCATGGATCGGACATTCTTCTGCTGCAAGAAGACAGGTTCCCACCTGTACACCTACGGCACCCAAAGCAAGGGCTGCTGCAAGCTGTCTTCCGTCTGCAATTCCTCCTGCTGCAATGACCGGAATATTGACCGCATCTGCTACCTGTGGTACCAGTGCCATGGTTGTCATCTCTCCAACATGTCCGCCGCTTTCGGTTCCTTCTGCGATAACCGCATCTGCACCGGCTCTTTCCATTCTCTGTGCCAATAAGGAGCTTGCCACTACCGGCATAACAAAAATGCCCGCTTCCTTCCACGCCGGAATGTATTTTCCCGGATTTCCTGCCCCGGTAGTTACAATTTTGACGCCTTCCTCAATAACGATCTGTGCCATCTCATCCGCCTGAGGATGCATCAGCATAATATTTACACCAAATGGCTTATCTGTAAGAGTTTTGCATTTTCTGATGTTTTCTCTTAAATCCTCGGCGCTCATTCCGCCTGCACCGATCAGTCCCAGACCGCCTGCATTGGAAATTGCTGCTGCAAATTCTCCTGTAGCAATATTTGCCATACCACCCTGAATGATCGGGTATTTGATACCAAACATTTCGTTTAATTTCATGATTGTTTCCTCACTTTCCAATCACTGTTTATATTGTCAAAAGGGCACTGCTCCATGTAAAGCCTGCTCCAAAGCCCACCAGAATGATTTTCATTCCTGATTTTAACATTCCCTTTTCATACATCTCATCCAGTGCGATGGGAATGCTGGCCGCCGATGTGTTGGCATAGCGATCCATGTTTTTGTAAAAAGTTACACCCTTATATTTTCTGCTCACATGATCAATGATTCTCTCATTTGCCTGATGGCATAGGATATAATCAATGTCTTCTATATTCCTTCCGGAATCTTTTAAAACTTCTTCGATTCCTTCTTCTATGGCTTTGACAGCAAATTTAAACACCTTGCTTCCTTCCATAAAGATGTGAGAATCCACACTTCCGGCTCCCCTGCACATCAGGGCTTCCGTATTTCCCTCTGACCAGGCTTTCTGATAAAATTCAGCTTCTGCCAGCGTAATTACCGCCGCTGCTGCTCCGTCACCAAAAAGCACACAGGTGGAACGGTCACTCATATCCAGAATTTTGGACATCTGTTCACTGCCGATCAACAGTGCATATTTCTTTTTCTGATTTAATAATACACTATGACAGACACCCAGACCATATAAAAAACCTGAGCATGCAGCACTTAAGTCAAAGGCCATGACTTCTTTTTCAAGCTCCAGTCCCTTTTGCACCATACACGCAACGGAAGGAAACAGATGATCCGGTGTAGCGGTTGCCACAATGACCAGACCGATTTCCCTTTTATCAATCTGTGCCTTTTCTACAGCCCGCTTTGCTGCCTCAATCGCAAGACTCTGACATGTTTCCGTCTCGCAAAAATGTCTTTGACGAATACCGGTGCGGGTAACGATCCACTCATCACTGGTATCTACCAGATGACTTAAGTCATCATTGGTCACGATCTTTTGCGGCAGGGCTCTGCCTGTCGCTATGATTTTTATTCCCTGCATTTGTAATCTCCATCAATGTTGCGGAACTTTTCGTATCTCATCTTTCCAAGTGCTGACGGCTTTAATTTTTTTAATTTTTTAATCTCCGACATAAGCATCTGATCCACACTTTTCATCAAATGTTCATTTTCCGGGATAATTCCGTCAATCAGTCCAAAATCCA
>ERZ1032130.326-NODE-326-length-12618-cov-7.794157_pt1 | contig 12618 bp, 16 predicted proteins | sample MGYA00517879_ERZ1032130 | MGnify/ENA primary metagenome ERZ1032130 (study PRJEB33719, sample SAMN04262597) | wastewater metagenome | biome: rural village; feature: animal feces; material: feces | host: Bos taurus | place: El Salvador | collected 2012-01-31 ...
CAGGCGGGTGCAGATACTGAAAGCAGAGGACCACTGACAAACTTCACATTTGATGATGCAGAACCAAGCATCGTAGCAGAAAGGGGATAATGTATGTTTAAGATCGCAAAAGAAAATCTTCCGGCATTATTCCAGAAAATTGCCGCAGATCAGGAATTGATCCTTCCGGTAGCAAAAGCCGGACAGGCAAACTTCGCATTATGGACAGAAGGAGCAGAAGTAGATTTAGACACATTAAAAACTGTGAAATCTCCAAAAGATGCATTCTTTCCACAGAGTGAAAGCCTGTATACATGTAAGACAGAAGGCAAAAGCATTAAAGTTGAGCCGGAAGCCTTAAAAAATCAGAACTTTGTTGTATTTGGCATGAAAGCCTGCGACATCAAAGGTGTGGAAGTACTTGACAAGGTATTCTTAGCAGATCCTGTAGATACTTTCTACGCTGCAAGACGTGCCCACGGAACCATCGTTGCACTTGCCTGCCATGAACCGGAAGAAACATGCTTCTGTAAGGTATTTGGTGTAGACTGTGCAGAACCTGCAGCAGACGTAGCCACATGGATGGTAGAAGGTGAATTATACTGGAAAGCTTTAACTGAAAAAGGTGAAGCTCTTACAGCAGCAGTAAAAGACCTTCTCACAGATGCTGACGAAGCAAAAGTAGAGGCTGAAAAAGCAGCAATCCGTGCAATCGTTGAAAAATTACCATATTCCAATCTTTCCTTAGAAGGATGGAACGGCGACGTTCTTATGGAAAAATTCGATTCTCCGATTTGGGAAGAATTATACAAACCATGCCTGGCTTGTGGAACATGTACTTTCGTGTGCCCAACATGTCAGTGCTACGATATTAAAGACTATGATACAGGACATGGCGTACAGCGTTACCGTTGCTGGGATTCCTGTATGTACTCTGACTTTACAATGATGGCTCACGGAAATAACCGTACAAGCCAGATGCAGAGATTCCGTCAGAGATTCATGCACAAACTGGTATATTTCCCTGCAAATAACGATGGAATGTATTCCTGCGTTGGATGCGGACGTTGTGTGGAAAAATGTCCTTCCGCATTAAATATCGTTAAAGTTATCAAAGCTTTTCAGAATCAGGGAGGTGAAAACTAATGTGCGAATGTCATTGTCATGATAATTATACTTTGGATACATTAATTCCAAAGGTAGGTGTGATCACTGATATCCGTCAGGAAACACCGGACGTAAAAACTTTCCGTGTAAATGCTCCGGAAGGCGGAAAATTATTTGAACATATGCCGGGTCAGTGTGCAATGCTTTGTGCTCCTGGTGTCAGTGAAGCGATGTTCTCCATTACATCTTCACCAACAAATAAAGAATATCAGGAATTCAGTATTAAAAAATGTGGTGAACTGACAGATTACCTTCACAGCTTAGAAGTAGGCTCTGAAATCACAGTTCGCGGACCATACGGAAACTATTTCCCAGTGGAAACAGAATTAAAAGGTAAAAACCTTCTTTTCATTGCCGGTGGTATCGGTCTTGCACCACTTCGTTCGGTAATCAATTATGTAATTGATAACCGTGAAAATTACGGAACAGTAGATATTGTTTACGGTTCCCGTTCCGCAGACGATCTGGTTCAGTTAAAAGAAATCCAGGAAGTTTGGATGAAAACAGAAGGCATTAACGTACACCTGACCATCGACCGTCCACAGGAAGGATGGGATGGACATGTAGGATTCGTACCAGCCTATGTAAAAGAATTAAATCTTGATACAAATAAAGTTGCTTTAATCTGTGGACCGCCAATTATGATCAAATTCGTATTAGCCGGTCTGAAAGAATTAGGCTTTACAGATGAGCAGGTTTATACAACCTTTGAACTTCGTATGAAGTGTGGTATTGGTAAATGCGGACGTTGTAACATCGGATCTAAATACGTTTGTAAAGATGGTCCTGTATTCCGTTACGATGAAATCGGCGAATTACCACCTGAATACTAGGATTACAAGAGAAAGGAATGATCAGAAATGGCAGATATGGTTAACGTATATTTATACGGTAAAAAATATGAAGTTCCAGCTAATTTAACAATTATGGAAGCCTTCGAATATGCCGGATACCAGTTAGTTCGTGGATGCGGATGCAGAAACGGTTTCTGTGGCGCTTGTGCAACAATCTACAGAATCAAAGGAAAAAATGAATTAGTTGGTTGTTTAGCATGCTCAACAAAAGTGGAAGATAACATGTGTGTAGCAACATTACCATTCTTCCCGTTAGAAAAGAAAGTTTATGATATTACTGAAATCAAACCTACTTCACAGGTGATGATGCAGTTATATCCTGAAATTTATGCATGTATCGGATGTAACGCATGTACAAAAGCATGTACTCAGGACTTAAGCGTTATGCAGTACATCGCACACGCTCAGAGAGGCGAATTTGAAAAATGTGCAGAACTTTCCTTCGACTGCGTAATGTGCGGCGTTTGTTCATCACGTTGTCCGGCTGGAATTTCTCATCCACAGGTAGCACTTCTTGCAAGACGTCTGACAGGTAAATACTTAAAACCTGAAGCAGAACACTTAAAAGCAAGAGTGGAAGAAATTGAAAGAGGCGACTGCAAAGCAATGATGGAAGCAATCATGCAGAAACCAATCGAAGAATTAAAAGAACTTTACAATACAAGAGAAATCGAGAAATAAGGAGGAGAGAACTATGAGTTTACCATATACAGCCGAGATGATGGAATCCATTAAAAAGGTTGAAGCAGGTAGAGCTGCACGTATCGGTTTCGAACCAAGACGTATGACAGCAGATGAGAAGACAGCGCTTCTCCAGGCTTTCCATCCGGATTACAATCTCGATAGTTTTGATGAAATTAAAGTTGGTCCTAATGCAGGACAGAAAGCTCCAAAGGAATTAGTAGAAATCCTTCAGGGCGAAAGCAGAATCAAAGGAATGGATCTTGATCTTACAAATCCGGACTATGATGTTGATGTTTTAGTTATCGGCGGCGGCGGTGCAGGTTCATCTGCGGCAATCGAAGCACACGAAGCAGGCGCTAACGTAATGATCGTTACAAAACTTCGTATCGGTGATGCGAACACAATGATGGCAGAAGGTGGTATCCAGGCTGCTGATAAAGAAAACGATTCACCAGCACAGCATTACTTAGACGTAATGGGTGGAGGTCACTTCGCAAACGTTCCTGAACTGGTTGAAAAACTTGTTTGTGACGGACCGATCGCTATCAACTGGCTTGATAAATTAGGTGTATTATTTGATAAAGATGAAGACGGAAGAATGGTTACTACACACGGTGGTGGTACATCACGTAAGAGAATGCATGCAGCTGCTGACTATTCAGGCGCTGAAATCATGAGAACACTTCGTGATGAAGTGTTCAACCGTCAGATTCCTGTTGTAGATTTCACAGCAGCAATCGAAATCATCAAAGATACAGATGGTAAGGCAGCAGGTGCTGTTCTTATGAACATGGAAACAAACGAAATCCTGATCGCAAGAGCAAAAACTGTCATCATCGCAACAGGTGGTGCAGGACGTATGCATTATCAGGGATTCCCTACATCCAACCACTATGGTGCAACAGCTGACGGTCTTGTGTTAGCATACCGTGCAGGTGCTCCATTATTATACCAGGATACTTTACAGTATCATCCGACAGGGGTTGCTTTCCCTTCACAGATCTATGGTGCTCTCGTAACTGAAAAAGTTCGTTCTATGGGCGCAATGTTTGTAAATGCTGAAGGTGAAGTATTCATGCATCCATTGGAAACTCGTGACGTTGCAGCTTCCGGAATCATCAGAGAATGTAAAGAAAGAGGCAAAGGCGTTCATACACCAGTTGCAGATGGTATCTGGTTAGATACTCCAATGATCGATATGATCCACGGCGAAGGAACACTGGAAAAGAGACTTCCGGGTATGCTTCGTATGTACTTAAGATGCGGTATCGATATGAGAAAAGTACCGATCGTAATCTACCCAACACTTCATTACCAGAATGGTGGTATTAAGATTGGTGTAAATGGTATGTCTGAAGTCGAAAACCTTTATGTGGCAGGTGAAGCTGTTGGTGGTATTCACGGAAGAAACCGTCTGATGGGTAACTCCTTATTAGATATCATTGTATTTGGACGTAATGCCGGACAGCAGGCAGGTGCAAAATGCAAGGAAGTTGAATTGAAAGAATTAACACTTTCTCATGTAGATGAATTCTCTAAAATGCTTGCAGAGGCAGGCATCGAACCAAAGGTTGTTTCTCCAAAATTATTACCGGATTACAGACCTGAAGGTGTAACAAGATTAGTATAATCATATTGGAGGGAAGGGGCTGATAAAGGCCCTTTCCTGCATAAGATAAAATGGAGGAAAGAGACATGCGTGAGATTCATGTAAGCCAGATTACAGATGTGGTAGAAAGATTATGTATTGAAGCTAATACCCATCTTCCTGGTGATGTAAAAAATGCAATTTGTAAATGCAGAGCAAGCGAAGACTGGGAAGTGGCTCAGGGTGTTCTGGATAAAATTATTGAAAATTATGAAATTGCAGATGCAAATGAAGTGCCAATCTGTCAGGATACAGGTATGGCGTGTGTATTCCTGGAAATCGGACAGGATGTTCATCTGGTAGGCGGCAATCTGACAGAAGCTGTGGATGAAGGTGTTCGTCGTGGTTACACCAATGGTTACCTTCGTAAATCTGTGGTAGCTGATCCGGTTCGTCGTGGAAATACCGGTGACAATACACCAGCAATGCTTTATACAGAAATTGTTCCAGGAGAACAGATTAAAATTACTGTTGGACCAAAGGGTTTCGGAAGTGAAAATATGAGCCAGATTCGTATGTTCAAACCATCTGCTGGTCTTCAGGGAATTAAAGATTTCATCATTGAAGCAGTAGAAACAGCAGGTCCAAATCCATGCCCACCAATGGTTGTTGGTGTAGGTATTGGCGGAACCTTTGATAAAGCTGCATTATTGGCAAAGAAAGCATTGATGAGACCGATCGATTCAGAAAATCCGGATCCGTTCTATGCTGATCTTGAAAAAGAAATGCTTGAGAAAATCAATAATCTGGGTATTGGACCACAGGGATTTGGCGGAAAAACAACAGCCATTGGTTTAAATATCGAAACATTACCGACTCACATTGCGGGAATGCCATGTGCAATCAATATTAATTGTCATGTGACACGTCATAAATCGGAGGTGATTTAGATGGAAAAACATATTACATTGCCATTAACAGAAGAATTAGCAAAAACATTAAAGGCAGGAGATTCTGTATATGTAACAGGAACCATTTACACATCCCGTGATGCGGGTCATAAACGTATGTGTGAAGCTTTGGCAAGAGGAGAAGAACTTCCATTTGATCCGACAGATGCTACCATATATTATGTAGGACCAACACCTGCAAAACCAGGACAGGTCATTGGTTCAGCAGGCCCTACAACAAGCGGTCGTATGGATGCCTATGCGCCAACCATGATGAGCGTAGGTGCCAGAGGCATGATCGGTAAGGGAGCACGTCTTCCAGAGGTTGTAGATGCCATGAAAAAATATTCAGGCGTTTACTTTGGTGCCATTGGAGGAGCAGGGGCATTACTTGCAAAATGTATCAAGAGTGCAGAACTTATTGCCTATGAAGATCTTGGTGCAGAAGCTTTGAGAAAACTGTACGTAGAAGATATGCCATTGGTTGTAATTATTGACAGTGAAGGCAACAACTTATACGAACTTGGAAGAGAAGACTATTTAAAAACAAAAAAATAAATAGGAACGAGAGGAGAAATTATTATGAATATTGAAATGATGAGCAATCTTTTAGAAGCAGCCATGATTTTATGCTTTGGTCTTTCCTGGCCAATCTCTATCCGTAAATCATGGGTTTCTAGAACTGCAAAAGGAAAGAGTTTATTCTTCGAAGTATTTATCTGGATTGGCTACATCTTTGGTATTGCAAACAAATGGATTCAGTTTGCGGCAAACCCAGACAAAGGATGGATCTTTTTCCTGGCATGGGCGTTCTACTTCCTGAACATTACAGAAATCACAATTGATATGATTCTGTACTTCAGAAACCTGAAGCTTGATAAGGAACGCGAAGCAAAATAATCTATTAGATGTTTAAGAGCTCTCTATGGCATAGCCATGGGGGCTCTTTTTTTGAATTTCAAAAGCATCATGAAGCACCAGGTTAAAATAGGATTGAAAGACTATTTTCCGTATGTTATATTGATTTGCAAGAGATGGAGGTAAAAAAATGGACAGATGGAAAAAATGTGTAGAATTTCATGGCCACGAATGTGGTGGATTGACAATCGGCTATAAAGCTGTATTATATGCAGAAAAAATATTAAAGCTTACTTACTCTGATGATGAACAGGTGGTATGTGTTTCAGAAAATGATGCCTGTGGTGTGGATGCCATTCAGGTACTTTTGGGATGCAGTGTAGGAAAAGGGAATCTGTTATTCCATATGACAGGAAAGCAGGCGTTTTCCTTTTACAATCGAAATACAGGAAAATCCGTCAGACTTGTCCTAAAACCAAAGCCAAAGAACATGACAAGAGAAGAATCTTTTACATATTATCAGAAATCTGCGGAAGAAGAGTTATTCGATGTAAAAGAGACAACCATAAAGCTTCCGGAAAAAGCCAGAATATTCCTTTCCGTACCATGTGACTGCTGTGGAGAAGTTACGGCAGAACCATATATGCATCTGGAAAATGGCAAAAAATTATGTCGGGATTGTTATCAGACTTACAGCAGATTCGATATTTAATTATCCAAAAAGGCAGTCTATATCCCCCCTCCAAGCTTGTGAAGTGTTTTGAAAAGTGATACTTTATTAGCATAGCAAAATTGCGAGGGGGTGTTTTCTTTGGAAAAGAAAGAAAAACTAATCCCTACAGAAAAAGAGTTGCATCTGATTCAGATGATACGTGAACTTGGTTTCGGAGAAGTTCGAATAAATGAAAACAATCAAGGATTTTAGAAAGAAAGATCAGAAAAAATACATCACAATCCTTTTGTTGGCAATTACAGTGATTGCAATGGCATTTGTATGTACATTTGCTGGTTCATCAAATATAACACTGAAGGAATGTATTGCAGCACTTTTGAAAAAGAGTGCAGTGGCGAACCACGAACGAATTATCTGGAATATTCGTATTCCACGTGTTTTGGCAGCAATCATCGCAGGTGCAGGACTTTCCGCATCAGGTCTGATTATGCAGACAAATCTGAACAATGCTATGGCATCTCCTTCCACTTTAGGGGTATCCAATGCGGCAGTGTTTGGAGCAAATTTATCGATTATTGCCTTTGCAGGTGGATTTTTGGAAACAGGAAATAATGTATCCAATTTTGCAGTGGGCGCTAACCCTTATGCTACTTCGGTAATGGCATTTGTTTTTGCAGCGGCATCGATTTTGCTGATTTTGGCATTATGTACAATTCGTGCTTTTTCGCCAAATGTAGTGGTGCTTGCGGGAACTGCGATTGGGGCGCTTTGGACTGCAGCTACGACGATTTTACAGTTTTATGCAACTGATGTAGGGATTTCGGCGGCAGTTATCTGGAACTTTGGAGACCTGGGGAGGGCAACCTATAAAACAGACCTGATCATGGCGCTTGTAGTGTTTTTGGGTTACCTGTTCTTTTCTCTGATGTCATGGAATTATAATGCCCTGCTCAGTGGAGAAGCATCGGCAAAAAGTATGGGAATTCATGTAGACAGACTTCGATTTTTCTCAATGCTGTTGGCATCAGTAATTACTGCGGTATGTGTTTCCTTTTTGGGAGTCATTGGATTTGTGGGGATCATTTGCCCGCATGTGACGAAAAAATTGCTGGGACAGGATCACCGATTTACCATTCCGGTATCAACCCTTAGTGGCAGTTTGCTGTTGCTGTTTGCAGATACCTTATCAAGAAGTATGGGAAATGGTTCTGCCTTACCGGTAGGGGCAATTACGTCACTGCTTGGTGCGCCGTTCTTTATTGCCATCATTTTCTCAGGAAAGGAGAATCGACGATGTTAAAAGTTGAAAATATTTCCTTTCGATACAGCAGGAACGCGCCGCCGGTGCTAAACGGTGCCAGTATGGAATTAAAAGCTGGAGAAATAGGAATTGTACTTGGAAGAAATGGCTCAGGTAAGACCACACTGTTCAAAAATATTCTGGGAATACATACACCAAACAGCGGCTCCATTTTGTTCAATGGAGAAAATCTTTTGAAAATGTCGAAAAAAGAACGTGCCAGAAGGATTGGATATGTTCCGCAGGATATCCAGTTTGGTGCGCTTAGTGTTTATGATTCTATTCTAATGGGCAGGATTTCCTATTTTGGATTAAAGGCTGGAATGGATGACTTTGATGCAGTGGAGAAAGTCATCGTAGATATGCGACTTGAAAAATATAAATATCGCAATGTTGATGAGCTTTCCGGCGGTGAAAGACAAAAAATAGCAATTGCCCGCGCCCTTGTACAGGAGCCAAAGCTTCTTGTGTTTGATGAACCGACAGGAAATCTGGATATTGCCAACGAGCAGATGATCATTGAAGAAGCTAAAAAAGTTGCCAGAGAAAAGAATATCAGTATATTGAGTTCATTGCATGATCTGAATCAGGCATTATATTTTGGAGACAAGTTTTTCTTGATGAAAGACGGAATTGTAAAATACTCAGGGTCAAAAGATATCATTAATGAAGAAGTTATTAAGGATATTTTTGATATAGACGTCAAGATTATGAAAATCGACGGTAAAAAATTTATTTTAGGAGGGAAATACTATGAAGCCTAAAAAGCTGACTGCACTGCTTTTGGCAGGTGCAATGCTGCTTTCTGTATGGGGATGCGGCGCAAAAGAGGAAGCGGCTGCTCCGGCAGCAGAAGCACAAGCAGTAGAAGAAACCGTTGAAACGGAGGAAGCGACAACAGAAGAAGCTGTTGCAGAAGAAATTACAATCACTGATATGATTGGCAGAGAAGTAACAATTACACCGGGAAGCTACAAAAGAGTCGTTTGTATCGGAGCCGGAGCGCTTAGAATGTACAGCTACATTGGAGATGTTTCTTTATTATGTGGTGTAGAAGATATTGATAACACAACATTAGAAGAAAGACCAATGATGTTTGACTCTGTAGCAAGACCATATCTGATCGCAAATGAAGAAGTATTTGCAGCACTGGATTCCTGCGGTGTTGGCGGTCCTATGGCACAGGCTGCGGAAGCTGAAAAGATTCTTGCATGTAACCCGGACATTGTAATCTCTGAATTTGAAGATGTTGAAAAAGAAGATGCACTTCAGGAACAGCTTGGTGTACCTGTTATCACATTAAAAGCAGGTTCACAGGGCGTATTCGATGATGCATTCAAAGATACTATGAAAATGCTGGGTCTGATTTTTGACAATGAAGAAAAAGCAGAGGAACTGGTTGCGTTTATTGAAGCAGAAGCGGCTGAAATCACAAAGAGAACTGCTGATATCAAAGAAGAAGACAAGCCAAATGTATATATCTGCGGTCTTGGAAACTGGGGTACAACTGACCATCTGATGACAGCGCAGAACTATGTTTCTTTCAACATTGCAAATGTAAAAAATGCAGTGAATGATCTGGAACAGGATGGTATTGTGCCAATCGAAGAAGAAAAATTTGTTGCACTTGGTGAAGATATTGACATGATGATCATGGATGCTGCAGCAGTAAAAAACATCAAACCACTTTATCAGGAAGATGCCACAATGTTTGATTCCTGCAAAGCATGGCACGATGGAGAAGTATATCTTCAGATGGCATACAATGCATATTATACAAACTATGAAATCGCTCTGATCAATACATGGTATATTGCAAGTACCGTATATCCGGAACAGTTTGCTGACATCGATATGACTGCAAAAACAAATGAAGTTACAAAGATGTTCCTTGGTGTGGAAATGGCAGACGAAATCTTTGCATATCCTTCAAGCTTTGGTGGATATCAGAAGATTGATACAGCTGCATTTTTCAACTAATGTCTGGTAAAAAGAATGATAAATAAAAACGAAGTAATTGAATTTTTTGACCGGCTTGCACCAAGTTGGGATGCAGATATGATTCGTCATGATGATGTAATCGATTTGATTCTGGACAATGCAGGAGTAAAATCAGATATTCGTGTTTTAGATGTTGCCTGTGGAACAGGTGTACTTTTTCCGGATTATTTAAAACGCGGAGTAGTATCTATCACAGGAATTGATATTTCGCCGGAAATGGTTAAAATAGCGGCTGAAAAATATCCGAATCAACAGGTTAAAGTGCTTTGCGGTGATGTGGAAGAAGTAGCTTTTGAAAATCAATTTGATGTGGTTATGGTTTACAATGCGTTTCCGCATTTTCCAGATCCAGAACGATTATTGAAAGCGCTTGCATCCCTTGTAAAAGTTGGTGGCAGAGTTTCTGTTGCCCACGGGATGAGCCGCTGTGAGATTGACGGCCACCATAAAGGGGCGGCTTCGAAGGTTTCGAATGGCTTGATGCATGAAGAAGATTTGAAAAAGCTTTTTGAACCATATTTTGATGTAGACATTGTTATTTCCAATGATAGGATGTATCAGGTATCAGGTATTAGAAAGATACTTCAATGAAAGACCTTTTAAATATTCCCCTGAGAGGCTTGTGCCATCTTTTTGAAGAGTTACAATGTTTATAAAAATAAATAAACGTGTTTTAAAGTAGAAAGGAGATAATTTTATGGCATGTTTTTTAGTTCCTGCAGCTGAAGCAGTGGTTACCACTGTTGCTTCTAAAACGATTAATAAGAAGGCAGTATCTGTAGAAAAGATTAGCTTTGCGAGAAAGCTGGGCTGGTTGTCAAAACTGATGTGGGGGGGCTGTGCACTGCTGTGCTATGAGCATATTTGGCATGGTGAAGTAGTGCCTTGGTTTCCTTTTTTGACTGCTATGAATAGTGCAGAAGAGACAGCGGTGATGTTGAGTGAAATGGCATCCGTTGGTGGTACTATGGCTATATGGCTGACTGTAATCTGGGTTGGTATGTGTTTGGTAGCAGATAACCTGATGAAGCGTGTTCCTGTTAGTGAAGCGCATCTGGGATAAGGAGGTACATAAGTATGACTTTATTAACTTGTTTGTTTGCAGCACTGATCTGCACCATCCTTTGGTACAAGGGCGCGCCTAAGAACGAGATGAAGCTGCATGTGCTGTGCTATTTATACTGGGGTGCATCCTTAATGTGGATGATTGATGCTGTATTTGAGTATGTGGAGTTGGGAGCTGAGTTTTTTGCTCCAGCGCCAGTAGATATGCTGAATGATTTTTACCTGGGACTGTCTGTTGTGGCATTGGGAATGATCATTTGGATTGTTTACCTGCTCGTTAAGGATCCTAAGGGTGTTGTCAGAGCAGCTCTTACCAAGAAGTAAATGTTAAAGAAAAGGCTCCTTCAGGCGAAGGAGTCTTTTACAAAATGTGGGCAAAATTATAATGGAAGAGAGACAAAGATGTACACACTGGAAAATTGTGAAAAATTGTGGGATGAGGCCGGACACCATGGCACCATAGAAGAACGCATGGAGCGTACAAAACGCTGGGAATCATATTATAATCTTCTCGCAGAAAAGGCCATGACAGTAACTGTTTCGGAAGTCATCTGCCAGTCGCCTTTTGTAACTCATTTGGCAAATGAAGGAATTTTGACGTCGAATACTACTGTCCTCGATATTGGTGCGGGCATGGGTTCCCATGCTTTCCCCTTTGGGAAAATCTGTCGGGAAGTGACCGCTTTGGAGCCTGTGGATGCCTGTGTGAAAGTATTGAAGCATAAATCTGCACAGCTGGGCTTGAACAATATTCATACTATTTGTGATTTTTGGGAGAGCTTTTCCCCAGAGAAAACATATGATGTGATATTTTCCTCCATGTGCCCTGCAATCTGCAATACAAAGGAGCTGTATCGCATGGAAAACATGAGCAATCGTACTTGCTGCCTGGTGGCAGTGCAGCGGGGATCTTATGATAAACATCGCAAGGAAATGATGATGCAGCTGCAAATAGAGCCTCAGGGAGGTATGACTACCGAGGCGATACATTATATCAATGCACTATATTTGATGGGACGCCAGCCTAATGTGAAGTTTTGGGAGTCTCGGCATGCTGCTCGTGTTCCCATAGGAGTGCTGCTGGAGCAGTACATAATTTATTTTGAAATTTTTGGTGTATCCAAGGAAAAGAGTGTTCCGTTTTTGAAAGACTATTTTGCGAAACATGCAGAGAATGGATTTTTGCTGGAAGAGAGCTATTTACGACAGGCATTGATTTACTGGAACAAAGAGTAAGTGCTTTGGTGAAAATATTAGATTATATGTAAAAAATATCCTGGGGGGAGGCTTGTGAACATTTTGTGAAGCTGATATTATAATCAAAACAGATCAAATAAAAACTAAAACGTCCAAAAACAATGAAGCTATGTTACCTCCTTACTATGAACATGGCTTTTTTGTTGCAATAATGAGATTTTATTAGTGAGATAAGAGGTAGAGAAATGGATACAAAAAAAGCATCCAATAATATGATTTCCAGAATACCGGTATATTTAAAT
>ERZ1032130.328-NODE-328-length-12520-cov-12.651584_pt1 | contig 12520 bp, 13 predicted proteins | sample MGYA00517879_ERZ1032130 | MGnify/ENA primary metagenome ERZ1032130 (study PRJEB33719, sample SAMN04262597) | wastewater metagenome | biome: rural village; feature: animal feces; material: feces | host: Bos taurus | place: El Salvador | collected 2012-01-31 ...
ATGGCCGCAAGTACTTCTCCGTCGCTTCCGGCGGCGGCACCGGCCGTACCCTGCACCCCGATAACATGGCTGCAGGCCCCGCTTCCTACGGCATGACCGACACCATGGGCCGTATGCATGGTGACGCTCAGTTCGCAGGTTCCTCCTCCGTCCCCGCCCACGTTGAGATGATGGGCTTCCTGGGCGCTGGTAACAACCCCATGGTCGGCATGACCGTTTCCGTGGCTGTTGCTGTTGAAGAGGCTCTGAAGAAGTAATTCTTCCTAAAAATGCATGAAAATGCTCCCAGTCGTCAAGATTGGGAGCATTTTTTCTTTCCCCCCGAGACCCATAATACCCGAAAAAATAAGTCTTTTCTGTGGACAAAAAAATTTTTGTCCACATTTGTCCCGGAAAAATGAGCGGAAAGAATATATCGAAGCAGAACCCGGGAAGCCAATCCTCTCAACGGGCTTCCTGGTGTTTGCATATAAAAATGTAGGGTGGGCATATATGCCCACCGGGCAGTATCGAAAAGTGAGCGTGAAAATCAAACGCTCAGAGATGGGCAACTGCCCGGTGGGGATATATCCCCACCCTACAATGCTTGGTGCAGGCATTATCTGTATTTTGGGGAGAAAAATCTGGCTTGTAATATAAAAACCGCCGTATCCAGCAAACGCTGTGTAACGGCGGCTATTCCTTTGCGGCTTCTTCCATGTTTTCCAAAGCAAAGAGAATCATCTGGTTAATCAGTTCGTTTCGGCTGATTCCAATCTCGTTGGCTTTGTTATCCAGAATCTGCAATGTGTCCGTGGAAATACGCATGGAAATTACTTCTTTTTCTGGTTTGCGTGCAATAAATTTTGCCAATTCAATCACCATCCTATTGCATATTCTATCCTAAAAAGGTATAATAAAAAATATTCTAAAAACAACATCTAATATAGAATACAAGAATTGATTTATAGAGGTGAAATTATGGATTTGCACGATTTCCTAAATGTACGCCGCGTGTTTCGAACCATGGCAAGAGAATTGGGCTGTCCGGTATGGGTAGTTAAGTTGATAATCAGGCAGGGCATTGACAAAAGCTGGGAAGAGGCGTTGCATGACCCCGAAGCCAAAGCACTCTGGGAACAATATTTTCCGAACGGGAAACCAACACCCAATGAATATATTTTGCGGTTAGGTCATGCCCATGAAAAGGGAGAAAAGGTTCCGTTTTTATTAAGCAAATAAAACAATGGAAACACCCCAAGGAATCGTCCTTGGGGTGTTCGTACAGTTGGGATTACTCTTCCCAGTTGTGCCAGACATTCTGCACATCGTCATCTTCTTCCATGATGTCGATGAGCTTTTCCATGAGCTTGACATGCTCCTCGGATTCCAGCTTCTGATAGTTCTGGGGGACCATTTCAATCTGAGCGGAGACGAAGGTGTACTTACCCAGGTTGGCGACCACGTCGTTGAAGTCATCGGGCAGGGTGTAGATGGTGAACACATCGCCATCGGCTTCGAAGTCGTCAGCGCCTGCGTCCATGGCGTCCATCATGACTTCTTCTTCGTCCAGCTCGCCCTCTTCATTGTCGATGACCAGAACGCCCTTCTTATCGAAGGACCAGGAAACGCAGCCGGAAGCGCCCAGGTTGCCGCCGAACTTATCGAAGTGGTGGCGCATGGAGCCTGCGGTACGGTTGCGGTTGTCGGTCATGGTCTCCACGATGACGGCAACGCCGCCGGGGCCGTAGCCTTCGTAGGTGATGGACTCGTAGTTGTCGCCACCGCCGGCACCGGAAGCCTTCTCCAGGCAGCGCTTGATGTTGTCGTTGGGCATGTTGGCAGCCTTGGCCTTGGTGATGACGGTGGCCAGACGGGAGTTGTTGGCGGGATCGGTGATACCGCCGCCTTCCTTAACGGCGACGATCAGCTCCTTGGCGATCTTGGTAAAAGCGGCAGCACGCTTGGCGTCCTGTGCGCCCTTGGTCTTCTGAATGTTATGCCATTTGGAATGTCCGGACATATGAAAAACTTCCCTTCAAGTATAGTATCAAAAAATTCCTATCTATTTTAGCACCATATGTCGAAAAAATCAATAGAATTTCACGCAATCCCAGTGGGTTTCGGAAATTTTTACCTCGATCTCCGGGAATGCGACAGCGATTTTTTCCGCAAGGAAGATAGTGACGGGGTTTTCCGTATGGAAATGGCCGGCATCGATGAGGTTCAGGCCCAGATCCCGGGCATCCCAGAACTGGTTGTATTTGACATCGGCAGTGACGAAGGTGTCGCAGCCTGCGTCCAGGGCTTCCAGCATGCCGTCGGCGCAGGAACCGCCGCCCACAGCCACCTTGCGGACGGGCTTTCCACTGTCCACATAGCGCAGGCCGTCGCAATGGAGGGCAGCTTTCACATGGGACAGAAACTCAGACAGGGACTGTTCCGGCACATTGCCGCAGCGCAGCAGGCCCCATTCCTGTCCGGCCTCGTCAGTACCCATGGGAGAAATGACCTGGGTATCCTGCAATCCCAGAGCGGCAGCTAAACAGTCATTGACACCACCGGGAGCGCAGTCCAGATTGGTGTGGGCATTGATGGCGCTGATGCCGCCTGCGCACAGCAGCTGGATGGATCGGCCGATGCTGGTTTCGTCAGTGACAGCCTTCAGAGGCTGGAAAATAATGGGGTGGTGGGTGACGATCAGCTCGGCATCCCAGTTGGCGGCTTCCCGGCAGACACCCTCGAAGGGGTCCAGAGCCACCAGAACCTTGGTGACGGTGCGGCTTCGGCTTCCGCACAGCAGACCAACATTGTCCCAGTCCATTTTCATATGCCGGGGGGCCAGAGATTCGACGTAATGCAAAATATCAGCAACGGTTGCCATAAATGCGTTCCTCCATTGCGGTCAGATCAGATAAAATAGTTTCATAAATGGGAAGCTGGTCGCTGTTTACCCGTTGCATACCCATGACGGTCATTTCCACGCCGTGTTTTACCCGCGTATAATATTCCGGCAGCAGCGGGTGGTTGTCCTCCAGAAGCTGGGGGGTGATGTAGGTTTCGGCAGGGGTGATACCGTGACCGGGATCGAAGACCACTTCCATAATGGAATAGACGAATTTTCCGTCCTTTGCCAGAGTCTCCCGGTTAATCCGGTAGCCGGCATCGTACAGCCACTGCCGCAGCTCGGGACGCTTGCTCTGGCACTGCAAAATCAGGCGGTATTTGGGATCCTGTAACCAGGGCGCGTGATGGAGAATGGACATGATGGTGTCCGCACCCATACCGGCGCAGACCAGGGTGTCAAAATCCCGGGGAATGCTCTGCACACCGTCAGACAGGTGGAAAGACATTTTGCTTTTGGTGCCGAATTTTACGGCGTTGCGCATAGCGCTCTGCAGAGGGCCTTCTGCCACGTCGGATTCGATGACGGAACTGGCAATGCCGTTTGTCAGCAGATAGATGCCCAGATACCCGTGGTCACAGCCCACATCGGCTACCCGGTCGCCCCGGCGCACAAAGCTGCAGCAGGCCAGCAGCCGGTCGGAAAGGGGGATTTTCATAACGTTTCTCCTAAAAAAGATGTCATTGCGAACCAGTCCGCAGACTGGTGTGGCAATCTCCTCCCAATATTCAGGCAAACCGTAAAACGACAGATGCCGAAAACTTGAAGGGGATTGCCACGCCAGTGGACGCACTGGCTCGCAATGACATGATGATTGCGGGCAGGTGAAATCAGGCCTTCTTTTCAGCCTCGGCAGCCTCGTAGGCTTCCAGGAAGTGGTTCAGCTGAGCCAGGAAGGGATCGCAGTCCACACCGTGGACCATGCAGGCTTCCTCAACGGTCTCGCCGCGGGAAGAGGGGCAGCCCAGGCAGTGCATGCCGATGGCGAAGAACAGGGGAGCAGCCTGAGGCGCGATGTCCAGAACATCACCAATAATGGTGGATTTTTCAATTTTAACAGCCATTTGTATAGCCTCCTATTTTTTATCTTTCGCTATTATAACCGCTATTGATATAAAAAACAAGAGGAAATATTCATGGAAAGCATAAAAATGCCCTCCCCTTTGGGGAGGGTGGCACGGCGCAGCCGTGACGGGAGAGGTGCGGCACGGGTGCGCCGATATTGCGCTGCATTGGGGCGAAATGGTACTGCCCTCTTCTGTCAGCCCTTCGGGCTGCCACCTTCCCCAGAGGGGAAGGCTATTTTTCATCTTTCTGGTATTCCAGAATGTCCCCCGGCTGGCAGTTCAGGGCTTCGCAGATGGCTTCCAGCGTAGAGAACCGGACGGCGCTGACCTTGCCGGTCTTCAGCTTGGAGAGGTTGACGTTGGAAATGCCGACCTTTTCGGAAAGCTCATTCAGCGACATTTTTCGGTCCGCCATGACCCGGTCTAAGCGTAAAATAATAGGCATGGGTACCTCCTTACAGGGTTTCGTCAGACAGCTGCTGCAGACCTTCGCCGTAGCGGAAGACATAGCTCATGAGCATCAGAATTGCCCAGTAGATCAGGAAGGTCAGATCAACCTGGAACATACCACCTACATGGATGATCTTTTCGCTGATCAGCAGGCCGGGAATATCATAGACAAACACTGTCATGATCTGCTCAATGAGCAGGAGAATGTTATAAAGGATGCCCAGCTCGATGCTGAGCTTGGCAAGTTTCTTGAGGTTGGTGCTGACGATGGAATCGAAGGGTTTGCCTTCTGTCATGGGGTGTAGAATTTCCCGGATGTAGCCAACGCCCCGGCGGCTATCATAAAGCAGACGGCAGCCCACAGCCAGCGTCAGAGCACCCTGCAGCAGTACCAGCCACTTGTCAGGTGCATAGGCCTTGGCCACTTCCAGCTCCAGAAAACCAATATCAAAGCTTTCGTAGCCGGTGCCGATCTGCTCAGGATTCCAGCGGAACAGGTAGGCAACAGCGATCAGCACCACGCCGACAGCGCAGGCGATAGCCAGAGCACCCAGAACGATATAGGCGATTTCAAAAACTTTGTCCAGTTTCCTGGCGGTATTGGATAGATTGTTCATCGGATTGCCTCCTTTTGTTTTATGAGTCCATCATAGCAGGTGAAGTTATGTTTGTCAACTAAAATTTATCGATAAACAATAAATAATTTACGAAAACTGTATGGGGCATTGACCTCCCACTGGCTATCGAAAACTGCAATACAAAAGCGAAAATGGGCTTTCCTTGACTTTCTTTCCCATTTTGCGTATAATAAACTAGAATTATTATGGATAACTATGCAAATTCAGGTAGGTAACTGTAAATGGCTACAAAAAAGCAAAACGAACAATACGGAAATTCCAGTATTTCCATGCTGAAAGGCGAGGACCGGGTGCGCAAGCGCCCTGCGGTTATTTTCGGCTCCGATGACTTGGAAGGCTGCAAGCATGCGGTGTTTGAGATTCTCTCCAACGCCATCGATGAGGCAAGAGAGGGCCACGGCGACACCATCATCGTCACCCGCTATGAAGATCTGTCTGTTGAGGTAGAGGACTTCGGCCGCGGCTGCCCTGTGGACTGGAACGAAAAGGAAAAACGCTACAACTGGGAACTGGTCTTCTGCGAAATGTACGCAGGCGGCAAGTACGGCGAAAACGGCGAGAACTACGAGTATTCTCTGGGTCTCAACGGTCTGGGCTCCTGCGCAACCCAGTATGCTTCCGAATTTTTTGATGTCATCGTCCGCCGGGACGGCTTCCGCTATGACCTCCATTTTGAAAAGGGCCGCATCAAGGGCAAGATGAAGAAGGAAGAAACGGACCGGAAGAAGACCGGTTCCTGCTTCCACTGGAAGCCCGACAAGGAGGTCTTTACCGACATCAATATCCCCGTGGAGTATTACCGGGATGTGCTGCGCCGTCAGGCGGTGGTCAACAAAGGCATCCGATTCAAGTTCCGCAATCAGGTGGGCCGCAGGTTTGAAGAGGAAGAATACTGCTATGCTGACGGCATCCGCCAGTATATCGAGGAACTGGTAGGGGACAATGCCTTTACCATGCCCACCTACTGGGAAACGGAACGCCGGGGCCGGGATGCGGAGAACCGTCCCGAGATGAAGCTGAAAATTACCGCGTCCTTCTGCTTTAGCAAGCAGGTCAGCCATATTGAGTATTACCACAACTCTTCCTGGCTGGAATACGGCGGCAGCCCCGACCGGGCCGTGCGCCTTGGCTTCACCGCCGCCTTCGACAAGTATCTGAAGGATAACAACAAGTACACCAAAAATGAAAATAAGATCATTTTCCAGGACATTCAGGACAGCCTGGTGATGGTAACCAACTGCTTCTCCACCATCGGCTGCTTTGAAAACCAGACGAAAAAATCCGTCAACTCCAAGTTCACCCAGGAGGCCATGACCGCCTTCTTCAAGGAGCAGCTGCAGGTCTGGTTCATTGAGAACGCCCAGGAGGCCGCCAAGGCAGCGGAGCAGATCCTCGTCAACAAGCGGGCCAGAGAATCCGCAGAGAAGACCAAATCCAGCGTTAAGAAAAAGCTGTCCGGCTCCATTGACATTGCCAACCGTGTCCAGAAATTTGTAGACTGCCGCAGCCGGGATACCTCTGCCCGGGAACTGTATATCGTGGAGGGTGACTCCGCATTGGGCAGCGTCAAGCTGAGCCGGGATGCGGAGTTCCAGGGCATCATGCCTGTCCGCGGTAAAATCCTCAACTGCCTGAAAGCGGACTACAGCAAGATTTTTGCCTCTCCCATCATCACCGACCTGATGAAGGTCTTAGGCTGCGGCGTGGAGGTCCAGGGCAAGAAGGCAAAGGAGTTTTCCTCCTTTGATATTGACAATCTGCGCTGGAATAAAGTGGTCATCTGTACCGATGCTGACGTGGACGGCTTCCAGATCCGCACCCTGATCCTCACCATGCTCTACCGCCTGTGCCCCACATTGATCCGGGACGGTTATGTGTATATCGCAGAGTCTCCTCTGTTTGAGATCACCTGTAAGGATAAGACCTGGTTTGCCTATAATGAGCAGGAAAAAGTGACGATTTTGAAGGACCTGGAGGGCAAAAAGGTGACCATCCAGCGCTCCAAGGGTCTTGGTGAGAACGATCCCGAAATGATGTGGATGACCACCATGAACCCCGAGACCCGCCGCCTCATCAAGGTCATGCCCGAAGATGCCGAGCGCACCGCCCACTATTTCGATGTCCTGCTGGGCGATGCCCTGAACGAAAGAAAAAACTTCATCGCAGAAAACGGCGCAAAATATCTGGAATTGGCAGATATTTCCTGATAGCTTACGATGATTACTGTCATTGCGAACCAGTCCGCAGACTGGTGTGGCAATCTCCTGGTTTTTCCGGGATGTCTGAAATAATAGGGGATTCCCACGCCAGTGTGCGCACTGGCTCGGAATGACACGATGTTTTGTAAAGGAGCCAACTATGGCAAGAAAAAAGCAAGAACCTGAGAAAAAGAAAAAAATCAACACCGACGGTGTTATGGGCCTGGTAGGCTCCACCACGGAGCAGGCGATCTCCGAGACATTGGAGATCAACTACATGCCCTATGCCATGTCGGTCATTGTTTCCCGGGCCATTCCGGAGATCGACGGCTTCAAGCCCTCCCACCGCAAGCTCCTGTACACCATGTACAAGATGGGCCTGCTGTCCGGCGGCAGGACCAAGTCTGCCAACATTGTGGGCCAGACCATGCGCTTAAATCCCCACGGCGATGCCGCCATTTATGAGACCATGGTGCGCCTTGCCAAGGGCAACGAAACACTGCTGCATCCGTTCGTGGATTCCAAGGGCAACTTCGGCAAGGTCTATTCCCGGGATATGGCCTATGCGGCTTCCCGTTATACCGAGGCGAAGCTGGATTCTATCTGCGGCGAGCTGTTTAAGGATATCGATTCCGATACCGTGGACATGGTGGATAACTACGATGCCACCATGAAGGAGCCTGCCCTGCTTCCCACCACCTTCCCCAATGTGCTGGTGTCTGCCAATCAGGGCATCGCCGTCGGCATGGCTTCCAATATCTGCTCCTTCAATCTGAAAGAGGTTTGCGATACCACCATCGCCCTGATGAAAAATCCCGAGCACGATGTTCTGGAAACCCTGCCGGGCCCTGATTTTTCTACCGGCGGTGAACTGCTGTTTGATGAAGCCACCACCCGGGAGATTTACAATACGGGCCGGGGCAGCTTCAAACTCCGGGCCAAGTGGCACTATGTCAAGGAAGGCAATCTCATCGAGATCACCGAAATTCCTTACTCCACGGCTACCGAAGTCATCATGGACAAGGTGGCGGAGCTGATCAAGGTCGGCAAAATCAAGGAAATTGCCGATATGCGTGACGAGACGGATCTGGGCGGCCTGAAGCTGACCATTGACTTAAAGCGGGGCGTGGACCCGGAGAAGCTGATGCAGAAGCTGTACCGCCTGACCCCCCTGCAGGACAGCTTCCCCTGCAATTTCAACATCCTCATTGCCGGTATGCCCCGGGTTATGGGCGTGGGGGAGATCCTCTCCGAATGGACCGCCTGGCGCACCGACTGCATCAAGCGCCGCCTCTTCTTCCAGATCGGAAAGAAGGAAGACCGGCTGCACCTGCTGAAGGGTCTGGAACGGATCCTGCTGGACATTGACAAGGCCATCCGTGTCATCCGGGAAACGGAGCAGGAGAGCGAAGTGGTGCCCAACCTGATGATCGAGTTTGGTATCGATGAAATTCAGGCAAACTATGTGGCGGAGATCAAACTGCGCAATATCAATAAGGAATACATCCTCAAGCAGACCAAGGCCATCGATCAGCTGGAAAAGGAGATCGAAGACCTGCGTTCCACCCTCAACAGCTCCCGAAAGCTGAAAAATGTCATCATCAAGGAGCTGGAAGAGGTCTCCAAAAAGTATGGCAAGGAGCGGAAAACCGAGATCATCTACAACATTGATGAGATTATTCCCGAGGAAGAGGAAGAACCCATCCCCGATTATCCCGTTACCGTCTTCGTTTCCAAAGAAGGCTATCTGAAGAAAATCACGGCCCAGTCTCTGCGGATGAGCGGTGAGCAGAAATTCAAGGAGGGTGACAGCCTGGCCTTTACCAGAGAAACCACCAACCGGGCGGAGTTCCTGGTATTTACCGACAGGTTCCAGTGCTATAAGTCCCGCCTCAGCGACTTCGATGACGGCAAGGCTTCCTTGTTGGGTGACTACCTGCCCCAGAAGCTGGGCTTTGAAGCAGGAGAAACCATGGTGGCGCTGGTATTCTGCGGGGATTATAAGGGCTTCGTACTGTTCTTCTTCGAAAACGGCAAGGTAGCGAAAGTTCCCCTGTCCGCCTATGAAACCAAGACCAACCGCAAGAAGCTCACCGGCGCCTATTCTGACAAGAGACCCCTGGTAAAGACCATGGCGTTGGATGCCGACGAGCAGATGGTGCTCTATTCCACCGACGGACGGGCAGCCATCTTCTCCACCGCCCAGCTGCTGCCCAAAACCACCCGTAATACCCAGGGCGTGGCGGTCATGACCCTGAAAAAGAAAGCGGTGCTGAAGGATGCCGTCCTGCTGGAAAGCAGCGGCATCACAAATCAGAGCCGCTACCGCACCAAAACCATCCCCACCGCAGGCGCTCTGCTGAAGGAAGAGGATTCCCAGGAAAAACAGCAGAGTTTTGATGTGTAAGTAAGCGTGACTTTGCTTTGTGGGGGAGGGGCTTGCCCCTCCCGCCCAAATTGCTCTGCAATTTGGAATTTCCCGAAGGGAAATAGTTTTTTATAGCCTGAGGCGATGTCATTTTTCTGTGAAAAATGACCGGGAGGGTCAAGACCCTCCCCTACGAATATCATTGTGAACGAAAGATTACAGGAGGCGTATCCATGGGCAAATTATGGCACAAATATGGCTGGATCGTGGCAACGATTTTGGGCAGTATCGTGTTTTCTGCTGGTTTTGCGTTCTTTTTGCAGCCAAATGATATGAGCCCCGGCGGCATTTCCGGTCTGGCGCTGGTGATCGTGGAAATTCTGGGCTTTGGCAGTGTGGGTACGCTGTCCATTCTCATTAACCTGCCCCTGTTCCTGCTGGCCGGTATTAAGATCGGCAAACGCTTTTTCATCGGCTCCCTGATGGGTATGCTCCTCAGTTCTGTGCTGATTGATACCTTTGCTGCCATGGGTCTGCCGGCGGTGGAGCCGCTGATGGGCGTGATTTATGGCGGTGTGGTCTGCGGACTGGGCCTTGGTGTGGTGTTTGTCTCCGGTACCTCCACCGGCGGCTCCGATATTCTGGTGCGGCTGCTGAAGCTGCGCTACCGCAATGTACCCATTGGCCAGATTTCCATGTGCTTTGATGCCTTCGTGGTGGTGCTGACGGGCCTTGTATTTCAGGATGTGAACAAGGCTCTGTATACCGGAATTACGGTCTATCTCTGCGGCAAGGTGCTGGACGCGGTGGTGTACCGCTTTGACTACTCCACGGTGGCGCTGATTATTTCTTCGGAATACGAGGTCATTGCCCGGGAAATCGGTCTGAAACTGGACCGGGGTGCCACTTTTCTCCATGGAGAGGGTACTTTCAGCCATCAGCATACAAAAGTCGTGCTGGCTGCGGTAAAGAAGCAGCAGCTTACGGAACTGAAGGAACTGGTCATGGAGATCGATCCCAAGGCCTTTGTTATCGTGCAGGAAGCCCACCAGGTGCTGGGAGATGGTTTTTCGCGGTATTCCAAACATTCCCTGTAAAGGAGGGAACACTATGAGGCAAAAAACGCTGACAGCTTTGCTGGTCCTGAGCCTGCTGCTGTCGGGCTGCAGCTGGTCTGTCAGTCCTTATGTATCTGTGACCCCCCATAAGGAGCAGCAGCAGAACAGCCGGACGGATGTGGTGACAGCATCCAACTACCTGGAATTGCTGGAGTCGCTGAAAGCAATCATTGCTGACGGTGTGGAGGTATCTGCCATCAATGTGGCAGAATATCCTGCGTCTACATTGGCCCACGGCATGGAGCGGGCAGTCCAGTATGCACTGCTGAATGATCCCATTGGTGCCTATGCGGTGGAAAGTATTGTGTACGAGACCGGAAGCAGCAGCGGTATGCCGGCGATATCCGTGAGCATCACGTATCGTCATAACAGCAGTGAGATCCGTCGTATCCGCCGGGTGGAAAATATGGACACCCTTCGGACGGCTGTCTCGGTGGCGCTGGAGGGATATGATCCCAGTCTTGTCATGCTGGTAGAGAACTATGAACCGGAGGATTTTATCCAGTTCGTGAAGGACTATGCGCAGCAAAACCCCCAAACGATCATGGAAACACCGCAGGTTGTCGAGAATATTTATGGCACCGGTAATGAGCGGATGGTGGAGTTGATTTTCAGCTATCAGACCAGCCGGGATGATCTGCGGCGGATGCAGAAACAGGTGAGCCCGGTATTTGAGGCTGCGGCGCTGTATGTCAGCGGTGACGGCGAAGAATACCAGAAATTCTCACAGCTGTTTGGTTTCCTGATGGAACGCTTTGACTATAAGCTGGAAACTTCCATCACCCCTGCCTACAGTTTGCTGCATCACGGTGTGGGTGACAGCCGGGCCTTTGCTACCATTTATGCCGCCATGTGCCGCAGTGCGGGCCTGGAATGTATGACGGTGAATGGCACCCACTTTGGAGAACCATGGACCTGGAATATTGTGCGGGAGGATGGATATTACTACCATGTGGATCTGCTGCGCAGCAGTGAGTACGGCCGCTATCACCAGTTTGCTGACAGCTCCATGGACAGCTATGTCTGGGATTATTCGTCTTATCCCAGCTGTGTGGGTGCGCCCAGGTTCCATATGGAGCAGGAAGCTGCACAGCAGCCGCTGCCCACTGTGCCCAGTGAACCTACAGAACCGAAACCTTCTGAGGGACCTGCGATTCCGGAAGAAACCACGCCGTCTACGATCCCTCCCACGATGCCGGAGGAAACGGTACCGCCTGCGGTTCCCGAAGAAACTACACCCCCCACAGTCCCGCCGGTAACAGAACCGCCGGCTCCCTCTACGGAACCGCCCCAGCCCTCCCGAAATGAGCCGGAAACCCGGATGGATACAGCAGAAGAAAAAAGTTGAAAAAATAAAAATTAGGACTTGACATTTTTGAAAAGCTTGCTATAATAAGTCATGTCCGTTGCGGGTGTAGCTCATCCGGTAGAGCGCCACCTTGCCAAGGTGGAGGTAGCGAGTTCGAGCCTCGTCACCCGCTCCATAAATAAAGAAAGACCACACGATTGTGTGGTCTTTCTTTATTTGTAAAATTGGTTACGTAGAGGCTCGAAAACCTAAATCCGAGAGTCCGGGGGACTGTCGGGCGACGGGTAGGGCCCCAGCGCCACCTTACATTGTGTCCAAAGGACACAACGGCAATGAGCCTCGTCATCCCGTCTACATATATTTTTGAGATTTTTTGAAAAAAGGTCTTTACAAATCGAAAATTATCTGCTATAATCCATACTGTTATGGCCCGGTGGTGCAGTCGGTTAGCACGCCAGCCTGTCACGCTGGAGGTCGACGGTTCGAGT
>ERZ1032130.329-NODE-329-length-12518-cov-4.690123_pt1 | contig 12518 bp, 8 predicted proteins | sample MGYA00517879_ERZ1032130 | MGnify/ENA primary metagenome ERZ1032130 (study PRJEB33719, sample SAMN04262597) | wastewater metagenome | biome: rural village; feature: animal feces; material: feces | host: Bos taurus | place: El Salvador | collected 2012-01-31 ...
TTCAGTCGGATTTTTCTTTCGTTTTTAGGAATCGGACTGGCTTCGTGCGTGTTGCCGCTGGTGTGGTATGTTGCCGCTTACCGTCAGGGAGGTGATGAGTTTCTCCAGTTGGTACTGGAAGAGAATGTATATCGCCTGTTAGGAAAGATGAGTTATGAATCGCATGAGAATCCGGCTTATTATAATTTGATTACTGTAATAGCGGGATACGTTCCTTACACACTGCTGGTACTTATTTCACTTTTTGTCCTGAAATACCGCAAGTGGTCCGGCAAACCGGCAGAATGGTGGAAACGATTCCGTACTTACATCCGTGAAATGGACGATGTCCGTCTGTTTTCTCTGCTCAGTATCGTATTGATTTTTGTATTCTACTGTATTCCTAAAAGCAAGCGCAGTGTTTACCTGCTGCCTATTTATCCTTTTCTGGCTTATTTCCTGGCAGAATACATGCTCTATCTGACGCGTCGGCATGCATTGGCGGTGAAGATTTTTGGAGGAGTGATAGCTAGCCTGGCAGGCCTGTTGCTGATTGTTTTCTTTTCACTTCGGATGGGATGGATACCAGACAGTATTTTTTCGGGAAGTCATGCAGCTCAGAATATAGCGTTCATGCATGCGCTTGAGAATGTACCGTTGGGTATTGTTTCCTGGCTTTTGCTGATATTGATGGGTGGATCGGTTGTCGTATTTCTGTCCAGCTTGCAGAAAGACAAATCAGGAATCAGTCTGCCGTATGCTGTCGTTGCTGTAATCGGTACCATATTTTTAAGTCTGGACGGGATTTTCCAGCCGGCCGTATTGAGTTTGAAATCGGACAAACCGGTGGCCGAACGCATTGCTTCCATTGTTCCGGAAGGGAAACTATATTCTTACCGCACGGATATTACACCAGGGAACCGGATGCATCCGTTTACTATCAATTTTTATTTGGGTGACCGGGTCATTCCTTTTGATGTATTTGAGCCTCAGAAAGGATTCCTGATTGTGGGTAATTCTGAAATTGAAGACTTTAAGAAAGCATATCCGGCTTATCAGGTGGAGGAAGTGTTTGACAGCGGACATCGCAGTTGTGACGATCATAAAATCATTCATTTTTATCGTTTCTGGAAACATGGCGAGTGAACGGAAAAAACTGGGAGGACAGGCATTACGCTTCGGTATGGTAGGCGTGTTTGCCACGGCTTTGCATTATGGCATTTATTACGTTTTACAACAGATTATCAATGTCAATGTAGCTTATACCATAGGTTATGTCCTTTCGTTTCTGGCAAATTTTTACCTGACAGCCCGTTTTACATTCCGCTCTGCTCCTTCGTGGAGTAAACTGACCGGAATGGGAGGGGCTCATGCGGTAAACTATTTGCTTCATCTGGCTCTGCTCAATTTGTTCCTTTGGCTGGGTGTACGTGAAGAATGGGCACCGTTCCCGGTGTTTGCCATTGCCGTACCGGTTAACTTTCTGTTGGTCCGCTGGGTTTTCAGTGAAAAGAAAAAAAGAGATGTACTATGAAACTGGTAATTGTCGTACCTTGTTATAATGAAGAGGAAGTACTGCCCGAAACGACTTCCCGTTTGTCGGATATCATTCGTCGTATGACCGAAGCAGGGCGGATTGGTGAAGGACAGATTTTGTATGTCGACGACGGTAGCCGAGACAAGACCTGGAGTCTGGTGGAGGATTTGTCTGTGTCTTATCCTTGCGTTTCCGGAATTAAGTTGGCTCATAATGTAGGCCATCAGCAAGCTTTATGGGCCGGATTGGAATGGGCAGCTGTGCATGCTGATGCGGCTGTTTCTATTGATGCAGATTTGCAGGATGATGTAGAAGCTATTCCAGTAATGGTAGATTATTTCAATAAAGGTATTGATGTGGTTTTCGGAGTCAGGAAAGAACGTAAGACAGATACTTTCTTCAAGAAATATACGGCTTTGGCTTTTTATAAGCTGATACGTGGCTTGGGAGGAGACATTGTCTATAACCATGCGGATTTTCGCCTGATGAGCCGTCGTACCTTGCAGGCATTGGTCTCTTTCCCGGAGCGGAATCTGTTTCTGCGTGGAATGGTGTCTGCGTTGGGTTATCCTACAGCTATGGTGTATTATAACCGTAGTCCTCGTCTGGCAGGAGAGTCGAAATATCCTTTCAGTAAGATGCTCAGTTTCGCTCTTGATGGAATCACTTCTTTCTCGGTACGTCCGTTACGCTATATTACTTATTTGGGACTGATGTTTATTCTGATTTCCTTGCTGGCTATTGTTTACGGACTTTGTTCTTTTGTGGAAGGGAATGTCATTCCGGGATGGACTTCTCTGTTGGTGTCAGTCTGGTTTATAGGAGGGGCTATTCTGTTGGCTTGTGGAATTATCGGTGAATATGTAGGCAAAATCTATAAGGAGGTAAAGCGTCGGCCAAGATATTTTGTGGAAAAAACTGTTTTCCCCGGTGAAAATCATAGTTGACCGATTGTGTTTGTGTTTCTCCTGTTCTTGAGGAATTAAAAAAACGTTCTCATGTTTTTTTAAAATAAAACATGAGAACGTTTTTAATGGAAACGGACATTGGTTTATTGTACGGAATGTACGTTTGTTTTCCAATGTATATTTACATGTCGTAAATCGTCGGTTTATGCATTCTTGTTGGCACGTTTACGTTCGGTCTCATCCAGAATGACTTTACGCATACGCATGCTCTTCGGAGTCACTTCTACGTATTCATCTTCTTTGATGTATTCCAAAGCTTCCTCCAGTGAGAAGATAACCGGTGGAATGATACGGGCCTTTTCATCAGAGCCGGAAGCACGCATGTTGGTCAGTTTCTTAGACTTGGTGACATTGATGACCAGGTCGTTTTCATGAACGTGTTCACCTACCACCTGTCCGGCATAGACTTCGTCCTGCGGATAAATAAAGAATTTTCCGCGGTCCTGCAACTTGTCGATGGCGTATGCAAAAGCCGTTCCGCTTTCCATGGCAATCATGGAACCGTTGGTACGACGGGGGATATCTCCTTTGTAAGGCTGGTATTCCTTGAAGCGGTGAGCCATGATGGCTTCACCCTGAGAAGCTGTCAGTACATTGGTACGTAAACCGATGATACCGCGTGATGGCATATCGAATTCAATGTTTACACGGTCGCCTTGTGTTTCCATGGAAACCATTTCACCTTTACGGCGGGTTACCATATCAATCATTTTGCTGGCAAATTCTTCAGGTACGCTGATGGTCAGTTCCTCAATCGGTTCACATTTCACGCCGTCGATTTCCTTGAAGATGACTTGTGGCTGACCTACCTGCAGTTCGTAGCCCTCACGGCGCATGGTCTCAATCAGAACAGACAAGTGCAATACACCACGGCCGGATACAATCCATTTGCCATCTTCGTTTTCGGTCTTGCGTACACGCAATGCCAAATTCTTGTCAAGCTCTTTCATCAGACGGTCGTGAATGTGGCGTGAGGTTACGTATTTACCTTCCTTACCGAAGAATGGAGAATCGTTGATGGTAAACAGCATGCTCATGGTCGGTTCGTCGATAGCGATAGGTGGCAGCGGTTCCGGATTTTCGAAGTCGCAGATGGTATCGCCGATTTCGAAACCTTCAATGCCGATGATGGCACAGATGTCACCCGATGAAACTGATTCTACTTTTTTACGTCCCAGTCCTTCGAAAGTATGTACTTCCTTGATTTTCGATTTCACCATGGTTCCGTCACGTTTGGCCAGTGTAATGTTCATACCTTCGCTGATAGTTCCGCGATGTACACGTCCAACGGCGATACGGCCGGTATAAGATGAGTAGTCCAGTGAGGTAATCAGCATCTGCGGTGTTCCTTCCAGCTGTTTCGGTGCCGGGATGTATTTTACGATGGCATCCAGCAACGGAGTGATGGTTCCGGTAGGTGTCTTCCAGTCTTCACCCATCCAATTGTTTTTGGCAGAACCGTATAATACCGGAAAGTCCAGCTGATCTTCAGTTGCATTCAGGCTGAACATCAGGTCGAATACCATTTCGTATACTTCTTCCGGACGGCAGTTCGGTTTGTCTACTTTGTTGACAACCACAATTGGTTTCAGTCCAATCTGAAGTGCTTTCTGCAGTACGAAGCGTGTCTGTGGCATCGGGCCTTCGAAAGCGTCAACCAACAGGATACAGCCGTCGGCCATGTTCAACACACGTTCCACTTCGCCACCGAAGTCGGCGTGTCCCGGAGTATCGATAATATTGATTTTTGTACCGTTGTAATTGATGGAAACGTTCTTGGAAAGGATAGTTATACCTCTTTCACGTTCCAGGTCATTGTTATCCAATACCAGTTCACCGTTAGTCTGGTCGTTACGGAACAGGTGTCCCGCCAGCATCATCTTGTCCACGAGTGTGGTTTTACCGTGGTCTACGTGGGCAATAATGGCAATGTTTCTAATATCTTGCATACTATACCTATAATTTGTGTGCAAAGGTACGATTTTTTATTCAATAATTATAGTGAAAATCTTGGTTTTGGGCGAATAAAGTTGATAGGGTATGTCCTTTTACCATTGAAATTGTGTACTATCGGTTGTATCAATCCCCTTACCTTTTAATATCTCTGTTATTTCGCCGATATAAGACTTTTCTATCCAGTCGGTGGCGAAAACGTGGTAGGTGAAATCTTTGTCGATGAATTCTATGTATAGAGGTGCGTCGCATCTGGCCGTTACTCTGATATCGAAGTTCAGTTTCCGGATATCATCGTATGCAAAAACATGGCTGTGAAACGGTCCTTTCAATATCATGTGATGGGAATCCAGTATCAGGTAATGTTGGACTAAAAAAGTCATGTATATTATAAGGAATAGGCCTAAAACCGAGAATCCGATTGAGAAAACGGCAAGATAAAAAGCGACAAGAGTGTGGGTGTTGGGTAAAGCATATATCATGGATAACAGCAAAATAAGGATCCATACCATAACCTGTACGGAAACAGACATGTGCTTGGAGTATCGGTGGTAAGTGCGGGAAGAAACCGGTGCATCTGACACCTTCTGCAAGGGTTGATAGTTATTGAACGGAATAGCATGCTGTTTTAACAGTTGGAGAATGACCGTAGCCTTGTGGGCTTGAAAAGGAGCAAGCTGGATGGCACGTACAAAACCGGATTGAAGGGTGAAAATGAAAATGCCTGTTCCACCTAAATTGTGCCAATAAGGTTTACAGCGTCTGGCTCGGATTTTATAAGGTTGCATGAAAGTAAAGCTGGCAATATCTTCTATCTTGGCTCCTTTCTTCAAAAGGTAAGATTCGGCCTTCTGCGAATTAACAGATGCATTCATATGTCTTGTGTTTTATACTTATGTCTTGTAAAAATCTTATAAAGATACGGATAATATTTTTATGAGTGGAGATAAATATAAAACAATTGGTATTCGGATTCATAAAAAGACTGATCCGATTTCACATCGCTTACAAACAATGGATTTATCCCAAACTCAAGACATGCAGTTATGATACGATTCTACGTGTTATAAAAGAGCTGACTACCTGCAACACAACTTACACATCCACGGTTTCAGGAAAATTATACGACTTCAATACAGCTGACACAATGAATGAACTTCTGATAAGGTCACTTATAAGAAACTTTTAAGGGCGATTATCAAAAGAATGAACATAAAGGATTTTGGACTTTCCTATACAAGTCGTATCAAGACTTTTATCTTCAAATATATTTCTGTTTCAGCCAAATGGGTTAAAACATCAAGAGCATACATACATCTATACCGATAATTTTGCTTATGCAAGAGTCTTTAAAGTGGGAATGATTAACATCTGCTGCTTTGTTGGATTTACATTGTATTGCCTCAAGTCATTTAATAGGGTAAGGGGAAGGTATACTTGAAAGATGTGCAACAAAATCTCATGCTACAAAGGAACCACATAAAAAGGGGAAATTTACTAGATATTCATTTGTAATACGAGAATTAAATTTGCTTGCGGAAATTAGGGTAAATAAAAAGAATAAGCTGATGAATCCGCAAGGGTTTATCAGCTTATCACTTTTTAATTTAATAATTGAAAAAATGTTACCTGTTTAATAGGTTCGTATAATAACTTTTTACCTTATTCCAGTCATAGTAGGGATATTGGTCTGTTTCGAGAGGTATTTTCGCCTCTTTTTCATTCAACAGGAATTTCACCAATATCCGGTTATCTTTGTTTTTGTAGAAGATAATCTGTATGTTGCCTGCCATGGGAACTATCTTGTAATCGGCCCATACTTTGTAGACTTCTTCGGGTTGGCTGACAGCTACGTTGCAGTCGTTCAACCCTAGAATAGCTGCCAGTGGTATAACATTTCCGTCGTGTCCGAAACGGAGGGTAGCTGCGATACTGGAATCTTCGATGGCCTGGTCGGCACTTTCCAATATGTTCTGAAGCAAAGCTTTGGCATTGGCTACAACGATGCCTTTACCGTCGGCATGATTGGCGTTCCCTACATAAAACTTATAGTTGATACACTGCCATAGGTCGAACAGTTCCTGTTTCTCGAATATGTCATAGAATGAAATCTGGGTTTCCATGTCCTGCATGTCGCTGGTTATCCAGTACAGTCCCCACATCAGGTTATGCGGGTTAACTTGTTTCCGGATAAAATCAGCACTAGAGAAGAGTGTATTCATCAATCGTTCGGGGCGGGTATGCTCTGCTTCGAACTTCTTGTATTCTTCTACCCACGGACCGGTCTGGTCGGAAGTGAATTTGTTCGACTCGTCTGTGTGGAAATTCATGTAATTCATGTATTTCTCACTTGCTTCGTACGTGATGTCCAGTTTCGGGTTCATTCCCTTGAGCTGGTCGCCGAATGCAGCCATACTCATGGCGCAACGAAGTACTACAGTAGAGCGGGCGGAAATTTTCCGTCCGTCTGTGAAGACTTCCGGATAGTTCTGGAACATACGTTGGGCAATTCCTTGGTGTTGTCGTCTTCCAAGTGGAGTCAGGTCACCTCCTCTGCCTTCGGCTTCAGGCCAGATTTTAACCAGTCGGGTGTAGACATCTTCTCCCAGTGATGTCAAGGCTTGCTGTTCGTGTGCTTTGGCAAATAAATCGATTACCCATTTGTAATCTTTATCGGAAATCAGATAACGGGAACCGTGTCTGGAATAATGGCTGATGTAAAAAGGGCTATAACCTTTGGGAGCGGCTGTCAGGGATTCTTTTTCCGGAGTCTGATATACATAGTATACTCCGCCTGTCTTTTCTATTTCATCGAACATTTCCTGCTGTGTAGTCTGTCCGTATGTAGACAGACTACTTATCAGTGAGAGGAATAGGATGGAAATCTTGTGTATCTTCATAATCAATATCCAGTGTTTTGTATCAATGTCGGATTATTTACTATTTCACTTTCCGGAATAGGGAACAGTTTGTATTTGTCATCTACGTCTTGTCCGAGACGTACACCGTCTTTCCAGTCCCAGTTGTTACCTTTGGTGAATTTGTCAAACCGGATAAGGTCAGTCCGTCTTACCAGCTCGCTGGCCAATTCACGTTGGCGTTCTGCCAGGATGAAATCAAGGGTCAGTTCTGATTCACTGATATCTCCTGAAACATCCGAACGGATACCGGCTTGTGCATATTTGCCGGACATGTAGGCACGTTCACGTATTTCATTGACGTATGCTAAAGCTGTGGATTTAGATGCACTTGCCCCTCTTAAAATGGCTTCTGCCGCCATCAGGTAAGCATCGGCTGTACGGAACAGTGGAAAATCAATGGAAGTATAGGTGTCGCCGGCAGCGCAGAGCTGATCGTCTTTGGTAACATTTCTCCATTTGATATAACCATAACCGCATGTAAAGGTACTTGTCATAGCCATATTTTCATCCCATGTTTCCTTTACTTGGTTCTCCAAGGCAGTCATGAATTGGGCGCGTTTATCTTTTTTCTGGTCTCCCCAAGTGTCTTCTGTATCGAACATTACATCATCTGCGTCGAATGCGTCTACCAGCGTTGTCTTGGCACGGACATTACCCCAACCTCTTGATCCGACTCCGGTCTGGTAAAGCTCGTCCATCGGACCGTTTACAAATGCCTTGACATAGAAATTGGTACCTGCTGAACTTTGGGCATATTGTCCGTCCTGTACCAACGGCCAGATGATTTCACTGCAAGTCTCGTTATCGGCCAGAAATATTTGGCGATAGTCTGGTGCCAATGGATAATGTCCGTCGTCAATTACCTTTTTGGCATATTCATAGGCTTACTGATATTTGCTTTCACCGGTCCATACTTCTGCATTCACGTACATACGCGCCTGCAGGAACCAGTCGGCTACCCGGTCTATTCTGCCATATTCGTTTGTTCCCGGTGCGGCCAGATCGTTTTCTATTTCCTGAAGTTCAGAAATAGCGTAATTGAAGATGTCCTTTCTGCTCCATTGTTCGGGAATATCCTTCACTCCCGTGTTTTCATCAATATAAGGAACCGAACCGAACAGGTCACATAGCATAGAATAGCAATAAGCACGGATGAAGCGAGCTTCTGCCCGATAGTGCAGGTAATCATCCTTCAGGTCTTCCCAAACACCTCTTTCCTGTAGCTTACTCTCGGTACATTCGCGTAACAGTTCGTTTGTATAGGCAATACTCATGTACAAGCGTTGATAGGTCCATGTTATGACAGACGCATTCGAAGCGTTCCATTGCAGATTCAGACATTGTCTAAGGCCGTTTGAAGTAGAAGGCATCAGGAAATTGTCAGTATTCAGCTCTTGCAAATAAAATAACAGACGGGTATATCCGGAATATCCTTCATTGGCTCCTTCAAGGTCACCGTCACCACCGTCTCCTCCTTGCTGACCGGTAAGTATTAAGGAAGCATAACACTTGGCTAATACTCCAGTATAACCTTCTGGTGTGCTATATACTTTTTCTGTAACCAATTGGCTTTCGTCCAAGGGCATTGTATCTAAATCTCCGAAACAGGAGGATAAAGTCAGGCCCAGACAGAATATGATAGACAGGCTATATAATATTTTTTTCATGATGATATTTAATTAAAGTTAGAAACTAAGGCTTGCACTGAATGAATAGGTTCTGGGGCGTGGATATACCTCGCGGTCAATACCACTGTAGATTTCAGGGTCAATGCCGGAGTATCCGGTAAATACAGCTACATTTTGTACACCGAATGTCAATCGTAATGAACTGGAACTGTTCCATAACTTATGGAATGTATATCCCAGTGAAATATTGTCGATACGGAAGAATGACGCGTTTTCCAGGAAATAGTCAGAATAAAGCTGTTGGGTCTGGAATCCGGTTTCTTGGGTAGCTTTCAAAATATTGGAATAACTTCCTTGATCACTGTAGACAGACTGTACATACTGGTCGGCAGCTACATAGTTATACATGTAGTTACCGAATGAACCGTGTCCGCTGATGGCAAAATCCCAGTTTTTGTAACTTACTTGAGTATTGAATCCCAGATAAGATGTCGGTAATGAACTTTTTCCGGTAGCGTAACGTGTTTCTGTAGATGAAATGCTTCCATCCGGTTGGATGTATTGACCTTCCAGTGGCTTCCCGGATGCATCGTATGCTTGTTTGGCCAAATAGAAGGTGTATGGACGTTCGCCTACCATGAAAACCTGTACGGTCTTTCCTGTATCAGAGATAGAACCAGTCTGTACAAAGTTGTCGTCCGAATCCACCATATTCAGTTTAGTGATTTTGGAGTCATTCCAGGTATAGTTGAAGCCTACACTCCAATTCCAGTCTTTTGTACTGATAGGTACAAAGTTGATGGAGAATTCAGCTCCTTGGTTATCCATGGCACCGATATTGGTAGTAAGTACTGGAGCATAGTTTGTACCGGCAATAACGTTGATGGTATTCAGCAGGTCTTTAGTATGACGTTTGTAGTAGTCAATAGATCCATAGATACGGTTATTCAGGAAACCAAAATCGATACCGGCATTGTAGGTAGTAGTCGTTTCCCATTTGATGTCAGGGTCGTAACCGTTTGGGCGATAGGTTTGATACCAGGTATTGCCGAACAGGTAAGAAGATTCCGGATAAGATACATTGAAGGTTGTCATATAAGGATAATCATTCAGAATATCCTGTTGTCCGGTTTGACCATAACTCAGACGCAGTTTCAAGTCAGTCATGACATCCTGGTCTTTAAAGAAGTCTTCCTCACTGATTTTCCATCCCAAAGCTACAGATGGGAAATATCCCCAACGGTTGTTTGAAGCAAAGCGGGAAGAAGCATCGGCACGCAGGGTGGCTGTCAGCATATATCGGTTGTTGAAAGTATAGTTCAATCGTCCGTATAATGACAACAGGTAGTATTCTGTTTCATAGTGAGTGGGTGAGAATAGCTCTTCTCCTTCGGGTGATAAGGTAGTGGTGTTATACTTTCTCCAGAAATGTTGCCATCCATAACCGGCCATTACATTGAAATTATGTTTCTCTCCCCAGTCTGGAGCGTATGTGCCATAGAAATCCAGCAGAGCATTTTTCTTTTCTTGTTTACCGTCGTACATCAATCCGGTTCCGTCTTTCATGTTGGAAGTATACATCATACCGGCCAATTCGGGTACATCTTTGTCTTCTTTACTTGAAAGAATATCATAGCCCATATTTAATGTGAACGAAAGATCTTCCAGGTTGTGTACTTTGTAGTTGATGTTTGCGTTACCGATAGAACGTAGAATAGATGTGTTGTCTTTCTGTAATTCCAAAAGAGCTACCGGATTATCTGTCTGTATAGCCATCGGGGAGTTACCGTTCATCCAGATGAAATAGCCCAATCCAGGATCAGTAGAAGCGGTTGCACTTCCGGTCTTGACAGGACGGGTTGGATCATATCGTAGGGCACTGCTTACTACGCTGTCATCTACCTTGTCATTGCTTTCGTATGACATCTTCAGGTTAAGATCTACGCTAAGGTGGTCATCGAAGAATTTAGGTGATATACCACCATTGAATGTTACACGTTGGTAATCATTGTTCCGGATGACGCCAGCTTGATTGGTGTATCCTATTGAAGCACGGTACGGAGTTTTTTCTTTGATTTTACCGGAAATAGACAAATTATGTTCCTGTGAGAAAGCAGGACGATAGATTTCATCTTGCCAGTCGGTTGAGGCTGTACCGAATGACGGATTACTGGGCACACCAGTAACGGTAGGAACAAAGCTTTTGAATTCTTCAGCGTCCAGAACTTCCAGACGTTTGGTAGTCGTACTCAGGGCCAGATTCAGTGAGTAGTTGACTTGAGGCTTGTTACTGGTTCCTTTCTTTGTCGTGATGACGATGACACCGTTTGAAGCACGCGAACCGTAGATAGCAGTTGCAGATGCATCTTTCAGAATTGTGAAGGTTTCAATATCGTTTGGGTTGATGGCACCGATGACATTACCTCCTCCTTCGATGGTAGAATTATCTACAGGTACACCGTCGATAACAATTAGCGGGTCGTTGGACGCAGATAAGGAAGCACCGCTACGGATACGGATGGTTGCACTTGAACCTGGAGCTCCTGAACCGGATACAACATTGACTCCTGACATTTTACCTACCAATGCGTCTTGTGCAGTTGTTTGTAATCCTTTATTGAAATCATCCGGTTTGATGGCTGTTACTGAACCGGTTGCGTCTGATTTTTTAACAGTACCGTAACCGATAACTACTACATCTTCCAGCATTTCGGTGTTTTCCTTTAATACGATAACAAGGTTCTGCTGAGAGGCAGACACTTCATAATCTTTATAGCCGATATATCCGATTCGGATAATAGCATTCTTGTCTGAAACTTCAAGAGTGAAGTTTCCATCGTAATCGGTAATGGTTCCGTTCGTTGTTCCTTTTACCAGGATGTTTGCTCCGATAATCGGTTCTCCATTTTCATCGATAACCCGACCCTTTACATTGATGTCTTGTGCGTTGATGCTCGTTGAAATGAAGGTTAACAATAATGCACTTGATAACCTTCGGCAGAATGCATACATGTTTTTTCTTTTCATGTTTTGTTAAGATTTTGGGTAAAATAATTGGATGGCGCAAAAGTAAAATCTTGATATTTCATTTATTTTACATTTGACCTGATGTAAGTTAAAGAGTAACAATCGCTAATTTTAAGTAACTGATTGTCAGTGATTGCTGAATACTTAAAAGTAACATTGAATACAACATAGAATCCTTGGCTTACTAAGGATAATTTTCTCAATAATGGTTCTTACAGGTTTTCTAAGGTAGGCTAAGACCGGAATAAGTATGGCAGAAATCATAATTTTGCCTGATACGTGAATAAAGCACTAATGGTGTTTTTCTTCTTTTCATACAGTAATGTTTTTATAGGTTATTAGATTTCGTGTTCTGTAACTTGGTTACAATACAAATTTAGAGAAGCTTTGTAGGATAAAGCCTCTCGAAATAGAATAAGTAAGTCTGTATGAAAAGTAATTTATCTAATAATTTGATATACTTATAATTATATCTTCTTCTTATTAAGAGTAGATTAAGTGTTAT
>ERZ1032130.331-NODE-331-length-12471-cov-5.998550_pt1 | contig 12471 bp, 10 predicted proteins | sample MGYA00517879_ERZ1032130 | MGnify/ENA primary metagenome ERZ1032130 (study PRJEB33719, sample SAMN04262597) | wastewater metagenome | biome: rural village; feature: animal feces; material: feces | host: Bos taurus | place: El Salvador | collected 2012-01-31 ...
GCATCGAGGCATCTCCACGCCAGGGAGAAAGTATCTCCCAATACGATTCCCCCAGCAGATTCCCAGCGCCCGGTGTCAGGTCGAGGAACATATACGGAATCGAACTTAATTCGGATGATCTCTTCGAGAACGATTCGGAAATCTTCGCCCTTCGGCTCACCGCTGGAGAACGCCCCTGGGACATTTTCCCAGCAGAGGAATCTTGGGCGAACAAAGAGGCCTGACCGTCCTCGAAGTATATCAGCATTTCTCATCTCCTTTGTGATTCGGGTTTGTTCCATAAAAAGACCAGAGCGCGCACCGGCTAATCCGGCACGCGCTCCAGCAACAGATAGATCCTGGCAGGGACTGCCGCCGCAGATGATGTCCACGGGCGGCAGCTCACCGCCATTGAGTTTGGTGATATCCCCGACATGGATCATGCCGGGGAATCTTGTTTTTGTGACCTCAATGGGAAAGGCTTCAATCTCGCTTGCCCACACAGGTTTGACTCCGCAATGTACTGCAGCCAGGGGGAATCCGCCAATGCCGTCGAAGAGACTGCCAAGGGTGATCTCCCGGCTCATACGAAGAGCCGCATGGTGGCTTCAAATTTCTCCGCAAAGTAGCGGTTTCCCTTGCGGAGCTGGACACGGTTGATGACACCGCTGTCTTTCAGCTTGATGAGGTATTGGACGGCAAGGTAGTATTTTCGGTTGCGGTCAAATTCTTCTTCCGAGCTCATTCACGCGGCACCTCCTTCTTGTAAGATTCATCCTTTACGGAGTCGATGAACGATGAGACCTCCTGAACGGAAGAGACCAGCGGGTACTTTCGCATGGCTTTCAGCACCCGGCTGCGATAGGCTCCGTTTTTGGCGGCCCGTGCATCCAGAATGGCGAGGACACCGGTATCCGTTTCGGTACGGATGAGACGGCCTGCGCCCTGGCGGAGCTTGATAATCATCTGAGGGACGGCATATCGCTGGACGAATTTTTGGGTATTGCCGCAGAACCGCTTCTTGAATTCCATCGCCTGAGTCCGCAGAGGGAACGGCAGGCGGACGATAATTACAGAGGAGAGGATATCTCCGGTACAGTCAACGCCCTCCCACATGGAGCCGGAGGCAAACAGAACGCCGTTGCCGCTCTCCTTGAACTGGGTGATGGCGTTCTTATTGCTGCGGCTCATCTTGATGAGGGGGTAGGCGCTCAGTTCGCATGCGACCAGATCGTAGACAGCATTCAGGGTCTTGTAGGAAGTAAAGAGAACGGCGGTATGTCCGTGGGTTGCCTTGATGAGCTGGGTGATCTCCTTAGCCACTGCCGGGATATAGTCGGGATCATGCATATCCGGGATGGGGGTGCTTTCGGAAATGTACAGCCGGGTGTGGTTCTTGTAGTCGAAGGGAGATTCGCAGGAGAACTCCGACACACTGTACTTGTCCAGGCAGCCGGTGATGCCCAGCTCGTCCTCGAAGAAAGAAAAGCCGGTATCATCTTTTATGGTACCGGACGTCAGAGCATAGTGGGTGTTGGGTTCCAGCCAGAGGGAATCCTGAAGATGCTGTTTCAGATTGGTGGGAGTACAGCACAGAGACTTACTGTCGGTGGACTTGTCGTAGCTGATCCAGAACATATTGTTCTTGCGAACCAGGAATACGGAAAGCCGTTCCGTCAGACTGCTGGCAGTGTTACCGCCAGCGGAGCCCTCCAGCACGGACCATTTATCGATCTGCTTCAGGGCGGAGATCAGCTTTTTGATCGTATCATGCATGGCGGGAGTCATTTCAATTTTGACCTCACAGATATCCTCGTCTGCCTTGAATTTGTAATGGGCGAACATGGATAAGAGCTTCTTGTTCAGACGATTGGCCTTAGACAGCAGTATTTTGTACCTCATTCGCTTCTTGGGCACACTGCCACCGTTGTACTTGACGGAATAGAGATATTCGCAGACTTCGTTGAAGGCGATCTCTGCACCAAACACATCCACAGCGGTTTCAGCCAGCTTGTGGGCCTCGTCCACAATGCAGAAATTGCAGGGTAGCAGGCGGCCTTTTGAGGAGCTGTTCTTATGCATCTTCTGAGCGGTCAGGAACAGATTGTGGTTGGTGACCTGAAAATCGAATCTGTAAGGAGCAGACGCATAGTACAGAAAACTCGCATATTTGCAGCAGCCCATTCTGGGACAGTTGCGGCAGGAACCCTTGACGCAGATGCGGGACTTGATGTGGGGACTCAGCGGAAGACCGTCCAGATCGAGAGCCTTGTCCAGAAGCTCAGCGTACAGAAGTTCCTGAATTGTTTTGCTGTACAGTTGAGGATGCAGATTCAGCGAGTCAATGTACTCATGGTACCGCTTGGGGCAGAAGTAGTGTTCTTTACCCTTACGCAGTACGGCGGTCAGCGGCTTGCTGATGAGGGCGAACTCCATAAGCATTTTGGATAGTGCTGGGATCTCCTTTTCCATGATGGACTTCTGCAGCTCGATGCTGGAGGTGGTGATGGTCACCGGGCAGCCCATAAAGCTGTAGGATTTGTCAAAGAGCTTGGCGGCGAAACCTGCCACCAGATAGGCCATGGTCTTGCCGGTCCCGACCTCCGCTTCGCAGAGGGTTGCTTTCTTGGCAGACAGGCCGTGGTAGATAGACTTTGCCATTTCCACCTGCTGTTCCCGGACAGCGTAGCCGTAGGCAGGCATAACTGCACGGAAGATGACGTCGATGAGGTCATCGGGGAGATAGGCACCTGCGCCTTTGTGCCGCGGGTCTCCGGTATGCCTGAGTATTTTAGGAATCATCCTGGGATACTCGGAAGCATCGACTGGTGTATTGACTTCCATGATAACATGGATCAGACCTGTGGTTCTGTCATGGGCGGTATACTCGATTCGGTTTTTCTTGGGCCTGTGGGAGATGTCATAGCGGTTTTCAAAGGTGAAATCGTAATGAGAACCCACGCTTTCGGGGATATGATTCAGGCAGGTGTTTTCTTCATAGGTGATCTCATACATGAGATGATCGACCTCCTGTGTTACTAGGTCGACAGCAGAATGCTATGCAGGAGGTTGCCCTCCTGCACAGTGTTTCCACCGCCGACGAAATGGTCTTGAGTGGTATATACCGTTAATAGCCCCGGCTTCAGGCAACACCGCCGACGGCTCTGTAGCCAGCAGGGCCTCATATGAACCAGCAGAGGGCATCCGTTTCCAGCCCACACCAGTATCATCCCACCTCCCGGCGGGCTGCCGTATAAACAGAAGTATCATCATGCGGTCATCCTTGCAGTCAACCACGCTTGGCATAAACGCAGGGCGGTATAGGATTGATCGCTCGTCCGTCGATGCAGAGTCGTGGCGCTCCTACCGCCGACTACCCTTGCGGTGAGGGATGGCAGTTTTCCCGGCAGTGTTTTCTATGATGTTTTCAAGGTGCGTGCAGCCAGTGGACTGGCTGCACCAAAATAGTAACATGGCATTCGGACTCTTCACAGAAACAAGCTGTACCGGTGACCGTCACGAATTGTATCGGTTTCAAATGCTTTGATCGATCTCCCGAAGAAGCTCGATCACCGTGCGTATCTTTGGCTTGAGTGAACCAGACGACTGCTCTGCTCCAAGAATTAGGTAGTCCAGGGATACCCGGAAGAATGCCGCAATTTCAATGTATAAATCAATCGATGCACTCCGCTCTCCGGATTCGATTTTACGCAGGTAAGTTTCGGAAATATTCAGTTTCTCGCAGAGTGCCAGCTGGGTTAAGTTATGCTCCCTGCGCAGCTGCCGGACTCTTTTGCCGCATGCTGTTGTATCAAAGCTCATAAATGACCTCCGTGTGTTTGAAGTTGGGGACTCAAACGCACGGGGCGGTGACCGACAGCGGATGTCCACGCTGCCGGTAAAGAAAAGGCCGGTATCTCCGCTCTGCGCAGGGATACCGGCTCGTAAGAATATTTCGGGGTCTGCCATATGTCTCTCCGCTTCCGGTTACTTTGCAAACCGGGGTTTGCGGAGAGACTATATAATCAGGCGGTCACATACACGGTCACATGGCAGTCAAATGACGGTTACACGGCGGTCAAATATCGGTCAAATGGATAAAAGCTGAAAAGTTTGTAGAAAATGACGAACCTCCCGGATGCTCCGGGAGGTTCAGTTTTTTGTGTTTATGCAATTTCGTTGGGATCGGGGATCTCCAGTCTGCGGAGGACATCATGGTACTCGTCTTCGGTCAGCATTTGCTTGGCTACCTGGAGTTCGTTTTTCGCAAGCTCCGTAGTTCCGAGCTTCAACATAGCATAGGCAAGCCAGTAGTGGGCGTCTGCGCTTCCGGGAACGGCCTGCACAGCGATTCCGGCATACTCATGGATGCAGACATAATCATGAGCCAGATCCAGCGTGGAGAGAAGCTGGTTAATGACGCCGATGTATCGGAGGCTGTAATGAGCAGCAATGGGCAGCAGCCAATGTTCGCAGCTGTGGGCGGGAAGCAGGCCATTTTTGTAAATGTCCATAGCTTTTTTCAGCAGATGCCCCTTGGCGATCAAATCGGAGCTGGTCGCGGCCTGATTCCATGCATCAGTGAACGTATCCAGGTCGGTAATCACATTCAGCTCAGGATTGATCCGATAGCTGCCGCCGACGTACTCAATGAGCCGGTGGTCACAGATCAGATTGAACATCTGCTGGAAACGGTAAACGATGCTTTTGACTTTGACATTGGCCCGCTCGATGTCTTCACCCGGCCATAGCGTCTGGAATATCTCTTGGGGTTGGTTGTTCCGCTTCGCGTGAAGCAGCAGATATACCACCAGATGGACAATCATGGGGGAGTTCAGATCCCGTTCCGTCAGTACGCCTTTGCTTGTGATGATTTGCAGCTCGTCAAAGAAGTTGACCACAATATCCGTATCGCTCTGGATAACGGCTGGGGTAAGCGCAAGCTGTGTCCTCTCCATAAGCCGTTTCTCATTCACCGAGGATACCGCCACGAAGGCCATCATCTGGAGCAGACTGCTGCGGTTGGTATACCGCTTCGGGTTGCGGACGATGAGGAAACCCGTGGGTCGTTTCCAGAAGGGAACTGCAATCATCGAGCGGACATGATTCGCATCGAGAAAGTTGTACTCCAGAGGATTTGTGTCCTTGAGGTCTTCCGTGTCCGGAATAATCATTGGCTTCCCATGCATCAGCGCATCGATCCAACGCACCAGGTAGTCGCCTTCCTCAAGATCCTGGAAGTTGTTCGGCGTCATACCTTCGGTTCGGCGGTTGTACCACCACAGAGGAGACCAGATTTTCATCACCAGATCTGCTTCCATGATCCCGGCCCAGTCGCCGTCGTAGAACTCTGTCGCAGCAGCCAGCATGTGCATGATAACTTCTTCAGGATCATCGAAGTTGTGAAGCTGGGATTCTAGTTGGCTGAGGGTTTGTTCAACATTTTGGGAGTACTTATTGTATTCTGTTTGAGGATTATTGGACGATACAAAACTGCCATTCAAACTGCTTTCGTCACCCCTTTGGTCTTTGGAGAATTGCGCATTATTTTCCTCTTTTAGGGTAATGAAGAACGATCAAGAAACGTATTGATATATGTTTTCAGAATCGATCAATGTGCCATCAGAATTATACACAAATCCGCGAACCAATAGCCGATATGTGTAATTGGGAACAGCCTCATAAGTTGCATCCAAGGATATGACTTTAGATCCGTTTTCGTACCATCCGTGCAAATCACGCCAATAACCATCTTCGTAGCACTGAATGTAGCATCTAAGAACTACGGTCGATAAAACTGATGCTTGTAAATCTGCTGAAATTGTTAACATCGTTTTAGAGGAATTCGTCGTTAGCGTTGCACCGAAAGCACTGATATATGTATATCTCGGTTGGATACCTTCTGCCTCGACATTAATAACAGCAACTTGCAAAAAAAGGAGCAAGCACAAAATGAGACAGACCCAACTTTTATTATTGCGCATAGCTCACACCTTAACCTTTCTGTAAATAAAGCATAATATTCTGCGCTAACGCAACAAGTTGTTCTTTAGTCAGGTTTGTAGCGGAAAGATTATATACTGTTCCAGAGATATCATCATACCATACAAGTACGATTGGGTCGCCAATAGCTAGTATTGCATCATACCCCACAATGCTTGTATTCTCGCATATCGCATCTTCTGTATCAAAACGGTATTCGGCATGTGCTCTGCACATATCGAAGTTGATACGATCACCATGATCATTTTCATGTAGGCTACTGATATAGCCGTTCTCCGCTTTATAGAACACCGAAATATAGTCGTTTGGTACAAACTGAGTAATGGGGTCTTCGTATTCGGACTTTTCAGGCATTGTGCTGTCGTGCTCTCCAAAGTTTATTGCAGAATACTTCTCATGTTGTTCTATTAGATAACTCAATACAGGGAGGCGGAAGGCATCAACCGACATAACTGCCGTAGTCATAACTCCCAAGAACACCATAACAGCCACCGCGACCTTGCTCGTCATTCTGATAATCTTGCGGACATTATCCTTGCCACGCTTCTTTGCGTAGTCACGATGGATCATCTGGAGACATTTTTCGTCTAGGGCATCCGAAGTATCGGTGACTTCCCCGGCGGCCTGGGCTTCCTCAAATTCTTTGCGAAGCCGTGCGCCTTCTTCTTCTGCGTATTCGTCCATCAGCAGGGCGAATGTGACATCATCGTACTGGTCCAGCAGTTCCAGTTTTTTGTTTTCGCTCAAATGAATCATCCCTCACTTTCATGCATATTGCTTATTTGCGAGAATTGCTTTTGCCCGCTTCCTTGCCCTCCTGAGCAGTGTTCGCACACTGTCGGGTACACAGCGGATCTCCTTCGCAATCTCCTTGTCGGAGTAACCGGCGATGTACTTCAGTTCCAGCAATCGCCACTCCTTTGCGGGCAGGTGTTCTTTCAGGATCGCCGTATCCCACATGGCGTTGAGACCGTCATCCTCCTGCCCAAATTCCTGTTCTGCCTTCAGTGCTTCCAGAGCTGCATCCGGCATCGGCTGCATGCGTTCCTGCGCTTTCCGTTCGCGATCGGCGAATACCGAGCGGATGGTCAGGAAAAGATACATTCCCACCTGATTCGCACTGAGCTGCCGGAGGCTGTCGGAATTACGCAGCAGTCTGATCATAGCATCCTGGATGGCATCCTCGCACTCAGACTGAGACTCGGTGAACTTTCTGGCAATGTGGAACATATACGCCTTGTTCTTCATGTAGAAGTCCACCATGAATCGCTCATTCGCATCCGTGATTTTCTTTTGTTTGTCCAATCTATCCCTTCTTTCTTTTTCGTGCCTCTACTTAATTAGATGCAGAATTTTGCAATCTGCAACAGCTTTTTACAAAAATTTTTGTTCCGTTATTTCGGGGGACGCAATCAAAAGCTACTGTCATTATAGAATCCCTGCCACCTAAATATCAAGGACAAATAAAGCAAGACTTTAATATTAAGAACATAACGCAAGCGAAACTCGATATTTGCTTAACTACCACAAAATAACGATTTTATGGTGTATGATGTAACAAAGAAGTAGGTGGTGATACGATTGTTTGCAGATAAGCTCAGGGAATTGCGCAAAGATAAAGGATTGACACAAGAGGAGCTTGCAGCGATAATTAATGTATCCACATCTGCTGTGTCACAATATGAACGGGGTAAGGCGACACCCAGACGAGAGAACCTGATTTTGCTTGCCGAATACTTTGGTGTTACCGTTGCTTACCTGGAGGGAACCACATCCATTGAGGATATTGAGAATATGCTGAACGCACCCTACACAGAGGACACCAGTGTGCGGGATATGCTTGGTATATGCATGGAAATTGCGCCGAATAAGCGTAAGTATTTCAAATATATAGCTTCGCTCATGGCGAAAGATAACGATGGAAACGAGGATTAATTATGCCGAGAGCAGAAGAACTCGACATTCAGTATTTCGACGAACAACAGTTTATCGAACAAATCTTCTACCGGTATAAGGACTATGTAAAACATCTGGCTCGGAAAAAATGTAGCGATCCCAATGATGTAGAGGATGTTGTCCAAAGTACCTGGGAGCTTCTTCTGAAAAATACAGACAAGCTGTCTGCGGTATCTGAAAACAAGCAGATGGCCTACATTGCAGCGGTCGTAACCAATGTGATTCGGATGGAGGCCAGGAAGAAAAAGTTGGATACCTGCTCCCTGGACGATGTATTGGAGCCGGGATACGATGCCACACTTATTCTGGATCGGATATTTGACCAGAAATATGTGAAGGAAAATTTCCGGGAAGCTTGGGCGAAGGTCGACCCCTATGTGCGAGAGCTTCTGGAGCGATACTATCTTTTGGATCAGTCCCATAAGGAAATCGCAGAAGCCATGGAAATCGCCCCAAACAATGTGCGTACCTACCTGCATCGTGCAAGAAAAACTGCAAAGAAAGAACTGCTTAAGCATAGCAAGTCTCTGGACCAACAATGGAATGATGCTTATACATAACTGTACCGCTTGTGCGTATTTCAGCACGAGCGGTTCGTTTTATATTGTCTCAGCAAAAAATGTTTCTTTTTGAGAATCGGGATGCGTCTTTATTATTAGAGGGGTAAAATTTCATCCTCAATATCCCCTACAAAAATAAAGATGAAAGGAAGTCAAAAATGAAACAGACAAAGCTGATTCGCATGTTGGCCTTCATTCTGGTTATCGTCATGATGCTGGAAATGGGTCCCATGCAGGTGTTTGCAACCGGCTCCGAAACCACGCCGGAAACCGCAGGCACCACTATGTCCGAAGAAACCGCATCGGCGGAGACTTTGGAAATTCCCGAAGTGTACATCGAAGGAGAAGTCACAGAACTTCGGAGCGAGTACGAGAAACACTATCGCCTGACAGATGGCAGTTTCATGGCTGTCCAGTATCAGGTTCCTGTCCATTATGAGGATGAGGGACAGTGGGTGGATGTCGACAATACGCTCGAAGCTGTAACGATGTTCAGCGGCGACAGTGTCTATCAGGCCGTTAATGGCGAAAATGTTCAGGCATTTGCCTCCGATCTCAGCGACGGTACCATCATGACCATGGCCAATGGTGATCACATGATTTCTATGTCCATCTGGACTTATGATTCCGTCGAGGCGGAGGTCGTTGAGGACGAATCTGACAACTCCGTTGTTGCCGAAGATGACGCCGAGGAGAACGAATCGGCTGCAACGCAGGAATCCGTGCCCGAAGAACCTGTTGATTCTGCGGAGGTAAATGAGGCATCCAATCCTGACAATGATCTGATCAGCGATCTTGCCCTTGTCGAAGAGGAAGTCTCTGATATGTCCGTACTTTCTCTGGACGAGGCCGAGAATGTCCAGGAGGACGTCGCCGTTGACGAGCAGCAGGATGATACCATCGTGGCTCAGATTCTGACCGAAGAAGTCACCGAAGCCCCTGTTACAGACGCTGAAGAGACGGAACCCTGGGCGCTGGACGATGTCATGCCTGATACGCTGAGTTCCAGCATTCTGTATGAGGATGTGTTCCCCGGCGTCGATCTGCGTTATGATACCTTCAGCTACAATGTGAAGGAAAGCATCATCCTGAAGCAGCCGATGGATCTGGACGAGTATACCTACTCCTTCCTGCTGACTCTGGATGGCCTGGAGCCTGAACTTCAGGAGGATGGTAGCATTCTTCTGCTGGACGATGCCTACGAGGTTCAGTACACCATTCCTGCTCCCTACATGTGGGATTCTGAGAATGTTTACTCTGATGCTGTTTTCTACGAGCTGGAAGAAAACGACAATGGTTGGGTTCTGACTGTCTGCGCAGACGAGAACTGGCTGGAAAATGAGGAGCGAAGCTACCCTGTTACCATCGATCCTTCCTACAAGAAAACTGTAAGTGCTTTGGATTTCTCTGTGGCTGCAGAAAAGAAAACTCCTACCAGTTCTTCTGATTCTGCCAAACCCGGTGATCTGTCCTGCGGTTACAGCCCCAGCTATGGACATATCGAGGGATATGTCAAGTTTGTATCTCTTCCTAAGATTCCTGTTGGCAGTACGATTATCGAATCCAAGCTGCAGCCTATTTCTGCATCTCATTGGGCCGCAGTAGCATGTCGCATGGATATCTACATGATGACTGAGGCACTGAGTTCTTCTGAGTGGAACAACTATGTGGCTTGGAATGCCCGTCCCACTGTTGCTGCTACTGCAATGGACTTCATTTACATGCCTAAAAACGGTTCCCCTTCCCTTAAGCCCAATGCGTGGGATATTACCCCTGCTGTAATGCAGTGGTATACTGATCCCAGCACTAATTTTGGTGTTGCTGTCAAGCCTGTGACCGATGCAGCAAAAACGAATGTCAATGCATATTGCAGGTTTGCTGATGATTCTGCATATTGGACTGTCAGATACCGAAATACTGTCGGTACGGAAAGCTACTACACCTATGAAACTCAGTCTGCATCCCGTGCGGGTATCGGCTATGTGGGTGACTTTACCTCTGAGCTGACCGTATTTAAGAGCGATATGAGCTATTCCAGCACGACGATCCCCTTCTCTCTGAGCCATGTTTTCAACAGCGTGTTTGCGGGTAAGGAAATCTCTGCGTTTGGCTTTGAGGACACTTATGCTGCCGACTATTCTCATATGAAGTTTGGCAACGGCTGGCAGCTTTCTGTTCAGGAGAGTGTGTTCTACAGAGACTATGGAAGTGATGCAGACCTTGTATATCGTGACAGCGATGGCACATTGCATCACTTCAATTGGGTTTCCGGTGCTAGCTATGTTGATGAAGACGGTCTGGGCCTGACACTGGTTCGCTATGCTGACGGAGATGAGGATTCCTATAAGCTGAAGGATCAGTCCGGTAACATTAAGTTCTTCTACAACAATATGCTGTCCTACATCGCAGACGGCAACGATAATCGAATCTACTTCCTGTACAACAATAATTCCTATTCCAGCAGCTCTACCAAGTGGCATCCCACTGGTACTGACGATAAGCTGACCCAGATTGTTGCGGTTAATAAGGGACAGGATGCAGAGGTTATCTGTACTCTGGCCTATAACAGCAGCAACCAGCTTAGTCAGATCACCGACTACGCAGGCCGAAAGACTCTGTACACTTATACCAACGGCAATCTGACCAAGATCACTCATGCTGATGGAACTGCGGCTCACTATGCTTATGATAGCAACGGCCAGCTGATTCGGATGTACGATGATGAGACTGACTACGGTATCGAGTACGAATACAATGCCGATGGTGTTTCCGCAATCCATGAGTATACCGCAGCTTCCATCAATGGTACCCAGACCGTTGGTGTACAGATTCAGCGAGAGAAGAATGGCATCCAGGAAGCACATTACCGCTATGATGGTGATGATCGGATGTTCCAGACGGATGACGATATCGTCAACTGCTACTACTTCGACTACACCGGTCGGACGATCAATGCGGTTACGCTTGATTCCGGTATGACCAAGATTCTCGGCGTCACTTCTGCTGCCTATACTGATACCGATGATGCTTCTAACAACAAGATTGAGAAAACTGCCCAGTCCGGTCAGAATGGCGTTAATTTGCTTTCTGCGGGCGGTGTGGAAACCCACAACGGCTACACACCCTCTACTTCCGATTGGGTGAAAATCAGCACCGATGGTAACTTCAATGCAGTAATCAAGACTGATGAGGTTGCCAGAACCGGCGTAGGCTCTCTGAAGACATGGATGGGTTACAATGCAACCAGCAATGCCGAAAACGGGAATAAGCGGATCGCAATTTATCAGACAGCTTACCTTGAAGAAGGCAAGACCTACACCGTTTCTGCCTATGTGAACACCCAGGGCATCCAGAATTTCGATTCCTATGGTGGCGCCTATGTCGCAATTATGAACAGCAACAACGAGGTGCTTTCTGTCGGCAACAAGGTTTCTCATGTCACCAGCGATCAGATCGATGACGGTTGGCTTCGTGTCTATGCTACTTTTGAATGCGATGTTGCCGGCAACTACCGCATTGCTGCCGTTCAGGATAATGCCTATGGCCATTCCTACTTTGATGATCTCCAGTTGGAGGAAGGCGATGTTCCCTCCAATGTCAACCTGCTGCAGAATGGTTCCTTTACTGAGAATACCAGTGAATGGTCTGTAGGCAGCTTTGCTCGAACTCCCGGTGAAGACCTCCACGAGAATGTTCTGAGCATCACTGGCGACCCCGAAAAGTACTTGCGTGCATCCCAGAGAATCATCATCGGTAAGACCTGCACGGATCAGACCTTCCTGCTTTCCGGCTGGGGCAAGGCAGCATCTGCTGCTGATTGCCAGAGCGAGTTTGACTGGAAGTACAGTTCTAACATGGATGATGAACATGGAAAGCGTTACTTCGGCCTGATTGCACGATGCACTTATACTGAGGCCGACGGCGATAAGCATTCTGACTACCATTATGTTCCTTTCAACGACGATTATGATGA
>ERZ1032130.332-NODE-332-length-12469-cov-5.448929_pt1 | contig 12469 bp, 7 predicted proteins | sample MGYA00517879_ERZ1032130 | MGnify/ENA primary metagenome ERZ1032130 (study PRJEB33719, sample SAMN04262597) | wastewater metagenome | biome: rural village; feature: animal feces; material: feces | host: Bos taurus | place: El Salvador | collected 2012-01-31 ...
CTCTTTCACTTTTCAAGATGATCAAGAAGACTTCGCAGGAGAACCCCAATGGCTTGGTATCGGCATATAAGGACAATGTGGCTTTCGTCAAGGGTCCGCGCATCGAGCAGTTTGCTCCACGCAATCCCGAAAAGCCCGATTTCTTTGAGGTAAAGGAAATCGACACCGTTATCTCACTCAAGGCTGAGACGCACAACTTCCCCACCACCGTGGAGCCTTTCAACGGTGCTGCCACCGGTTCGGGTGGTGAAATCCGCGACCGCCTCGGCGGTGGTCGTGCAAGCCTTCCGCTTGCCGGTACTGCCGTCTATATGACGTCTTATCCTCGCACTGCTGCCGAGCGCAAGTGGGAACTTTGCACTATGCCTCCACGCCCATGGCTTTACCAGACTCCCGAGGAGATTCTCATCAAGGCTTCTAATGGTGCCTCCGATTTCGGAAACAAGTTCGGCCAGCCTCTCATCTGCGGTTCTCTCCTCACTTTTGAGCACGAGGAAGACGGCAACCAGTTTGCCTACGACAAAGTTATCATGCTTGCCGGTGGCGTCGGTTTCGCCAATAAGCGCGATGCCATAAAGGGTACACCCAAGCCCCACCAGGAGGTAGTGCTCATGGGTGGCGACAACTACCGCATCGGTATGGGTGGTGGCGCCGTTTCTTCGGTGAATACAGGTCAATACGACAACTCTATTGAGCTTAATGCCGTACAGCGTGCCAACCCCGAGATGCAGAAGCGCGTGTCAAACGTTATCCGCGCCCTCTCCGAGGCCGACAGCAACCCTATCATTTCTATCCACGACCATGGTGCCGGTGGTCACCTCAATGCCCTTTCTGAGCTTGTCGAGGAGACCGGCGGCAAAATCAATATCTCTGCCCTACCCGTTGGCGACCCCACGCTCTCTCTCAAGGAGATTATCGGCAATGAGTCGCAGGAGCGCATGGGTATGGTGGTTGAGAAAAAAGACATCGACCATATCCGACAAATCGCCGACCGCGAGCGTGCTCCTTTCTACGTTGTGGGCGAAACCACAGGCGACGACCGTTTCGTATTTGAAGACAAAGGCGGCGTGCGCCCTATCGACCTCGGCATGAAGGACATGTTTGGCAGCTCTCCCGTCACTGTGATGACCGATGTCACTGCACCGCATCACTTTGCCGATGTTCAATATTCAACTGAAAATCTCAATGACTATGTGGAGACCGTCCTTCAACTCGAGGGCGTTGCCTGCAAGGATTGGCTCACCAACAAGGTCGATCGCTCCATCACAGGAAAGATTGCCCGCCAGCAGTGTCAGGGCGAAATTCAGCTCCCGCTAAGCGACTGCGGTGTTGTTGCTCTCGACTTCACGGGCACTAAGGGTATTGCCACCTCTATCGGTCATGCACCACAGGCTGCTCTCATCAGCCCCGAAGCCGGTTCGGTACTCTCAATCGCAGAAGCTCTCACCAACATTGTGGGTGCAAACCTCAAAGACTGGCTAAAGAGCGTTTCGCTCAGCGCCAATTGGATGTGGCCTTGCCGTAACACAGGCGAAGATGCAGCCCTCTACTCCGCAGTGAAGGCTTGTAGCGACTTTGCATGCGCTCTCGGCATCAATATTCCCACCGGTAAGGACAGCCTTTCAATGACCCAGAAATATGGCGACAAGAAGGTGCTTGCCCCCGGCACTGTGATTATCTCGGCTGCCGGAGAGGTTGCCGACGTGAAAAAGACTGTGTCGCCGGTAATGCAGAACCGAAACAGCCGTTTCTTCTATATCGACTTCTCAGGCGATGCCATGAACCTCGGCGGCTCTGCTTTTGCCCAGTCGCTCGGTGCTCTTGGCGCAACTTCGCCCACTGTTAAGTCGGCCGACTATTTCGCCCGCGCTTTCAATGCAGTGCAAGCTCTCGTAGCCAAATCGATGCTCCTTGCCGCTCACGACGTCTCTGCCGGAGGTCTTGTTACCACTCTCCTCGAGATGGCGTTTGCCAACACTAAGGGTGGTATCGAAATCAGCACCGACAATTTCTCTGAACGCGACCTCATCAAGATTCTGTTTGCCGAAAATCCGGCTCTCGTAATCCAAGTTGCCGATAAGAAAATCGACCGCGTTGTTGCAGCTCTCAACAAGGCACAGGTTTCATTCGTTGAACTTGGCATGCCCTCTGCCGAACGTAGCCTCACCATCAACCACGATGGCAACGAATATATGCTCTTCATCGACCACTTGCGCGACGTGTGGATGGAATCTTCTTACCTCCTCGACACTAAGCAAAGTGGCGAAGCTTGCGCTAAGCTCCGTTTCCTTAACTACAAGAAGCAACCTATCCGCTATATCCTGCCCAAGGGCTTCACCGGAAAGGCTGCCGACCTTGGAATCACGGGCTTCAGCCACAAGCCTTCGGGCATTAAAGCTGCCATCATTCGTGAAAAGGGCGTAAATGGCGACCGTGAGATGGCTTATTCTCTCTATTATGCAGGCTTCGACGTGAAAGACGTGCACATGACCGACCTTATGTCGGGACGCGAAACTCTCGATGATGTGAATATGATTGTGTTCTGCGGCGGATTCTCCAATTCCGACGTTCTCGGCTCTGCTAAGGGTTGGGCTGGCGGCTTCCTCTGGAACGAAACTGCCAAAGCCACTCTCGAGCGTTTCTACAAGCGCACCGATACCCTTAGTCTCGGCATCTGCAACGGCTGCCAGGTGATGATCGAGCTTAATCTCATCAACCCCGAGCACGCTAAGCGCACCAAGATGCTCCATAACGACTCCCACAAGTTTGAGTCGCAGTTCCTTGGCTTGACAATTCCCAAGAACAATTCAGTGATGTTTGGCTCACTTTCAGGCTCACGTCTTGGTATCTGGGTTGCTCAAGGAGAGGGCAAGTTCTATCCGCCCGTATCGGCTGATAAGTATAATATTGCAGCTCAATACTCCTACAAGACCTATCCCGCCAACCCCAACGGCTCGCCACGCGCTGTTGCCGGAATTGCTTCGGCCGACGGTCGTCATTTGGCTATGATGCCTCACCTTGAGCGTGCCATCTTCCCATGGCAGTGCGGTTTCTATCCCGAGTCGCACCGTGCCGACGAAGTTACACCTTGGATTGAAGCATTCGTCAATGCACGCAAGTGGATTGAGAAAAACAAGAAATAACAATCTCTCGTCGCAAGCTCAATGCTATCCTCAAATAGCCATTGGGCTTGCCGCTTTGAAAAATATTTTATGCTTTATAGCACCTATTTCCCTATTTTTTAATACTTTTGTAATGAATTTCTTAATTGAACTTTTTATATATGGCTCAGAATAAAAAAATCAAGACAGCTCTTATCTCTGTTTTCCACAAAGATGGTTTAGACAAGATTCTTAAGATACTCAACGACAATGGTGTGCGCTTCCTCTCTACCGGTGGCACACAGTCGTTTATCAAGGAACAAGGCTATGAGTGTGATGCAGTTGAAGACCTCACCGGATATCCTTCTATCCTTGGCGGTCGCGTGAAAACCTTGCACCCTAAGGTGTTTGGAGGCATTCTCAACCGTCGCGACAACGATGGTGACCGCGAGCAGATTGCTCAATACGAAATCCCCGAAATCGACCTCGTCATCGTCGATCTCTATCCATTTGAGGACACTGTAGCTTCGGGTGCTTCCGAAGCCGACATCATCGAGAAAATCGATATAGGCGGCATTTCGCTTATCCGCGCTGCTGCCAAAAATTTCAACGATGTGGTTATTGTCGCTTCTAAGGCTCAATATGAACCTCTCTATGAGCGTCTCGTAGCCAATGGCAATGCCACCACCACTCTCGAAGACCGCCGCTGGTTTGCTAAGGAGGCTTTTGCCGTATCGAGCGCCTACGACTCTCACATCTTCAACTACTTCGATGGCGAAGAGCCTTCGGCACTCCGCCTGCCCATCAATGGTGCCAAGGTGATGCGCTATGGTGAGAATCCGCACCAGAAAGGCTATTTCTTCGGCAACTTCGATGAAATGTTCACCCAGCTCCACGGCAAGGAAATTTCCTACAACAACCTCCTCGACATCGACGCTGCCGTGAACCTTATTGGCGACTTCACTGAGACTACTTTTGCAATCCTCAAGCACAACAACGCTTGTGGAATCGCTTCGCGCGACACCGTTCTCGATGCCTGGAAGGCTGCCCTCGAGGGTGACCCTGTTTCGGCTTTCGGTGGAGTGCTTATCACCAACCGCGAAATAGATGCTGCTACTGCCGAGGAAATGAACAAAATCTTCTTTGAGGTGTGCATAGCCCCCGCTTATACCGATGAGGCTCTTGCTATCCTCGAGCAGAAAAAGAACCGCATTATCCTTATTATCAAGCCCTTTGAGCGTCCGGCTCTCCAGTGCCGCACCACTCTCAATGGTGCTCTTGTACAGGAGCGCGACACTCACACCGAGACTCCTGAGGAGCTGAAGCAAGTCACCGAAAAAGCCGTTGACCAAGCTCAAATCGAAGATCTCCTCTTCGCCAACAAGATTGTGAAGCACAGCAAGAGCAACGCCATCGTCCTTGCCAAGAACAAGCAGCTCTGTGCAAGCGGTATCGGACAGACTTCGCGTGTAGATGCTCTCAAGCAAGCCGTAGAGAAAGCTCACAGCTTCAACTTCGACCTCAACGGTGCTGTGATGGCTTCCGACGCTTTCTTCCCATTTGCCGACTGCGTGGAGATTGCACACAACGCCGGAATCACTGCCGTTATACAACCCGGTGGCTCTATCCGCGACAACGACTCTATCGAATATTGCAACAAGAATGGCGTAGCTATGGTAACTACCGGCATTCGCCACTTTAAGCACTAATCAACTTATACAAAACATAACTTACTTTTTTTGACATTAACGCAATATGGGTCTTTTCTCATTAACTAAAGAAATATCAATCGACCTTGGCACTGCCAATACCCTCATCATTCACAACGACAAGATTGTGATTAATGAGCCTTCAATTGTTGCGCTCGACACTAAGACCAACAAATTGATTGCCGTGGGTGAACGCGCACGCCAGATGCAGGGTAAGGAGCACGAGGGCATTCGCACCGTGCGTCCGCTCCGCAAGGGTGTGATTGCCGACTTCAATGCCGCTGAACTCATGATTCGAGGCTTTGTGAAGAAACTCAGCTCCAAGAGCAATTGGTTCTCCCCTTCCCTCCGCATGGTAGTGGGTATCCCTTCCGGCTCTACCGAAGTTGAAATTCGTGCCGTGCGCGACTCCTCTGAGCACGCACAAGGTCGCGACGTGTATATGATTTATGAGCCCATGGCTGCTGCCCTTGGTATCGGTCTCGACGTTGAGGCCCCTCAAGGCAACATGGTGGTGGATATAGGTGGCGGTACCAGCGAAATCGCCGTAATCTCTCTCGGCGGAATTGTGTGCAACAAGAGCATTCAGATTGCCGGCGACGACTTCACCGAGGATATTCAGGAGCACATGCGCCGTGCTCACAATGTAAAAGTGGGCGAGCGTATGGCTGAATTGATCAAGATCAACGTAGGCTCAGCTCTTACCGAGCTTGAAAACCCACCCGAAGACTTCATCGTGCACGGTCCTAACCAGATGACGGCTCTGCCTATGGAAATCCCTGTATCCTATCAGGAAATCAGCCACTGCATCGAGAAGTCAATCTCGAAGATTGAGGCTGCCGTTCTCGGTGCACTCGAACAGACCCCGCCTGAACTTTATGCCGACATCGTGAAGAACGGTATCTACCTCACCGGTGGTGGCGCACTGCTCCGCGGTCTCGACAAGCGTCTCACCGACAAGATCGGTATCCAGTTCCACATTGCCGAAGATCCACTCCTCGCTGTGGCAAAGGGTACGGGCGTAGCTCTCAAGAACATCAACCGATTCTCATTCCTCATTCGCTAAGCGACTGGGGTTTAGATCGTTATATTTCCAATAAGGGTGTGTGGCATAAATTAGTTTATGGCACACACTCATTCGGTTATATATATGTCAGGTTGATTATTACGTCAGCTTTTGTTTATCACATCTTTTTCTCTATCTATCATTGAAAAATCTAATTAATTTCATAATAAAGTATTTTTCGTGGTTTGTCTTCATTTTCTATGTGACAATCAGTTGCATGCTGCTGTTTCAGAACAATCCCTATCAGCATCATGTATATCTCACTTCGGCAAATCGCGTATGCTCGGCTGTGTACGGTGTATTCAACAACGTTACATCTTACTTCCATCTGCATGAAATAAACGAAGACCTGCACAACCGCAACGCATTGCTCGAAATGGAGGTGATAAACCTGCGCAACCAGCTCAACAGCGTGAAACTGATGCTCCCCGACTCTACTGCCGCTATGGCTGCGAGCGAACACGGCTTCGACTTCATTCTTGCCCACGTAATCAGCAACAGCATATCCCAGCCACAAAACTACATCACAATCAACCGCGGCAGCCTCGATGGCATTGCCCCCGAGATGGGTGTAATCGACCAGAATGGCGTAGTGGGCATTGTAAATGTGGTGGGTCCGCACTCCGCCCGCGTAATTTCCTTGCTCAATCCGCAGTTCCGCCTTTCGTGCAAGGTAAAGGGCAGCGACTTCTTCGGCAGTCTCGTGTGGGACGGAAAAGATGCCTACCATGCAGTGCTCGAAGAGATGCCTAAGCACGTGAAATTCGCAAAAGGCGACACCATCGTCACAAGTGGCTACTCCTCGGTGTTCCCCGAAGGGCTTATCGTTGGTACCATCGTGGAACAAATCAAGGACAAGAACGACAACTTCTTCTCTCTGCGCATCGCACTCTCCACCGACTTCACTCAGTTGAGCACCGTACGCACCATCAAGAACAACCGCCAAGCCGAAATCATGGCTCTCGACGAGAACAACGGTAAAGGAAAGGAGGCTGAAAAATGATCAAGACCATTCTGCAATTCCTGCTTCTCTTCATCATTCTCACACTGCTGCAAGTGGTGTGCAACCACATCTGCATCTTTGGTGTAGCTATACCCATCGTCTATATCTACTTCCTTATCCGACTGCCTATCAACCTGTCGGTAAACTGGTGCATGACGCTTGCATTCCTCCTCGGGCTCACCATCGACATCTTCAGCAACACCCAGGGTATGAACGCTCTGGCATGTGTGGTTACAGCCGCTCTGCGACGCCCGGTGTTCTCGCTCTACTTCGCACGCGAAGATGACCTTGCCAACCCTATCCCATCAATACAGACGCTCGGTTTTGGCATCTACATAAAATATCTGCTGTCAATGGTGCTCATATTCTGCATCTTGCTCTTTGCCATTCAGGCTTTCACTTTGCACAATCTGCAAGTCACAATGATGCGCATCGCGGCAAGCACCATTCTCAGCACACTACTCATTTTCGGTATTGACAGCTTAGACACTAAACGTGAGAAAAGACTATAATCTCGAACGACGTAAATACGTAATCGGCGGCTTCATCATTCTAATTGTAGCTATCTACATAATCAAGCTGTTTGAATTACAGGTTTGTGACGACAAATACAAGGTAAATGCCGACACAAACGCTTTCTTGCGCAAAACACTCTACCCTTCGCGCGGACTCATGTACGACCGCAACGGCGAGCTCGTGGTGTTCAACCAGCCCGCCTACGATGTGGTGATGATTCCTCGCGATGTGCAGCCTTTCGACACGGCCGACTTCTGCAACACGCTGCAAATCTCGCGTGAGACGTTCGACAAGCGTATGTCCGACCTCAAAAATCCACGCAAGAACCCCAACTACTCGCTCTACAGCCCACAGACGTTCATGACCCACCTCTCCGCTAAGGATTATGGCCGCCTCCAAGAAAAGCTCTATCGCTTCCCCGGATTCTTCATTCAGAAGCGTGTCCTGCGACAGTATAATTACACTGCTGCTGCCAATGTGCTCGGTAACATTCGTGAAGTCAATGCCCGCGAAATCGAAAAAGACGACTACTATCGCCCGGGCGACTACACCGGCGACCTTGGCGTGGAAAAGAGCTATGAGACTTATCTTCGTGGCCAAAAAGGCGTGGAAATTCTCATTCGCGATGCTTTCGGAAAAATCAAGGGTAAATACGACAACGGAAATCAGGATATTGCCCCTATTTCAGGCAAAGACCTGAAGCTAAGCATCGACATCAAGCTCCAGCAATATGGCGAGAGGCTTATGCAGAATAAAATCGGCGCCATCGTGGCTATCGAGCCGGCTACCGGCGAGGTTCTCGCTCTCGTTTCAAGCCCTACCTACGACCCCAACTTGCTCGTGGGTCGCATTCGCGGCAAAAACTACAAGATGCTCTTCAACGACACCCGCCGCAAGCCGCTCTTCGACCGCGCAATTATGGCTGCTTATCCTCCAGGCTCCACTTTCAAGCCCACACAAGGTCTTATCCTGCGCCACGAGGGCATTGTCACGCCATCTACCATGTATCCTTGCTCTCACGGATTCATCTGCGGTCGCCTCAAAGTGGGCTGTCACGCACACGGCTCACCTATCGCATTGAAACCCGCACTGCAGACCTCATGCAACTCCTATTTCTGCTGGGGTTTCAAGCACATGCTCGACCGCCACTCCAAGTATGGCACCACTGCCGATGCATTTGAAGTGTGGAAGAAGCATCTTGTGTCGATGGGTTATGGCTACAAGCTCGGAATCGATCTCCCCGGCGAAAGCCGTGGCTTCATTCCCAACAGCGCCTACTACAACCGTGCCTACGGCGAAGGTCGATGGTCGGCTAACACCATCATATCTGTCGCTATAGGCCAAGGCGAAGTTCTTGCCACTCCGCTGCAAATTGCCAACCTTTGCGCCACCATTGCTAATCGTGGCTACTTCATCACTCCGCATGTGGTTAAGGAAATTGTGGGCGTAGGCCTACCACACCGCCTACACGAGAAGCACTATCCTACCGTAGATCGTGCCTACTACAATGAAATCGTTGAGGGTATGCGCATGGCTGTCACCGGCGGAACCTGCCGACGCGCCGCCTTTGGCGATGTGGCTGTGTGCGGAAAGACCGGTACCGCCCAGAACCCTCACGGTAAGGATCACTCGGCTTTTATGGGATTTGCCCCGATGGATAATCCCAAGATTGCCATTTGCGTGTATGTGGAAAACGCCGGTTTCGGCGCCACCTACGGCGTGCCTATCGGCAGCCTTATGATGGAGATGTATCTCAACGGAGAAATCTCCGAGTCACGAAAATATATGGAAACCCAGATGCTTGAAGCAAGCACCACCGGCTATCCTCGCACTTTCATTTCCAACAACAAACCAAAACCCTACACCGAATCAAATGCAACTAAGGACAGCATACAATAACCGCGACAACTCTCCACTGCGCTACATCGACTGGTTCACTGTGGTGCTCTACGCCATTCTCGTTATGGGTGGTGTGGTGAGCATCTATGCCGCCAGCTACCAGTTCGACAATGCTGGAATCTTCGAGTTTTCCTTGTTCTCTGGCAAGCAGATGATGTGGATTGTCATCGCTGTGGTAATCGGTTTCTGCATCTTGCTTCTCGACCGCCGCATCTACGATGCCTACGCCTATCCGGTATATGTAGCCATCATTCTGCTGCTGATTCTCACCATTTTCATTGCCCCAAATGTGAAAGGCTCTCACTCATGGATTGTCATGGGTCCCATCAGCATACAGCCCGCCGAGTTCGGAAAATTTGCCACCGCACTTGCTTTGGCAAAGCTCTTCAGCGGTTATAATTTCACGCTCAATAAGAGCTACACCAACTATCTGAAAGCCGGCTTGATTATTGTGTTGCCCATCGTTCTCATCATTTTGCAGCGCGAGACGGGTTCGGCTCTCGTCTATACCTCACTAATTTTCGTGCTCTATCGCGAGGGCATGAGCGGATTTGTGCTCTTTGCCGGCTTCTGCTCGGTGCTTTTCTTCGTCATTGCCATCAAATACACCGAAGTGCTATTCTGGTCGATGCCTCTTGGCGAAGCTCTCGTGTTCATAGGCATAATGCTCCTTGTGGTAGGAATGTTATTTATCTACTGCCGCTCGTGGGAACTTGGTCGCAACACTGCTCTCGGATACATTGGTGGCTGCGCTGTTGCCGCACTGCTCTCCTACTTCGGCATTGACGTAAATGGCACCATCTTCTTTGTGGCATTAATCTCAGCTTCAGTAATCTATCTTCTCATAGCTATGTTCCGCGAAAATGTGCGCAAGGCCTTCGTTGCCATCATTTTCGCTGTAGCTTCCATGCTCTTCCTATTCTCCGTGAATTATGCTTTCGGCAAACTCGAATCCTATCAGCAGCTGCGCATCAAGGTCACACTCGGTATCGAAGACGACATTCGCGGCGTGGGCTACAATGTGAATCAGTCGAAAATCGCAATCGGCTCAGGTGGTTTTTTTGGAAAAGGTCTCCTAAACGGAACCCAGACAAAGCTCCGCTATGTGCCCGAGCAACACACCGACTTTATCTTCTGCACTATCGGCGAGGAAGAAGGTTTCGTTGGCTCCACAATCGTTCTTGTGCTGTTTCTTGCACTCATACTGCGCATTATCCACATTGCCGAGCGGCAACGCACGGCTTTCGGCAGAGTCTATGCCTATTGCGTAGCCTCCTATTTCATTTTCCACCTTGCAATCAACATTGGCATGGTCATCGGTTTGTGCCCTGTCATCGGTATTCCTTTACCATTCTTCAGCTACGGTGGCTCATCAATTCTTGGATTCACCATCCTTCTGGCTCTTCTGCTACGCATCGATGCCTCGCGTCGAGAGTCGGTCAATTGACGTCGCGCGATACATTCTGTAATCTGCACGTTGAAGCCTCACGCCTTAGTTGGCACAAAATAAGCCTCACGCCTTTGCCGCAAATTACTGTTTTGCGTGTTCAGCGTGAGGCTATCCTTTGTTTGCTCTAAAATCTGTTCCAGCCTGTAAAGGCATTATTTATTCACCTGGAAACGGTTCCATCCGTCCTTTAGGTGAGCCACCACTTGCTCGGCAGCGGCAATTCCTGCCTTGATGTTGGCTTCAGCAGTCTGCGCTCCCATCTTCTTGGGCGTGTAGAAAATGCGGTCACCATATTTCTCCTTCAGCTCGGCAGCATTGTCGGGCTTCACATCGGCAACATAGCGGAAGTCTGCACGCTCTGCAAAAGCCTCTGCAAGGCTCTCCTCATCGATAACCTCCTTGCGGGCTGTGTTGATAAGCACACCGTTCTTCGGCATAAGCTTGATAAGCTCCTTTGTAACCGACTTCTTTGTCTGTGGTGTTGCCGGGATGTGGAGCGATACATACTGATTGTTCTTGTAAAGCTCCTCCACCGAGTGCAAAGGAGTGATGCCATCGGCAATCATATCCTCATCTTTCACAAATGGGTCGAGCGCCGAAACTGTCATTCCAAAGCCCTTGGCGATGCGAGCCACATTGCGACCCACCTGTCCATAGGCATGGATTCCAAGGGTTTTCTCCTTCAGCTCCGTTCCTGCTGTGCCATTATAGTTGTTGCGAATCATCATCACAAGCATACCGAATACAAGTTCGGCTACTGCATTTGAGTTCTGTCCTGGAGTGTTCATCACACACACACCGTGTGCAGTAGCCTCTGCAAGGTCGATGTTGTCGTAACCGGCACCTGCACGAACCACCACTTTCAGTTCTTTGGCAGCATCAAGCACTTCCTTATCCACAATGTCGCTGCGCACAATAAGTCCGGCAGCATCAGCCACCGCATTTATCAAGTCGGCTTTAGTACCCTTCTCAAGAAGTACAAGCTCGTTGCCCGATGCAGCGATAACTTCCTTTATGCCATCTACTGCCACCGGCGCAAACGGCTTCTCTGTTGCAACTAATATTTTCATAGTCACTTCTCGTTGTTGTTATGTGTTTAAAAGATTATCCCCGCCATGTTTAGTGACGGCGAGGATAATCCGGTTTATTGTTTATTAGTTTATATTATTAGTGCTTTGCCTCAAACTCCTTCATTGCTGCCACAAGCACCTCTACGCTCTCCATGGGGAGTGCATTATAGAGCGATGCACGGAATCCGCCCACACTGCGGTGTCCCTTGATGCCCACGATGCCCTTGGTCGAAGCAAAATCTATGAAGTCCTTTTCAAGCTCCTTGTATTCAGGCTGCATCACGAAGCATACGTTCATAATTGAGCGATCCTCAGCATTCACTGTGCCCACAAACATTTTGCTTGAGTCGATTGCATCATAGAGCACTGCAGCCTTTGCCTTGTCCATCTCCTCAAGTTTCTTCACACCACCAAGTTCCTTATACCACTCAAGTGTCTTGAGAGCCGAGAACACAGGCAATACCGGCGGTGTGTTAAACATTGAGCCTTTCGAGATGTGGGTACGATAGTCGAGCATCGTTGGGATTGCACGTTCCACGTGACCCATTGCCTCATCTTTCACAATCACTATGGTAACACCTGCCGGTGCAAGATTCTTCTGGGCTCCGGCATAGATGATATTGTATTTCGACACATCTACAGGGCGAGAGAAAAT
>ERZ1032130.333-NODE-333-length-12465-cov-12.983481_pt1 | contig 12465 bp, 8 predicted proteins | sample MGYA00517879_ERZ1032130 | MGnify/ENA primary metagenome ERZ1032130 (study PRJEB33719, sample SAMN04262597) | wastewater metagenome | biome: rural village; feature: animal feces; material: feces | host: Bos taurus | place: El Salvador | collected 2012-01-31 ...
AGCCCTCAGCGCCGAACATCTGACGGAAAGCCAGACGGCCGATACGGCCAAAACCGTTAATAGCAACTTTAACAGACATGAAAATTTCCTCCAAATTATATTTTAATTTAGGATACACATGATAATCCAGAGTATTCGATAACTCTGTACGGATTCATTATACAATAAGCTTTTCTATATGTAAACTGTTAAAATTGTACAAATCATAGAGCTTTTTTTCTATTTTCGGTGCAATATGCTCATTGCGTTGAAAACGTTTACGAAAAACTCTTCACGAAATGTAGGGCGGGGATATATCCCCGCCCTACAATATGTGTTTTTTGTCAGCCGGCGCAGTCTTCCGTCTCGTCGACAGACAGGGTCTCGGCGGAGGTTTCTGCAGCAGTTTCGGAAATGGTTTCTTCCACTGTCTCTGCAGGCTCGGTGGGAGCTTCCGTGGGAGGCTCAGTTTCGGGAGGGATCACTTCTTCGTAGGTGATCTCAGAATCATAGGAGCAGATGGCGATATAGGTATTGCCAACACCCAGCTCCAGTGGTTCTCCGTCGTTGGTGAAAAATTCAAAGGCAGAATCCTCGTCGGCGCAGGTCCAGTAAATGGGGACCAGAATGCCGCCGTTGGCATAGTAGCCGGTGCCGCCGGCGCAGAAGTCCGCGGCGTGGTAAATGCCGTTGTTGGTGATCTCAGCCTGCATAATGATGACGTTGGTGAAGGCTTCGATATCGCCTGTGATCTGGTCGGTCATTTCCTTGCCGTACTGGTTCCAGACGTACTTGTCCAGCTTGGCGTTGTAGACCATGACGGTCTCCTTCTTGGCACGGCCGTAGATGAAATTCAGGGTGACCTTGTCGGCAATTTCGCCCTCAGCGGGGGTGCCGTCCTCGGTGAAGCGGAAACCGTAGTCCTTTTCCAGCTCCATGGGGATGCCCTGGGCTTCGGCGTAGGCCTTGATACCGGAGCCGATGCCGAAGAGGGTATTTTCGTAGCTGCGCTTGTATTCCTTATCCCGGTAGGACGCACCGGCCTCCTGGACGACCCAGGAATCGATGTTGAAGTTGTCGATGCCGCGGTTCCGGGCGTCCTCCAGGGCAGTGCCGGAGCCGCCTGCATGGGAGACGATCAGGTCATAGTGCTGGGCAATGTCGTTGAAAATGGGACGGGTGGAACGGGTGGAACCGATGGCTTCCACGGACTCGATGTCGGTGAACAGGGCCAGACAGCGGATAACGTTGTTCATGTTGACAAAGGTCTCAATGATCATATCCGCATGGATGACACCCACATGGGGCAGATTTTCCTGCAGGTTGCTGACGGTGTTGGCAAAGACGCGGCCGGTGAAGGGCTCGTCCAGAATTTCACCGTTGAGGGGGTTGCGGGGGATGGGAGGCTCGGTAGGTGCCTCGGTGGGTTCCGTAGTGGGCTCGGTGGTGGCTTCGGTGGGGGCGGTGGTAGTTTCCACAGGGGCCTCCGTGGTCTGGACAGACAGCTGGGGCGCTTCCTCCTGCTTTGCACCGCAGCCGCACAGCAGCAGCGCAAACACCAGAGCCAGAGCAATGATTCTTTTCATGGTTTTCTTTCCTTCTTTCAAAAAACATTCTGTAGGGAGGGGGCATGACCCAATGTCACTAAGTTAGCAATGTCATTGCGAACCAGTCCTCAGACTGGTGTGGCAATCTCCTTCGATCTTGGGGATTCCCACGCCAGTGTGCGCACTGGCTCGGAATGACAGTAAATTTTAACTTACTGACATTTGCGCATGACCCCGCCCTACGATGGGCCAGAGGAAGCTCATTCAACTTCCTCTACGATCAGGCAGTTGTCCATGGTCTTGTCCAGGGCGTAGTAGAACACATTGTCCCGGGAAGGGGCCAGGTCAGGCATCAGACCGCGCTGGGCGTAGACATTGTAGTGGCCGAAGAGCACGGGGACGATTCGGCCGTCATCTGCCAGCTTCTGGTACAGGTTATAGAAGTTGCCGGTATCTTCCAGGGCGTGCTTGCACATATCGTAGATGGTCTCGTGCTGCAATCCGCCCCAGCTCATTTCGCCCCAGGGCCGGAAGAACTCCGACAGGTCCATGGTGGGCGAAAGACGGGTGACACCCAGGTAAATGTCGTAGTTGGAGGCCTGAATGGCACGGTTGTAGGCTGCGGTGGCGTACTCTTTCGTGGTACAGGGCAGGCCCATTTCCGTCAGGGAAGCGGCGATGGACCGGGCAACGCTGACCCGGGCAGAGTCATCGGCATTGACAACCAATTCCAGTACTCTGGGGGTGCCGTCCTTGCGGGGGATATTAAAATTGCTCAGATGATCGATGAATTTCAGCGCGTCGTATTCGTAATCCCGGGCCAGGAAGTTGCTGTAGTAGTAAGCGCTGGGGTCGCAGGGAAGGGTGGCAGGGGCTGCCATGCCCTTATAGACCTCCTCGGACAGGGTGGCCCGGTCAATGGCATAGGTCAGGAATTTTCGGATGCCGCCGTCGTCCTCAAAGAAGGGGCTGTACAGGATGTTGCAGCCGATGTACATGAAATAGCCGCTTTCGATATTCCACAGCTCATAGTCACAGCGGTATTCCGCAAAGGAGGCGCTCATGGGATTGGTGCAGACTACGCTGACGGAATTGGTGCCGCCAAACTGGAAGGCGTCACGGACATCGGCGGGAGAATTGACCTCCACCAGATTGATGATCTCATCGGTGGCGGGGATTTTGGCGTTGCCGCACCACCAGTTCTGGTTGCGCTGCAGCACCGCGCCGGCGGCATCAGAGCGGAAGACATAGGGGCCGGTGCCCAGAGGAATGCCGTCATTCAGGGCAACTTCGGATTCCTTCAGGATGGCAATATCCAGCAGCAGGGGAAGGCTGCCGTAGGGGGTATCGGTCTGGAACAGGATGCCTCCGTCCTCCAGAACCTCAATGTTGGTCAGATGCCGCAGACGGTTTTTGTAGTAGTCATTCTCCTTGGCCTGCCAATAGGAGGCAACCACATCTTCGGGACGGACCCGGCTTCCGTCGGAGAAGGCGGCCTTTTCATCCAGATACACATACAGGTTCATGTTGTTGGTGGAGACCCGGTACTTTCCGCAGAGGATGGGGGTCACATTTTTCTGGTTGTCCACAGCGAACAGGCCCTGATACATGAGGCTCATGAGCACGCGGTTGGTGTAATCGCTGCCGAAGAGGGGGTTCAGGGAATATTTGGGATAGTAGGCCAGATTCAGTTCCTGATGATCCTCTTCTTCCAGCATAATATCCTCCGGCTCCTGGCCTTCCAGCAAAATGGCGTTGCCAGTGGGCACATAGGCAGCGTTGTCAATGTCCTGACTGCAGCCGGAAAGGATGGGCAGAAGAAGCGCAAGCGTCAGGAACAGGGAAACGAATTTTTTCATAGGCTTGCCTCCTTGCAGACGATGACAGCACCCTGAGAACCCCGGTCACCCCTGGTGACCCGGTGGGACCAGAAACGGTCGCTTTCGCAGTAGGTGCAGTTTTCGCTGATTTCGATATGGCGGACGCCGCAGCGCCGCAGGCACAGGGCGTTGACCTGCTTTAAGTCGATGTAATATTTTTTGCCCCGCTGCTGGATAAATGCGGCAGCTTCGGGGCCGAAGGCCTCCAGCACAGCCTGGGGCACATCGGCATCGGTCTCAAAGTGGCACTGGCCGATGTTGGGACCGATGGCGGCGCGGATGTTCTCTATCTTGCAGCCGAAGGCTTCCACCATAGCTTCCACAGTCCTGGCGGCGATGCCGCCTACGGTGCCCCGCCAGCCTGCGTGGGCGGCGCCCACAGCCCCCGTAACGGGATCGTGGAAAAGAAGGGGGGTACAGTCGGCGGTGAAGACCAAAAGGGCTAGGCCGGGGGTATTGGTCACCAGGGCGTCGCACTCGGGGTAATCCCGATGGAAAAAGCCGCTGCAGTCTTTTTCTGTGACGACCCGCACCCAGTTGGAATGGATCTGACGGGTCATAACATAGTTTTCAGGGTCAAAATCCAGAGCGTCTGCAAGAATCCTGAGATTCTTCTCGACATTTTCCGGGCTGTCTCCCCGACCAATGGCGAGGTTCAGACTGCTCTGGCTGCCCGTACTCACCCCGCCGTACCGGGTGGTAAAGCAGTGGGGGACGGAGATCCCCTCGGCAGTCAAATATTCTAATGTGCCGTTTTTTTGTGTTGTAATAGACATAATTCTTTACCAATGATGCAAAGCATGCCTTGGCCCCCTCTTTGAGGGGGCTGGCACGCCGCTAGGCGTGACTGGGGGAGTGTGCTTCTATAGATGGGACACTCCCTCCGCCCCTTCGGGGCACCTCCCTCAAAGAGGGAGGCAAGGCGTTCTTCTTACTGTTCCAGCCCGGCGGCTTTATCCTTCTGCATGCAGCACTTCTTATATTTCCTGCCGCTGCCGCAGGGGCAGGGATCGTTGGGGCCTACCTTTTTCCCGGCGTTGCGGACAGGCTGCTTCTTCACCTCGGATTTGGTGGCGGCAGCGGTGCCGGTTTCCTTGGCGACCTTTTCCCGCTTGACCTCCTGGGCGGGCCGCAGCTGGACGGAGAACATCCGGCGGATGGTCTCCTCCCGGATGGCTTCCACCATGGCTTCGAACATCTGGAAGCCCTCTTCCTTGTAGGCCACAACGGGGTCATGCTGGCCGTAGGCCCGCAGACCGATGCCCTGTTTCAGATCGTCCATGGCATCAATGTTGTCCATCCAGTATTCGTCCACCACCCGGAGCATAATGACACGCTCCAGCTCCCGCATGACGGCGGGGGTGTAGGCAGCTTCCTTCTTTTCGTAAGTGTCCACAGCCTGCAGGTAAAGGGCCTCGGCGAAATCCTCGTGAGGTTCTGCCATCACCCGGGCAATGGTGCCCTTGGGGAAGTAGAGGCCTTCCAGTTCCCGCTCCATGACGGCAATGCCGCCGTCCTCCTGGGCACCGGCGCTCATCACCACAGAAGAAATCTTGCTGCGGAGCATGGACAGCATGTTGTCCCGCAGGTCCTCGCCGTCCAGTACCTTCTGACGCTGTGCGTAGATGACCTCACGCTGGGTGTTCATAACATTATCGTACTCCAAAACGTTCTTTCTGGAACGGAAGTGGACAGATTCCACATTTTTTTGAGCATTTTCCACGGCACCGGAAAGAATCTTGGCATCGATGGGGGTATCCTCATCCAGGCCCAGAGAATCCATCATGCCCATGATCCGGTCAGAGGAGAACAGGCGCATCAGGTCGTCGGTAAGGCTCAGGTAGAAGCGGCTCTCTCCGGGATCGCCCTGACGGCCGGAACGGCCTCTGAGCTGGTTGTCGATTCGCCGGGATTCATGGCGCTCGGTGCCGATGATGAACAAGCCGCCAGCTGCGCGGACCTTGTCCGCCTCGTCACGGATGGCATCCCGGTACTTGTTCAGCAGGGCTTCGTACTGGGCCCGGACGGCCAGCACCTGGGGATCGGAAGTCTCAGCGTAGGAGTCGGCCTCCCGCAGCAGTTCCTCAGGCAGGTCGGTCTTTGCCAGCTCTGCCTTGGCAAGGAAGTCAGCGTTGCCGCCCAGCATGATGTCGGTACCGCGGCCTGCCATGTTGGTGGCGATGGTGACGGCGCCGAATTTACCGGCCTGGGCAACGATCTGGGCTTCCTGCTCGTGGTGCTTGGCGTTCAGCACGTTGTGGGGGATGCCCTCCCGCTTTAAGAGCTTGGAGAGGATCTCGCTTTTTTCGATGGAAATGGTGCCTACCAGCACGGGCTGGCCCTTGGCGTGGCAGGTCTTCACCTGATTGACGATGGCCCGGAACTTGCCGGCCTCGTTCTTGAAGACCACATCGGAGTGGTCCTTACGCACCACGGGCTTGTTGGTGGGGATCTCCACCACGTCCAGAGCGTAGATGGTGCCAAATTCTTCTTCCTCCGTCAGGGCGGTGCCGGTCATGCCGGAGAGCTTATTGTACAGGCGGAAGAAGTTCTGGAAGGTGATGGTAGCCAGGGTCTTGCTTTCGCTGGCAACATTCACGCCTTCCTTGGCTTCGATGGCCTGGTGGAGGCCCTCGTTATACCGGCGGCCATACATCAGTCGGCCGGTGAACTCATCGACAATGATGATCTCGCCGTCCTTCACCACATAGTCGATGTCCTTCTTCATGAGGCCCCGGGCCTTCATGGCCTGGTTGATGTGGTGGGACAGGGTGGTGTTGTCGGCATCTGCCAGATTTTCCACGCCGAAATACTTTTCGGCCTTGGCAATGCCCCGGGCAGTCAGGGAAACAGAGCGGCTCTTTTCGTCTACAAAGTAGTCGCAGTCGTAGTCGTCATGGACTTCCTTGTCCTCGGTCTTGGCAAAGACCTGCTTTTTCAGGGTGGACACGAAGTAGTCTGCCATTTCGTACAGCTTGGAGGAATCCTCGCCCTTGCCGGAAATGATCAGAGGGGTACGGGCCTCGTCGATGAGGATGGAGTCCACCTCGTCCACGATGGCGAAGGCGTGGCCCCGCTGGACCAGCTCGGACTTGTAGATAGCCATGTTGTCCCGGAGGTAGTCGAAGCCCAGCTCGTTGTTGGTGCAGTAGGTGATGTCTGCGGCGTAAGCCACCCGGCGTTCCGCGGGGGTCATGCCGGGAATGACAAGGCCGATGGTCAGGCCCATGTAGCGGTAGACCTTGCCCATCCACTCGGACTGGTACTTGGCCAGATAATCATTGACGGTGACCACGTGGACACCTTCGCCGGTGAGGGCATTTAAGTAGCAGGGCAGGATGGCCACCAGGGTCTTGCCTTCGCCGGTCTTCATTTCGGCAATGCGGCCCTGATGGAGCACGATGCCGCCGATGAGCTGGACGGGGTAGGGCCGCAGACCCAGAACACGGTCCGCAGCTTCCCGGATGGCGGCAAAGGCCTCAGGAAGAATATCATCCAGCGTTTCGCCCTGAGCGAGGCGGTTCTTAAACTCCGCGGTTTTGCCCTTCAGGGCTTCCTCGGACAGATTTTTATATTCATTTTCCAGCGCCAGGATCTTGTCCACAGTGGGCTGGATCTTCTTCAGCTCCCGCTGGGAACGGGTGCCGAACAGTTTTTCAAAAAGTCCCATTTCATTCTCCTTAAATATACAAAATTGCAATAGCAAACCAATTTACCGTATTATAGCACACTTGTAAAGAGAATAAAAGTCGAATTTGTGAACAATTTGAAGTAAAAAAAGCATGGAAAGGGAAATCGTAATTTATTGTGCAGTAGGGGGGAAACCTCGGCCCCCTCACTGAGGGGTGGTGCTCCGCGCAGCGAATATACAATCGCAATGATTGCCGGTGGCAATCATACCATTATTTATTGGCACGCCGACAGGCGTGACTGGGGGAGTGTTTTCTCAGTGATAGGACACTCCCTCCGTCAAAAATCAAAGATTTTTGCCACCTCCCTCAAAGAGGGAGGCAAGGGGCGCTCCCGCGCCATTGCCCGATAAATGCCCATTTATCCATAAGCGGCAAAAAGGGAACGGCACATAGGCCGTTCCCTACGGGTCAATTCTGAAAAAATGCTTCGATCTCTGCCTTTACAGCCTGTACCCGGCCCTGCTGGAAGTTGGGCTTGCCGCCGCCCCGGCCATTGAGGGCTTTGGTCATGTCCTTGCCCAGCTGCCGCAGGTCGCCGCTGCGGGTCACCAGACAGAAGGCGTAGCCGGTTTCGTCGCTGCCGCTGAAGACGGCGGCGGTGCCGCCGCTTACCGCCGCAATGCTATCCGCCAGATCCCGGACGGCGGTGTTGTCCAGATTCTCTTCGAAATGGACTACATCGCCTTTTTCTGCATAGCCTGCGGCAATGGCAGAGAAAATCTGCCGTTCCAGCCCGGTGATGCGGTATTTGGCAGAAGCCAGGGTCTCGTTCATCCGGGCGGCTGCGGCACCGGTCTCTTCGATTTTTGCGGAGAAGGCCTGGGATACCAGCTTGTTCTGCTCATAGGCCTGGTTCAGAATGGCAAGGGCGGCGCTGCCGCAGGCCATTTCCATCTGGGTGCCGCCCCGCAGACCTACGGCGGTGAACAGCTTGATGAGGCCGATCTCGCCGGTGGCGGTCACATGGGTGCCGCAGCAGGCGCAGCTGTCAAAGCCCGGCACCTCCACGATCCGCACAGGCCAGGGCAGGGCCCGCTTGGTGCGGTAGAAAACGGTAGGAAGCTCCTCCTGACTGGGATACCAGCAGCGGATGGGCAGATTTGCCCAGACGGCGGCGTTGGCTTCGGCTTCGATGGCGCTCAGGTCCTCCGGGGGGATGACACCGTCAAAATCGATGGTGATGAGCTCGCTGCCCATGTGGAAGCCAACGTTGTGGTAGCCGTAGCGGCGGTGGATGATGCCGGAAACGATATGTTCGCCGCTGTGCTGCTGCATCCGCAGAAAACGGGGGGAAAAATCGATGCTTCCCTCCACTGCGGCGCCGATTTCTAAGGGTTTTTCGCAGATATGCACCACCTGATCCCCGATTTCCCGGGTGTCCAGCACCCGGATGCCGTTCAGGATGCCGGTATCACCGGCCTGTCCGCCGCCTTCGGGATAAAAGGCGGTGGCATTTAAGATTACGGCGTAGCCCTTTTTGGCCGGTTCGCAGGACAATACGGTGGCAGAAAAGCGGGATAAATGGGAATCTTCATAATAAAGGGTTCGTGTTTTCATGGTGGGTTTCCCTCTTATTGGATAGATTATTGCACTGGCGCTTACGGCGTCCAAAGGCTTCCCCCGGGGGGAAGCTGGCAAAAATCTTTGATTTTTGACTGATGAGGAATGCGGGCGGTAATGTTACGACATGTACCATGCGTTAGGCTTATTCCAGTCTTGGAATTGCGCGCCACCCCTCATCCGTCTCGCCTGCGGCGAGCCACCTTCCCCCCGGGGGAAGGCATTCACAATTATAGCACAGGCGGTTTTTGTTTGCAAGTTTACATAATCTTATGATAAATTTTACTTTGCAATTCCGGGAAATTGGTGTAGAATAGCAGAAAAAAGATGAGGTGAGAAACATGCCTGCCAGTTATGCGCACTACCGGTTTGGAAAGCAGCTGCTGCCGTCCCTGCCTGGGCCGGAGCGGCAGTGTATCCAGCATTTTCGGCGGATGTTCGACGTAGGACTTCAAGGACCGGATTTTTTCTTTTACTATAATCCCTATATGAAAACCGCAGTGGGAGATTTGGGGAAGACATTTCACGCCAGGTCGGGCCGGGAGGTATTTACTGCCGCTTGTGCCGCCGCCGATACCGAGGCGGGAAGGGCCTACCTTTACGGCCTGCTGGGTCACTACTGTCTGGATTCCGTCTGCCATCCCTATGTGCAGAAACTGGCGGACATAGGGGAAGCGGCCCATGTGCCTCTGGAATCGGAGTTTGAGCGGTTTTTGCTGCTGAAGGATAAGCACCCCGCGCCCCACACCTACGATATCAGCAAAAAGCTCCGGCTGACCCGGGGCGAATGCATGACAGTGGCCCGGTTTTATCCTCCCGCCAATGGGCCCCAGGTTGCCATGAGCTTGAAATCTATGGCTTTCTCCGTCAAATTCCTGGCAAGTCCCAACTGGAAGTGGCGGGAAGCAGTGCTGAAGAAGGTGAAGCCGTCGCTGTGGGAGCACCGGGTCCCCCATGAGGAGAATCCGGAATTTGCCCTGTATGTACGGCAGCTGAAGGACCTGTATGACCGGGCGGCGGAAAAATATCCCGGCATGCTTGCCCAGCTGACAGAGCATATGCAGACAGGAGAACCCCTGGGCGAGGATTTTGCATCCAATTTTGGATAAATGGGCATTATAGGGCTGCCAAAAGATAGATGTCATTGCGAACCAGTCCACAGACTGGTGTGGCAATCCCCTCCAAAGGTCCGCGCAGTACCGTAAAAGGATACATTTCGGAAACTTGCGGGGGATTGCCACGCCAGTGTGCGCACTGGCTCGCAATGACATGGGTTGTTCGATACACATCGATAAATTGCGATTTTCACATTAAGAGAAAGAGGAGAAAACATGAAAGAGAGATTCAAACTGACACCCCTGGAAAAAAGCTGGATTCTTTACGATATCGGCAACTCTGCTTTTATTCTGATGGTATCCACCCTGATCCCCATTTTCTTCAATTCTCTGGCCAGTGCCGCCGGAGTGAATGAAGACCTGTACTTAAGCTACTGGGGCTACGCTGGTTCTTTGGCGACCATTTTGGTGGCTGTCATCGGTCCTATCTGCGGTACGCTGGCAGACCGCCGCTTTAAAAAGCTTATTTTTGCCCTGTGTCTGGCGGTGGGCGTTGTGGGCTGTGCGGCACTGGGCCTTGTATCCAACTGGCTGGTGTTTTTGGGCCTGTTTGTGCTGGCAAGGGTTGGCTATTCCTCCAGCATCATTTTCTATGACTCCATGCTGACGGAGGTCACCGAGGACAGCCGCATGGACACCATCTCCTCTATGGGCTATGCCTACGGCTACATCGGTTCCGTTATTCCCTTTGTGGTGTGCCTGCTGCTTGTGCTGATGCCGGATACCTTTGGCCTGACCATGGGCACGGCCATGGTCATTGTCTTCCTGCTGATCGCCCTGTGGTGGCTGGGCTGCACGCTGCCTCTGCTGAAGCATTATCAGCAGACAGCCTTTGTGACGGCAGAAAAAAGCGCTGTGAAGGATACCTTCCGGCAGCTGGCAAGAACCCTCCGGGATGTGCGGAAGGAAAAGCATATCTTCCTGTATCTGCTGAGTTTCTTCTTCTTTATTGATGGCGTGTATACCATCATCGACATGGCTACCGCCTACGGTGCTGCCCTGGGTCTGGATTCCACGGGCCTGCTGCTGGCGCTGCTGGTGACCCAGATCGTGGCCTTCCCCTGTGCCATTCTGTTCGGTCGGCTGTCTGCCAAGCATGACGCAGGCAAGCTTATCAAGATCTGCATCATCGCTTATACCTGTATTAACATTTTCGGCATTTTCCTGGTGAGCCAGTGGCAGTTCTGGGTGCTGGCGGTTTGCGTGGGCATGTTCCAGGGCGGCATTCAGGCCCTGAGCCGCAGCTACCTGGGCAAGATCATTCCCGCAGAGCGCAGCGGCGAATTCTATGGCCTTATGGATATTTTCGGCAAGGGCGCTTCCTTTGTGGGCCTGACCATGGTTTCTCTGGTGAGCCAGATGACTGCCGGTATGTCTGTTAAGGTCTTCGGTATCCAGCTGCAAAATGAGAATATCGCCGTGGCATCCCTGCTGGTGCTCTTTGTGATCGGCTACATCCTCTTCAGCAAGGCCGATCAGCTGAATAAGGAACGGGTAAAGTAAGGAAACATATCTGTAGGGCGGGGATGTATCCCCGCCCTACATTATTAGTGTATTGTTCCTTCTATACTGAAAATATCATTCCCGTTGTCCCGGATAGCGGCGATGGCGGCTTCGATGCCCCTTGCGATGTCCTCCAGAGGGAGCGAGGGGCTTCCTTGCTGAGGCAGGAAGGGGACATGGAGAAAACCGGCCCGGATGGCGGGATGATGCTTCGCCAGATGGTGCAGGACACCGTACATCAGATGGTTGCAGACAAAGGTGCCAGCGGTGTTGGACAGGTCGGACGGCAGCCCGGCCTGCCGGATGGCGGCAGTCATGGCCTTGACAGGCAGGGTGGAAAAGTAGGCGGCAGGTCCCTCCGCGGCGATGGGACGGTCCACAGGCTGATGGCCTTCGTTGTCGGGAATCCGGGCGTCGTCAATGTTGATGGCAACGCGCTCCGGAGTCAGTCCCGCCCGGCCACCGGCTTGCCCGACGCACAGTACCGCGTCAGGGAGGTGCTTTTCGATGGCAGAGATAACGGTGTCCACCGAGGTGCCAAAGACCGTGGGAACCTCCAACTTGATTATGTCAACCCTGGCAACCACGCCCACCAGCTTCACCGCTTCCAGAGCAGGATTGATGGTACCCCCGCCAAAGGGATCAAAGGCAGTTAAGAGAAGTTTCATAGAATATCCTCTGCAAGAATGGAAAGCGGCATCCGGCGAACCGGATACCGCTTATTTTTGGAAAATGGGACGATACCGAGCGGGTCAGGGAAGTAACGATACGCATAGCACCGAGCACGCATTGGCTATCGGCCCTGCCGATTTATACGCCGAAGTAACGCTTTGCGTTGTTGGAGGCGATGTCCTGAACCATCTGGCCCAGAGCAGCCATGTCAGCGGGATACTCACCGTTCTCAACCCAGCCGCCGATCAGGTTGCACATAATGCGGCGGAAATACTCGTGACGGGTGTAGGACAGGAAGGAGCGGGAGTCGGTCAGCATACCGATGAAGTTGCCCAGCAGGCCCAGGTTGGCCAGGCTGGTCATCTGCTCGATCATGCCGGTCTTGGTGTCGTTGAACCACCAGCCGGAACCGTGCTGGATCTTACCGGGGACCTCGGGACCCTGGAAAGCGCCCAGGAAGGTGCCCAGCTGAGCGTTGTCGCCGGGATTCAGGGAGTACAGGATGGTCTTGGGCAGC
>ERZ1032130.334-NODE-334-length-12435-cov-12.433764_pt1 | contig 12435 bp, 11 predicted proteins | sample MGYA00517879_ERZ1032130 | MGnify/ENA primary metagenome ERZ1032130 (study PRJEB33719, sample SAMN04262597) | wastewater metagenome | biome: rural village; feature: animal feces; material: feces | host: Bos taurus | place: El Salvador | collected 2012-01-31 ...
GCCTCGTCGGTGATGATGTCGCCGTAGAGGTTGGGCAGCAGCACCACCTGGAACTTCTGCCGCAGAGGGTCCTTCAGCAGGTTTGCAGTCATAATGTCGATGTAATAATCTTCGACTTCAATACCAGGGTAGTCCTTGGCAACCTCATGGGCAATGGCAGTGAACTTGCCATCGGTCTTTTTCATGATGTTGGCCTTGGTAACGATGGACACGTGGGTCTTGCCGTTATTCTTGGCATATTCAAAGGCGGCCCGGGCAATGCGGCGGGTACCCTTGTCGGTAGTGATCTTGAAATCCACAGCCATGCCGGGCAGTTCAATGCCCCGGCTGCCCAGAACATACTCGCCTTCGGTATTCTCCCGGTAGAACATCCAGTCGATATTCTGCTCAGGGATTGACACGGGACGGCAGTTGGCATACAGGTCCAGTTCCCGGCGCATGGCTACGTTGGCAGACTCCATGGTGCCGCCGTGCGGCGTGGTGGTAGGACCCTTCAGCAGAACGTCGCAGAGCTTGATCTGATCCAGCACATCCTCAGGGATGGGCTTTCCGCAGGCCATGCGGTTCTCGATGGTGAGGCCTTCAATATAGACCAGTTTGATGGAACCGGCAGCGATTTCTTCCGCCAGCAGCTTTTCCAGCACCCGGCTGGCCTGCTTGGTGATGATGGGGCCGATGCCGTCGCCGTCAATGACACCGATGGTGACACATTTCTTGGTGGTGAAGTCAGTCTTCTCATCCTTCATACCGGCAATCCGGTCCAGCTGTTCTTCCAGCAGCTTCATAAAGGCCCCGCAGGCCTTGGTCACTTCAAACATTATACTCCGCCCTCCTTGGTGTAGTTCAGCAGGCCGCCGGCCAGCAGAATGGCTCTCTGACGCTCTGTCAGATTGCAGACGACGTTAAAGGCAAAGCCGTTCTCGTCGGTAACGGTGAGTTTTCCGGCTTCCATACCGGCAACAATATTGCTGATGGTCAGCTTGGCACCCTGATTCAGCTTGTCGTAGTCTTCGGGATTTTCGAAGGTCACAGGCAGGATACCGGCGTTGATGAGGTTTGCCACATGGATTCTTGCAAAGGACTTCGCAATGACGCAGCGGACGCCTAAGTACATGGGCACCAGTGCGGCGTGCTCACGGGAAGAGCCCTGACCGTAGTTGCTGCCGCCGACGATGACGCCGTCACCTGCTGCCTTGGCACGCTCAGCGAAAGTAGGATCACAAACCTCGAAGCAGAACTTGCTGAGGTAAGGAATGTTGGAGCGGTAGGGCAGGATCTTGGCACCGGCAGGCATGATGTGGTCGGTGGTAATGTTGTCGCCGACTTTCAGCACCAGCTGGGCAGTCAGAGAATCGGAGAAGGGCTTGGACTTGGGGAATTCCTTGATGTTGGGACCCCGCAGGACTTCAGCCTTGTCTGCTTCTTCTGCAGGAACGGGAGCCAGAACAGCGGAATCGTTCACCAGGAAGCTCGCGGGCATGGTGATCTCAAGAGGCTGGTCGAAGGTAGTAGGGTCAGTGATGTAGCCGGTGAGGGCTGCTGCCACAGCAGTTTCCGGAGAAACCAGATAGACCTGACCATCCTTAGTGCCGGAGCGGCCCAGGAAGTTGCGGTTGAAGGTACGAAGGCTCACGCCGCCGGAATTGGGAGAGAAGCCCATGCCGATGCAGGGACCGCAGGCGCATTCCAGAACACGGGCACCGGAGGCCAGAATGTCTGCCAAAGCGCCGCAGTTAGACAGCATGGTCAGCACCTGACGGGAGCCGGGAGAAACAGAAAGAGAAACGGAAGGGTGGATGGTCTTGCCCTTCAGCATGGCAGCCACCTTCAGCAGATCCATCAGAGAAGAATTGGTGCAGGAGCCGATGCAGACCTGATCCACCTTCACATTCTTGAGAGAAGCCACTTCCACCACGTTATCAGGGCTGTGGGGGCAGGCGATCATGGGCTTCAGGGCACTCAGGTCGATATCGATGATCCGGTCATATTCGGCATCGGGATCAGAAGCCAGGGGCACATAGTCCTGCTCTCTGCCCTGGGCTGCCAGGAACTGGCGGGTAATGTCGTCAGAGGGGAAGATGGAAGTGGTAGCACCCAGTTCAGTGCCCATGTTGGTAATGGTGCCGCGTTCCGGAACAGACAGGGTCGCAACGCCGGGGCCGCCCCATTCCACGATGGCGCCCACGCCGCCCTTGACGGACAGAATGCGCAGCAGTTCCAGAGATACATCCTTGGCAGTGACATAGGGATTCAGCTTACCGGTCAGGTTGACCTTGAACATCTTGGGCATGGTGATGTAGTAGGCACCGCCGCCCATAGCCACAGCCACATCCAGACCGCCGGCACCGAAGGCCAGCATACCGATGCCGCCGCCGGTGGGGGTATGGGAGTCAGATCCGATCAGAGTCTTGCCGGGCTTGCCAAAGCGCTCCAGGTGGACCTGATGGCAGATGCCGTTGCCGGGACGGGAGAAATAGACACCGTGCTTGGCGGTGACAGTCTGCAGATAGCGGTGGTCATCGCCGTTTTCAAAACCGCACTGCAGGGTGTTATGGTCAACGTAAGCGATGGACAGCTCGGTCTTTACCCGGGGAATGCCCATGGTTTCAAATTCCAGATAGGCCATGGTGCCGGTAGCATCCTGAGTCAGAGTCTGGTCGATCCGCAGGGCCACCTCGCTGCCCACAGTCATATCACCGGAGATCATGTGGGCTGCGATGATCTTCTGTGCAATTGTCTTACCCATTGTTCATTCCCTCCATCATGTGGATCTTGGCGTTGGTAATGTGCTGAGCCGTCAGTTCGGCAGCCAGATCGGCATTGCCGGAAGCAATGGCCTTGTAAATCTCGTAATGCTCACCCTTGGTCTTGGTAGCTCTTGCCCAGTCGTCCATGGCGATGCGGCGGTAGCGCCGGGTCTTACGGTGCAGGGGGATCAGCGTGTCCATAATGACGGTGCGCTTGCTGAGATAGCAGATGATGTCATGGAACTGGTCATCCACCTGACGCAGCCGCTCGGCATCCTTCTTCTCAAAGTAGAATTCCTGCAGGTCCACCAGATGGGTCAGTTCCTTCAGACCCTCAGGCGTCATATTGACGGTGGCATAGTAAGCCGCAACACCTTCCACCCGCTCGCGGATGGTCATAATATCCCACAGATCGCTATCGGTGATGCCCAGGACACGGGACCCCTTGCCTGCGTCTTCAATCAGACGTTCCTGTTCCAGTCTCCGCAGAGCTTCCCGGATGGGAGTACGGCTGACACCCAGCTGCTCCACCAGCTTCAGTTCCGTGAGAATCTCGCCCTTTTGGTAAACACCTTGGATAATATCGTTTTCCAGACGGTCAAATACCTGATCCGCCAGAGAAGTACTCTTAAATTGTTTCAGCATACTTGCGCCTCCTTAACCCTTTTTCAACTCGGGAGCCAGCTGTGCGATCTTTTCTTCCAGCTCCTTGTCTGTCATGGCCGTCTGACGGCCGTCTTCATACTGGGCATCCACCCATTCCTTCATTGCGATCACCAGCGCTGACTTCTTATCCAGCTTGGCATCGTCCTCCAGACGGTAGGTCTGGTTGATCCAGTAGGCAATGCCTGCCAGGCCGGAAGTCTTGCTGATCTGCACCGTGGCAGGGCGGTTCAGAATCTTCTTGGTATCAAAAATGGTGTAAATTTCTTCATCCTTCATCAGTCCGTCGGCGTGGACACCTGCCCGGGTGACGTTAAAGGCAGAGCCTGTGAAGGGAGTCATGGGCGGGATGGTGTAGCCCACATCCTTCTGGAAGAAATCGGCAATTTCTGTGATAACCGTGGTGTCCATACCATCCAGAGAACCACGAAGGGATGCATATTCAAAGACCATGGCTTCCAGAGGCACATTGCCGGTACGCTCACCAATACCCAGCAGGGAGCAGTTGACGGCGCAGGCACCATAGAGCCATGCGGTGGAAGCGTTTGCCACAGCCTTGTAGAAGTCATTGTGGCCGTGCCATTCCAGGCACTCGCTGGGAACATCGGAGTAGTGCTGCAGGCCGTAGATGATACCGGCAACGCTCCGGGGCATGGCAGCTTCCGTATAGGGAACGCCGTAACCCATGGTGTCGCAGGCCCGGATCTTGACGGGAATGCCTGCCTCCTGGCTCAGCTTCTGCAATTCGTTGACGAAGGGCACCACGAAGCCGTAGAAGTCGGCCCGGGTGATGTCCTCCAGGTGGCAGCGGGGAATGACACCGGCATTGAAGGCATCCTTCACGGTGCCGAGGTAATAATCCATGCACTGGCTGCGGGACATCTTCATCTTCTTGAAGATGTGATAGTCGGAACAGGAAACCAGAATACCGGTTTCCTTGATGCCCAGATCCTTGACCAGCTTGAAATCCTCCTTGCTGGCCCGGATCCAGCTGGTGATCTCCGGGAACTGGTAATCCAGTTCCATGCACTTTTCAATGGCTTCCCGGTCCTTTTTACTGTAAATAAAGAACTCGGTCTGGCGGATGATACCGTAGGGGCCGCCCAGCTTGTTCAGCAGCTTGTAGATCTGCACGATCTGGTCAACGCTGTAGGGTTCCACCGACTGCTGACCGTCCCGGAGCGAGGTATCGGTGATCCAGATCTCCTCGGGCATGGACATGGGCACCCGGCGGTGGTTGAATGCCACCTTGGGAATGGTACCATAGGAATAGACATCCCGGTGCAGGTTGGGCTCCGCCACATCCTGCAGGGAATATTTATAGGATTTTTTCTCCAATAGGTTGGTCTTGCTGGAAATCTCTAACATATACAAACTCCTTTCGAGGGGCAGATCATGCTTTTTTGTATGAATGTATACAATTATACTTTCAAGCAAGAATTTGTCAATGCGAAAATTCACATAAAAAACGGCCCGTTTCCACGGGCCGTTGGTGTAATATTGACAAATGTCTTCGTGACGCGCACACGTCTTTAGGGTTCAAACTCCCGCTCCACTGGATAGCTCATGGTATCACTATAGTGCCACCATTCCCCGGCATAACCGGTAAACCCATGCTTTTCCATAAGAATCTCCAGAATATCCGCATTATTTGCCGCTGCTGCGGTGCAGTCAGAATAATCCCGGTCTGCCTTGGCAGAAAAGTCGTCAAATCCGGTGGGCATTTCCAATTCCACGCCATTCTCATCCACCAGCGTCACATCCAGGGTATTGCCCCGGCTGTGGGAACTGAAGCCCACATTGGGGTCCGCCACATAGGTCGGGTCCGGGCAGACCTCCCAGAGGGCAAACTGTGCCGATACCGGACGGAAGCCATCCCAAATCTTTATGTACAGCCCCATTTCCGCCAGATCCCGGCAGACTCCTGCCAGTTTTTTCACCGTACCGTAGCGCAAATAGGCATCCTGAAAATCGTAAATCACCTGGCCTGTGAAATTCTCCTGCGTGGCATACATCAGTTCCTGATAAACGCCGGGAATGTAGTCAGCGACTTTCACAAAATCCTTGTCCGCCGGAATCGCCATGATCGCAGGAACTGCGGTCTCTGCCACCGGAAGGGCTTCCTCCGTTTCCGTCACCGCAACGGTTTCCACTTCCCCCGTTTCCATGAGGAAGGTGGTTTCCACCATCTTCTGTTTCGCGCAGCCAGATATCAGGCAGGCCAATATAAGCAAAATCAAAACGCGTTTCATAGTTCCCCTACAATTCTTTTATTCTCCCAGCAGCCGGATGCCTGCCAGGTGGTCAATCATGGCCCGCATCTGCATGGACACCCATTTTTCCCGGCGGTGGAGCACCTGCTTCCACACCAGAATCTCAAAATCCGGTACTTCCAGCCGTTTCAGTTTGCCCTGGCGGACACTATCCTCCGTCACATAATCCGGCAGGAAACCAATGCCTGCATTCTCCTCCACCAGCGCGCAGATCAAGTCAGCCCGTCCGGTCTCCAGCACCGGCTGGATCTCCCGGGAATTTCGGGCCAGCTTCTCATCCATCAGCCGGCGGTAACTCATGCCTTTTTCCGTCAGAAGGAAAGGCTGGTCCAGCAGTTCGTCCACGCTTCTGATGCGTCTTGCAGACAAGGGATTTTTCACAGAGGCCACAAAATGGGCCGGAATCTCCTCTTCGTTGGCAATGACATAGTTGGGATCGTACACATGGTCATCCATGGTGCAGATCATATCCACTTCATTATGATCCAGAAATTCCAGCAGCATGCCTGTATCACCGGTGGAAATATGCAGGGAAATCTTCGGATAATCCCTGCGGAATCTGCCGAAATCTCCCGCGATCAGAGGAGCACAGAGGGAATCTGCCATTCCCAGACGCAGCACGCCGCTGGCTTCCCGGCGGCCTGCGCTGCCCAGCACCATTTCCTGGGACATGTGGCAGATCTCCTGGGCATAGCTCAGGGCATCCCGTCCCGCGTCCGTCAGGCTCACGGTATGGCCGATGCGGTCAAAGAGGGGCACACCCATCTCCTTTTCCAACTGCTTGATCTGAAAGGAAATGGTGGGCTGAGAGTAGCCCAGCTTCTCTCCCGCACGGGTAAAGCTGCCCAGCTCTGCCACTTCAATAAAAATATTCAGGCTTCGTAAGTCCATGCTGTTCCCTCTTTTCCATGTCATTGCGAGCCAGTGCGCACACTGGCGTGGCAATCCCCCTCAAGTGTCCGCGCAGAATCATAAAATGATACCATCCGGAAATTTACAGGAGATCGCCACGTCGCTTCGCTCCTCGCGATGACAGCTGTGTTTGATCATTTAATATTTCTATCCATTCCATAAATTCCATCTATTTGACAAATTTACTTTATTATTATATACTCTCCCGGGAATAAATCAAGAGGTATATAATAAATGCAAATTATTTCAGCAATTTACAATCTTTTATGGGGTGATTTGTTCACAATTCCCCTGCCTGGCGGTGGCAGCATCGGCATTTCCCTGCTGGTCGCCATTCTGATCCCCGCCGGTATCTATTTCACCATCCGCACAAAATGCCTGCCCATCCAGTGCTTCCGGGAAATGGTCCGCATTGCGCTGGAACGTCAGGGTAAGGACAGCAGCGGCGCTCTGTCCGGTATGCAGGCCCTCATCGTCTCCACCGCCACCCGTGTAGGCATGGGCAACATGGTGGGCGTGGTCGCTGCCATCTCTGCCGGCGGCGCCGGTGCCGTGTTCTGGATGTGGATCACCGCCCTCATCGGCTCCTCCACAGCCTATGTGGAAGCCACTCTGGCCCAGATGTATAAGGAAAAAGATCCCCTCTACGGCGGCTATCGCGGCGGTCCTGCGCACTACATCCACGCCTTCTTCACCAAGGGCAAGGAGAAGCGTCATCACTGGATCGCTGTTCTGTTCGCCCTGTCCGGCCTGCTGTGCTGGTGCGGTGTCAGCCAGGTCATCAGCAACTCCGTTTCCTCCGCCTTCCAGAACGCCTTCGGCATTGCCCCCATTGTCTCCACCGTCATTCTGGTGGCACTGGCAGCGGTTGTCGTCCTGCGGAAAAATACCACCGTGAAGGTGCTGGATATCATGGTGCCCATTATGGCCGCCTTCTACTTTCTTATTGCGGTCTTTGTCATCGTAAAAAACGCGTCCCTGCTGCCCGCTGTCTTCACCCGGATCATCGAGGAAGCCTTCGGCCTGCGGCAGATGGTTGCCGGCGGCTTCGGCGCTGCATTGATGAACGGTGTCAAGCGGGGCCTGTTCTCCAACGAGGCAGGCAGCGGTTCTGCCCCCTGTGCCGCCGCTGCAGCTGAGGTAAGCCACCCTGCCAAGGCAGGTCTGTTCCAGGCCTTCGGCGTGTTTATCGACACCATCGTCATCTGCACCTGCACTGCCATGATCATGCTGCTGGCTCCCCAGGAGGCCCTCACCGGCCTGCAGGGCATGGAGCTGCTGCAGACCGCTATGGGATACCATTTCGGTCAGGCTGGCGTTGTGTTCACCGCCGTGACCTTGTGGCTGTTCAGCTTCTCCACCTTTATCGGCATTCTCTACTACGCCCGCAGCAATGTGGCCTACCTCTTCGGTGACAGCTGGAAGTCCCAGACTGCCTACAAGATTGTGGCCCTCATCATGCTGTTCATCGGCGGACTCGCCGCCTACACCTTCGTGTGGGACCTGGGCGACATCGGCATCGCCCTGATGACCATTTTCAACATGGTCGCCATCCTGCCCATGGGCGGCCAGGCTGTCAAGGCGCTGGACGAGTACATGCAGAGCAGAAAGAATCCCTAAATTTCCGTATGGCACGGTAGCGCCCAAGGCTTCCCCCCTAGGGGAAGCTGGCAAAAATCTTTGATTTTTGACTGATGAGGGGTGTGGGTGGAAACGTTGCGATTTGCACAGCGCCTCAGACCTACTCCCGAGTCGAAACTGCACGCCATCCCTCATCCGTCACGGCTTGCGCCGTGCCACCTTCCCCCCGGGGGAAGGCTTTAAACTGCGCTGCATAATACGAGATTCCCAAACAGTTTCATGCCCGGCAGGAATTTCTGCTGGGCATATTCTTGTAGCCAGGGACGCATTGTGATATAATAAAAGTTAAATAAACTTGATTTTTGAAAGGAAGCTGGCACGGTATGTTTGAAATAACATATAAAGGACTTTTTATTTTTATTACATTGGCATGGATTGTGGCAAGAGTAATTTGTGGAATAAAGAACAAGAAGGCAGATTGGAAGTATGAGGCGAAATTGCTTACCGTCTATATCTGCCTGGTTGTGATTGCACGAATTGTGTATTTCCCCATGCGCTTGGTGGAAGGCCGTATAGCAAGTCTGGTTCTGGATGTTGACAAAATTTTTCCGCTGTGGATTAACCTGATTCCCATTGTCCACTTATTTGATGTGTATGATGGCTGGCTGATTAACATCATCGGCAATGTCACCATGTTTATACCCGTCGGATTGGTATGGCCATTCTGCTTTAAGAAACTGGATACCCTGTGGAAAACAGTTCTTGTAGGTGCGGGGTTTCCGCTTCTCATTGAAATCACGCAGTTGCCGTTCTATGCCAGATGCTCAGATATTGATGACATAATACTGAATACGACAGGCATTTTCATTGGAGCGCTTATTTATTTCGGTGTCAAACTATTGAAGAATCGTAAGAACAGAATCAGCTAAATCCAATTTGCCGAACATTTTTCACCATTCACCCCCCCTGCTTCTTCCCACTATGGCATAAATTCAGCGGCCCTCCGATCCTGGAGGGCCGCTTTCTTGCACTTACAGGTTATAATACTTCTCAAACTCGGCAGGATGGGGAATCTTGCTGAGCTCAGCGCATTCGGCACGCTTGGCCTTGATGAAGTTCTGCAGCAGAATTTCGGGGAAGACGCCGCCTGCGGTGAGGTAGTCGTGGTCAGCCTCCAGCGCATCCAGTGCCTCGTTCAGAGAGGTGGGCAGGCCCTTCAGCTTCTTCTTTTCCTCCTCGCTCAGATGATACAGGTTCATGTCGTAGGGGCCCCAGCCGTTCTCGTGGGGATCGATCTGGTTCTTGATGCCGTCCAGACCTGCCATCAGGATGGCAGCGTAGCAGAAATAGGGGTTGCAGGTGGCATCGGGATTGCGCAGCTCAAAGCGGCGCATCTTGGGGGTCTTGGCATAAGCGGGAATACGGATGACAGCGGAGCGGTTGGAGGTTGCGTAGCCCACGGTGACAGGAGCCTCGAAACCGGGCACCAGACGCTTGAAGGAGTTGGTGGAGGGGTTGGTCAGGGCGCACAGGGAAGCAATGTGCTTCAGCAGACCGCCCATGAACCAGTGGGCTTCCTTGCTCAGATGGCTGTAGCCGTTGTCATCGGAGAACACAGGCTCGCCGTCCTTCAGCAGCAGCATGTGGACATGCATGCCGTTGCCGGCCTCGCCATAGACGGGCTTGGGCATCAGGGTAGCGCTGTAGCCGTGCTTCAGAGCGGTGTTGCGGATGATATACTTAATCATCATGGAAGCATCGGCCATCTTGGACATCTGGCCCAGCTTGGGCTCGATCTCGAACTGACCGGAAGCGGCAACCTCGGGATGATGGTACTTGATGGGGATACCTGCCTCTTCCATCAGCAGGCACATCTCACTGCGGCACTCGTAGGTGGGGTCGAAGGGCTTGGCAATGTGGTAATTCTTCTGCTTGGGCACCACAACGCCCTGACCCTGGATGCCGCTGTTCCAGTAGGACTGGTCATAGTCCAGATTCATGCCGATGGAGAAGGGCTGAACCTCCCAGCCCACCTGGTTGAAGAGGTAAAATTCAAACTCAGGCAGGATCAGCATGGTGTCGGCAATGCCGCTATCCTTCATATAGGCTTCCGCTGCCAGCACGATGTTTCTGGGATACTGGGCCAGAGGACGGTTGGCGGGATAGTCGATGATCATGGCGTTGCCGGTCATGGACAGGGTAGGAACCTGGCAGAAGGGATCGATGACAGCGGTATCGGGATCGGGAATGAAGACCATGTCAGACTTTTCCACCACGGCGTAGCCATAGTTGGAAGCGTCGAAGCCAACGCCCTCGCGCATGATCTCTTCGTTAAAATCGGCGGCAGGGATGGTCACATGGCGGAACTGACCGTTGATGTCCACCATCTTGAAATCCACCATCTGGATGCCGTTTTCCTGAATCATGGACATAACGTCCTGAACGGATTTGCTCATAAAAGGATGCCTCCTATATCGTTTCTTTGGAATCTGTTTTTTAGTATACCGAAAATTTTGTTTTTCGTCAACTTATCATTGCGCTTTATCAAATTATCTCTTATAATTACAAAAAAAACAATTTGACAGGAGTGCAAAAATATGGCAAAAATTCTGGAAATATGTGTGGATTCCTATGCTTCCGCCATGGCCGCCATCCGGGGCGGCGCGGATCGGCTGGAGCTTTGCAGCGCCCTGGCTGTAGGCGGTCTGACCCCCTCCGCTGCCCTGCTGCGGCAGATCCGGCAGGCAAGCAGCATCCCCGTTCGCTGCCTCATGCGTCCCCGGGGCGGTGACTTCCTGTATACAAACGAGGAGATCGCCCAGATGGCCATGGAGATGGAAGCCCTCCGGGCAGCAGGCGCTGACGGTTTCGTCATCGGTTGCCTTACCCCGGAAGGCAATCTGGATGCCCAGGCTATGCGTCCCCTTCTGGAAGCCGCACAGGGCCTTGGACTGACCCTCCACCGCTGCATTGATGTTTCCCGGGACCCGCTCCAGACTTACCGGGATGCCGCTGCCCTGGGCATTGATACAATTCTCACCAGCGGTGCCGCACCAAACTGCAAAGCAGGCTTCCAGACCATCGCCCAGCTGCTGACCCTGCGGGATGAAACCAATGGCCCCGAGGTCCTCATCGGTGCCGGTGTCAACGCCAATGTCATCGATTACTTCCGCGCCCGGCTTCCTGCCGCCCGGGCCTTCCATATGAGCGGCAAAACAGAAGTGGAAAGTGCCATGGTCTTCCGCCGTCAGGACATCCCCATGGGTCTCCCCGGCCTGGACGAGTGGCATATCCAGCAAACCAGTGAGGAGGCTGTAAAACTGGCAAGAGCCGTTCTGGACAGCCATTGACAGAATGGTTTATCCTCCGGCGTGATATGCTTCGGTGCACTGCTGTAATGTGTCTGCCTCCACCATGGCCCAGCTTTCCGGGTAGTGTCCCCGGTAATACTCCACCATGGCATCCTCCCGGCTCCGCAATCCCTGCTCCCGGATGGTATCCGCTTCCACATCCCGAATCCAGTCCAGCATATTCTGGGACAGCTGAGGATATCGGTGGATCACCAGGGCACCCAACCGTTCCTGTTCCAGAAGCGCTTCGTACACATCGGAAATTATGTTTTCTTCCAGAACCCCCACAGGCGCTTCCGAAACTACCTCATTGGGAATCTGCGTAGTTCTGACCCTACCGGCCTCACACACATACAGACTGGCCGCTTTACCGCGGTAAAGTATCTCCAGCGCATTGGGAAAATATTCATCAAAATAGATTTGGCCTTCCCGGGTATAGCCATAGGAATACTCGAAATTGCGGATACCGTACATCAACGCCATGGGCAGCAGGGTGGTCAGGTATACTCCCGCAGGCTTCTCAAAATTCGCAGGCTTTCCCGGCTGCAGCACCTTCAGACCACATACCGGAGAACAATGATAATACTTCATCCGCTATCCCCCTTTTTTCCTATTGTAACGGATCGACGTTTTTTTACAAGCCTTGAAAAATCGGGAAATTTCTGCTACAATAAGAATACTCCCGAATGCACCGCATTCGGGAGTATTTTACATACATTTCAATTTTCGAGAGGTACCGGCCAGATTTGGTTGCATTTACCTTCCCGGCGGGAAGGTAAATTGTTGTGTTGCCGCCATCAAGCTGGCGGCAAGCAACAGTCCACCGGACTGGCACGAGTTTTGTCAAGGATATTTGTAAGCGTAAATTCTAGCAGCATATAGCACGAGGCATCCCGGAGGTTTGTATTC
>ERZ1032130.335-NODE-335-length-12385-cov-5.313058_pt1 | contig 12385 bp, 8 predicted proteins | sample MGYA00517879_ERZ1032130 | MGnify/ENA primary metagenome ERZ1032130 (study PRJEB33719, sample SAMN04262597) | wastewater metagenome | biome: rural village; feature: animal feces; material: feces | host: Bos taurus | place: El Salvador | collected 2012-01-31 ...
CGCTTGAAGCCCTTAACCGTGCCATCTATCGCTTGAAATGCGCCGGAGTGCTCGACCGCGCCCGCGGACTGATTCTGGGGCAATTCACACACGCCAAGCGCAACCTCGACTTCGACAGCCCCGAGGATATGTTTCACGAGATACTGAAGGATTGTAATATTCCCATCTGCTTCGGTTTCCCGGTGGGGCATGTAGCTGAGAATGTGCCACTTGTGGAGGGCGCCCCGGTGACCCTCACCATCACCCCCGATGGCACCACCCTCCGCTACCACCTCAAATAGCACCATTGCTGTTTCTTATAGAATAATAGCTGAGAGTAGCTGAGGTTATAGCATAATTAAACGTACGAATAAACCGGATTATTGATATGGAGAAGCGTTATTGCGTGAAGAAGATGGAGGGGTTCCGACTCCTTGTGACCGACTGCGGGGTGGAGATTGGATATAGCCCTGAGTCGGGGGTGCAGATTGTTGAGCGCGACGGTCTGCCTTTTAAGGACTTCATCGGCTCGGGTGAGCTGTTGCCCTATGAAGACTGGCGCTTGCCGGCTGAGGTGCGTGCTGCCGACCTTGCTTCTCGGCTTAGCATCGAAGAGATTGCCGGACTGATGCTATATAGCCCCCAGAACTGGCTTCCCATGCCGAGTGACACCTACGGCGGACGCCCCTTTGCCGAGAGCGGCATGAAACCGTGGGACTTGAGTGACTCGCAGCTGAAGTTCCTCACTGCCGACAATGTGCGCCATGTGCTTGTGGGCAAGGTGGAAAGCCCGGGAACGGCGGCACGGTGGAACAACCGTGTGCAGGCTCTGTGTGAGGGGCGCGGTCATGGCATTCCTGCCAATAATTCGTCGGACCCACGCCACTATGCCACTGCCGACGCCGAGTTTGCAGCCGGCTGTGGCGGAAAAATATCGCTTTGGAGCAATATGCTCGGGCTTGCAGCCACGTTCAGCCCCGAGATGGTTGAGGCGTTTGCCCGCACGGCGGCAAGGGAATACAGGTTGCTGGGTATAGCCACGGCACTGTCGCCGCAAGCCGATCTGGGCACCGACCCTCGCTGGTATCGCTACAGCAGCACTTTCGGCTGCGACCCACACCTTGTGGCTGCTCTCACTCGCGCCTACGCCGACGGGTTTCAATCGCCCGATGGCAACGGCTGGAGCACGCGCAGCGTCAACACAATGGCGAAGCACTGGCCCGGAGGCGGAAGCGGTGAGGGCGGCCGCGATGCGCACTATGGCAACGGAAAATATGCCGTCTATCCCGGAGGCTGCTATGAGCAGCACAAAATCCCCTTCCTTCAGGGAGCTTTTGCGCTGAAAGGAGGCACTGGGAAATCATCGGCGATAATGCCTTACTACACCATATCCTACAATCAGACCCACGAGAATGTGGGCAACAGCTTCAACCGCGACATTATCACCCGGCAGCTACGCGAGGAGGCGCGATATGATGGCGTGGTTTGCACCGACTGGCTCATAACGCACGATGAGGTGCATCCCGGCGTTCACTCAGGCAAGCCATGGGGCGTGGAGCGAATGACCGAGGCAGAGCGCCACTACAAGGCTCTCATGGCAGGCGTGGATCAGTTTGGAGGAAACGACCGCAAAGAGCCGGTGCTCGAAGCTTACCGTATGGGTGTGGCTGAGCATGGCGAGAAGTGGATGCGAGAGCGCATGGAGCAGTCGGCACGGAGACTGTTGCTCAATATGTTCCGCACAGGGCTGTTTGATAATCCCTACATCGACGTGGAAGAGGCTGAGAGCACTGTGGGCTGTCCTGAATTTATGGCGCAGGGCTACCGCCAGCAGCTTGCAAGTGTGGTGATGCTCAAGAATCACGCCGGAGTGCTGCCCTTGGCGAAAAACCGCCGGTTGCGCCTCTTCATTCCGCAGCGACGCTCGCCCGAAGGACCGAATTACTGGCGGCAGATAATCCCCGAGCGCATCTACGACCCTGTGCAGCGTCACATTGTGGAGCGCGACTTCATTGTGGCTGAAGATGCAGCAAGTGCTGATGCTGCGGTGGTATTCATAGAGTCGCCTCACAGCTACCTTATGGGCTACGACCGGGCTGATGTGGAGCGTGGAGGAAATGGGTATATACCAATCAGTCTGCAATATGCCGACTACACTGCCACCGATGCCCGCGAGCACAGCATTGCCGGAGGCGACCCCTTTGAGGATTTCACCGACCGCAGCTATCGCGGAAAGACGGCTCACACCATCAACCGCTGCGACATGGAACTGGTGCAACGCACCCGCGAGGCAATGGGAAACCGACCGCTCATTGTGGCAATAAATATGCTCAATCCCACTGTGATGAGCGAGATAGAACCGCTTGCCGATGCCATTCTTGTGGGATTTGATGTGCAGAGCCAGGCAATAATGGATATAGTTGCCGGGCACTATGAGCCACAGGGGCGACTGCCATTCCAGCTTCCGGCATCGATGAGTGCCGTGGAACGTCATTTCGAAGACCGCCCGCTCGACATCGAGTGCTATCGCGATGCCGATGGCAACGTCTATGACTTCGCCTTCGGAATGGGTTGGGGCGGTGTGCTGCCGGCTCCCGAGCTGTAACTTTGGCACGGAATTTGTTGCCATAGTCCATGTATAACTAAAGACTTTTTTGCTATGAAGAATAATGACGATAGAAAGAGCGCTGTGGTGAAGGCGCCAAGTTTGGCTCTGCAGGAGCAACACGACGATCTGACACGACCTTCTGCCGAATTGACGCAGAGTGTGGCTAAAGATGTAAGCACTGAGCGTGCCCGTCCGCTGATTTTCATCGGTAATGATGACGGATTCCGCTCGGGTGGTCTTGCTGCGCTCATCGAGGTGGCTTCGCGCTATGGCGATGTGGTGGCAGTCGCTCCCTACGAGCACCAGTCGGGCAAGGCTTCGGCAATCACCGTCGATACGCCTCTGCGAGTGCACCGCATAAAGGCTGATTTGCATACTGTGGTATATAGCGTGAACGGCACCCCCGTGGATTGCGCCAAGCTTGCACTCAACCGACTCTTGCCTCGCAAGCCCGACTTGCTGCTTTCGGGCATCAACCACGGCTATAACTCGGGCAACAGTGTGATATATTCGGGCACAATGGGTGTTGTGTTTGAGGGTACTTTCCGCGGAGTGCCGAGTGTGGGTCTTTCTTACGGCGACTATATGCCCGATGCCGATTTCACGCCTTGCCTGCCCATAGTGGAGCAGGTGATTGAGGAGGCTCTTGCCGGCGGAATAGCACCGGGTGTGTGCCTCAATGTGAATATCCCCAAGTGCGACAAGGTGAAGGGCGTGAAGCGTGTGCGTTCGGCTCGTGGCTACTGGAAAGAGGAATTTGAGGAGCGCACAGATCCGCACGGACGCACCTACTATTGGCTCACCGGGAGCTACCACAACCAGGAACCCGACGACCCTGAGACCGACCTCTATTGGCTCGACCGCGACTACGCCACTATAGTTCCTTGCCGCCCCGACCTCACCGCCTACGACCAGCTTTAGGCATCTCGGCATAGCGCTTAAAAATAAATTTTTTGCGCTCTGCACTCGATTTGCGGGGATTTTAGATAAATCCGGCTGCATCTCGGCATAGCGCTTAAAAATAAATTTTTTGCGCTCTGCACTCGATTTGCACGGATTTTAGATAAATCCGGCTGCATCTTGGCATAGCGCTTAAAAATAAATTTTTTGCGCTCTGCACTCGATTTGCACGGATTTTTTGTAATTTTGCAAAAATATTATTAATCACGAAATTATCAAGTATTCACAACTGATATGGAAAGAAGAGTTAGAGTACGCTTTGCACCGTCGCCTACAGGCCCGCTGCATATTGGTGGCGTTCGCACCGCACTTTACAACTACCTGTTTGCCCGCCGTCATGGCGGTGATATGATTCTGCGAATCGAGGATACCGACTCTCAGCGCTTTGTGCCGGGAGCCGAAGAATATATAAATGAGGCTCTTGCGTGGCTCGGCATCGGCATTGATGAGGGCGTGCGCGAGGGCGGAAACTACGGACCCTACAAGCAGTCGGAGCGTCGCGACATCTACCGCGAGCATGTGCAGATGCTGCTCGATGCCGGAAAGGCTTACTATGCCTTCGATACTCCTCAAGAGCTTGAGGCTAAGCGCAAGGAGCTGCCTAATTTCCAGTATGATGCTCACACTCGCACGTCGATGCGAAATTCTCTCACGCTGCCTGCCGATGAGGTGAAGGCTCTGATTGATGCCGGAGAGAAGTATGTGGTGCGCTTCAAGATTGAGCCCGACCGCAATGTGGAGGTGAACGACCTTATCCGTGGAAAGGTGACCATCAATTCGTCGATTCTCGACGATAAGGTGCTCTATAAGCGTGCCGACGACCTCCCCACATATCACCTTGCCAATATCGTTGATGACCACCTCATGGAGGTGACTCATGTGATTCGCGGTGAGGAGTGGCTGCCTTCGGCTCCGCTCCATGTGCTGCTCTATGAGGCGTTTGGCTGGACCGACACTATGCCGCAGTTTGTGCATCTGCCTTTGCTTCTGAAGCCCGATGGCGCAGGAAAGGGCAAGCTCAGCAAGCGCGACGGCGACAAGCTCGGTTTCCCGGTGTTCCCGCTTGAGTGGCACGACCCCGAGAGCGGTGCTGTGTCGATGGGCTATCGCGAGCGCGGCTATCTGCCACAAGCTGTAGTGAATTTCCTTGCACTGCTCGGCTGGAACTCGGGCGAAGAACAGGAGATTATGTCGATGGACGAACTTATTGCTAAGTTCTCGTTTGAGCACTGTTCAAAGAGTGGCGCAAAGTTTGACTATAAGAAGGGTGCGTGGTTTAACCACGAATATCTGCTCCGTGAGGACGATGCCAAGCTGGCACAGCTGTTCAAGCCTGTGCTTGAGGCTAATGGAGTGAAGCCTGAGGACTTCGGAGATGAGTTTATCACCCGTACGGTGTCGCTTGTGAAGGGGCGCGTGTCGTTTGTGAGTGAGCTGTGGGATCAGGGAAAATTCTTCTATGTGGCACCTAATGCCTATGCCGAGAAGGACATCAAGAAGCGCTGGAGCACCGAGATGCCCGCTATTATGGAGGAACTCGTGGCTGTGCTTGATGGCATTGCCGACTTCACATCAAAGCCGAGTGAGGAAATCGTGCTTGCGTGGATTGCCGCGAAGGGCTACCATCTGGGCAATGTGATGAATGCCTTCCGACTCACCGTGGTGGGAGAGTGCAAGGGCCCGCATATGTTTGACATCACTGAGCTTATCGGCAAAGAGGAGACTATCGCCCGCATTCGCCGTGGTATAGCCGAAATTAAGCCGATTGCATAACGCCGACGAAAAATATCAATAGCTATGGTGGCAGCAACTGATGCCGTCATAGCTATTTTTGAATTAGATAGGATAATCAACAAAAAAAGCACTATAATGAAAATGCTTGGAAAAGCACTCACACTGTTACTTGCCGTGATGGCTACATTGGCAGCTGATGCACAGCAGAAGCTCACATGGAGCGTGGATTTCGGCACCGTATTTGAAAACCGCGAGGGTGATAACTATTATTCGCCCGACCAGACAATTTTCCTCACGCGCCTGTCGCCTGAGGTGGGGCTGTCGATGCTCGATGGCATGCACAATATTGCCGGTGGCGTGAGCTGGATTCAGCCCGTTGGCAACGGATGGCGCGACTACAAGCTGTGCACGACGCTCTACTACAGCTACAAGTCGCCCACATGGCGACTGGCTGTGGGTATGCTTCCGCGAACTATGCTGCTTGAGGAGATGCACACTGTGCTGCTGAGCGACTCGATGCGCTACCGGCAGCCCAACATTCGTGGCGTGCTGTTGCAATATGTGAAACCTAAGGGTTTTTTTGAGTTGTCGCTCGACTGGCGTTCGCTGCAGACCGACACGCAGCGCGAGGCTTTCAATGTGAATTTCAATGGTCGCTGGAATCCCTGTGGAGCACTGCTTGTGGGTGGCAGGGTGCAGCTTAATCATCTTGCGAAGTCGAGTAGCGACTACGAGGACCAGGGTGTGAACGATGACATCACGGTGAATCCCTATGTGGGGCTTAATCTGTCGCATCGTTCGGCTCTCGACAGCCTCGAAATCAAGGCGGGACCCATCATCAACATTGAGCGCGACCGTCGCTACGACGATGGGTGGCGTGTGCCCTGTGGAGTGCTGGTTGATGCTGTGGCAGAGTGGCGCCGGCTGGGTATCAAGGAGACGTTCTATGCCGGGAAAAACCTTTATCCGCTCTATCCGCGCTATGGCTCGCTGCTGAATATGGGTGACCCTAATTATCAGGCGAAGCTATATAGCCGCACCGATGTGTATGCTTATATTTTCCGCAACAAATATGTGGATTTCAGGGCTTCGCTCGATTTCCACTACACAAAGGAAGCTTTCACCTTCTGGCAAAACCTCACAGTTAGGGTTTTTATAGGTAAGAGGTAAGACTCTTACCTCTTACCTATATTTAAGCGGGGGAAGGCGTCGATGAAGCTGCCGGGGGTGATGTTGAAGATTTTCACGCTGCGGTGGCGGGCATAGCGTGCTATGGTGAAGTAGGAGCGGAATGCAATATAGAAGCTCTGTAGAATCTGGTGTAGAGGGTAGTTCATATAGTCTTTGCGAACGCGCTTCTCCTCGCGCTCGTCTTCCTTGTAGAAATGCGGCTGAATCGATACCACGCGGTTGTCGTCATCGACCGAGAGGGTGCGCGTCCACGAATGGTCGGCTCCTGCCACATAGATAGTGTTGAAACCGAGTGCAATTCCGAGCATTATCGATGGAATAAGCACGTTGCGAGGGCGTGGCATACCCAGATTGGCACCGAAAGCGGCATTTTCAAACCACGCGAAACCCTCGACGGGGGTGGTGTTGTAGAACACCACTGTGAGGTGCGCGTTGCCGGTGCCGAGTGATTTGGCTCGCATTTGCTTTGCGAAACGGTGAGGCACAAGGAGCGTCATCGCCCAGGAGACTTCGCAGCCGAGCACTTGCCACAGGCGCTGCACATTGGGTTGGTCGGTGGCTTGGAAGAAGTGTGGGTCGGCAAGTACGTAGTATTGAGGACGCAGGGCGAAGAAATCGTCGGCACAGGCGGCAAAATTCACCGCCAGCAAGGTGCGCTCGCGCAGAAACGGCATGTGATTGTCGATGGTGCCGCGCAGTGAAGGTCCGTTGCCGAGCACCACAAGCTCGTTGCAACCTGAGTGCTTGGGAATGTGAGTGCAAAGGCGCGATTGCAGCACTATTTTCGCTATGCTGAGCAGCGATTGCCACAGTGCGGAGACAAAATCATTCAACTGGTTCATATTTCAGTATAAAGTCGTTGGTTTTGCTGGAAGCAGTTTTGCGGCAGTAGTGCCTGAGATTGAGCAGATAGCGCAGCGTGAGCAGCGCGTAGGAAGTGTGAATGCCATTATCGCGCAGTGCGCGGTATTTCTCGATGGAGTTGAGCCAGAGGCTGTTGTACCATCGGGTGCTAAGTCCGCCGGTGCGCATCGACACCATGTCGAGAGGCAAGTATCCGGCTTTTACGCGGGGAATCCACAGCAGGCGCACAAACATCTCGAAGTCGGAAGCCACGCGATAGTCTTCGCGATAAAGTCCGAAATCGGTGAACACACGCCTGCGGCAGTACATCGAAGGGTGAGGCGGAGCGAAGCCGAAGCGAAGCTGTGCGCGGCGGAAGTGCTCGCTTGAGTAGTAGCGCTTTATGGAGCGGGTGTTGAAGCGGTCGGTGTAGTGAATGTCGCCATAAACGAGGTCGAGCGATGGGTCGCTCATGGCGCGAGCCACACATTCGAGCACGGTGTCGCAGGTGAAATGGTCGTCGGCATGCAACAAGCCCACCACATCGCCCGAAGACATTGTGATGCCCTTGTTGATAGCTTCAAACACGCCGTTGTCGCTATCGACCACATATTTCAGCCTTCCACCAAATCGCGCAATCCAAGGCTCGACAATCGCCCGAGTGTTGTCGGTGCTGTTGCCATCGACGATTATATATTCAACGTCGGTGTAGGATTGGTTGTAAACACTTCTAATGGTGTCTTCGATAGTGGCGGCCTGGTTTTTGGTAGCCGTAATCAGGCTTATTTTCACCATACGATAATGATAAGTCTTTTCAAGTTGCCGATAATTTCGTTTTGCAAAAGTACTATAAAAAACTCATATAGCCTAAAGATTTGCCATATAACTCAAAAGCTTTCCCGAAAATTTTGCGCAATAATCCGGAAATCGCTGATTTAAGGCGTTAGAAATCGAAAGAATTGCTGGTTTATGGCGTTAGAAATCGAAAAAAAGTGCTGATTTAAGGCGTTAGAAATCGGGAAAACTGCTGATTTAAGGCGTTAGAAATCGAAAGAATTGCTGATTTAAGGCGTTAGAAATCGAAAGAATTGCCGATTTAAGGCGTTAGTATGAAAAAAATGCTTATCTTTGCAGCGATATAAATAGGTGAAACTATGGTAGATAAACGCATATTAGAGCAGGTGATCCAAGATCAGCATAACGAAATCGTTGCATTGCGAAGCGAGAAGCTGTGCTCTCGCAAGGAAGAAGAACAGGTGGATTTAGATTGCAATATGGCGCAAGTGGTGATTGGCGTGCGCCGTAGTGGTAAATCCTCCTTGTGCTTTAATGTTCTAAATAAGCGCACCAAGAATTTTGCGTATGCCAATTTTGACGACGAGCGTCTTGTCGGCTTGCAAACGAGCGACTTGAATGTCGTGCTTGAGGTGTTATATAAGATATATGGCGATTTCAAGTATCTTTTTCTCGATGAAATTCAAAATGTGGAAGGTTGGCATCTGTTTGTCAATAGATTATTGCGACAGCGATTGCACATAGTTGTCACCGGCTCAAATGCCAAATTGCTGAGTGGCGAACTTGCAACTCATCTCACGGGACGAAACGACCAGATAGAACTATTCCCTTTCTCGTTTGCGGAGTGGTGTGAATGTAAGGGCGTGGAAACGAAATTGATTACCACTAAAGCTGAGGCACAGAGGCGGGCTGCATTTGATGAATATCTAAAGCAAGGTGGTTTCCCGGAGTTGCTACACAAGAAATCGAGGGAATTGTATATAAGTAACCTTATGAACAGCATTCTGAAGCGCGATATAGAGCAACGCCACAATATAAGGTGCGTTGATGCTTTTGAGCAATTGGCACATCACTTGATGAATGTAGCACCCACTATAGTTGTTGAAGAAGACCTTGCCAAAATAGTTGGGGTGAAGTCGAAACATTCCATAAACAATTATATAAGATACCTGAAGGAGGCTTATCTGCTTATAGAAGTGAAACGCTATTCAAAGAAAAGCCGAATGAGGGTAAGGGCAGAGAAAATCTATCCTATCGATGTGGCTTTGATGGATAGCCGTCCCAATGCTTTTGCGGGAGACAACTTGGGGTGGCGATTAGAAACTGTGGTGTGTATTGAGTTGATGCGCCGCAATCGCTATAAATTCTGCGACATATACTATTATAAAAGTACAGGTGGCTATGAGGCTGACTTTGTGGTGTGCAAGGATAATGTGGTTAGGGAGGTGTATCAAGTGTCGTATGATATAACAAGTGAGAAAACGCGCAAGCGTGAGATAAGAGGGTTGCTTGCTGCATCGAAAGAAACCCGATGCGACAATCTTTATTTGATAACTGATTTCCATCGAGAGGAGGTCGTTGTGGAGAATAAAGTGATACATATATTGCCGGCATACGAATGGCTGATTGAATAATTATGTATGGGGATATGTTTTACAACATATTTAACGAGTTTTAACCAATAAAGAGGGGTGTTGTTTTTGGAAAATGATTTAATTTGCCAATGAATTGGTGGGGTGTTGGCGTAGCACCGGCACAATCAATTCGGCGGGTTGAATACACAGTTGAACTTTTATTTGATATTATTTGCAGTCCTTCTAATATCGCATAATGATTCACCTGAATATCTGCACAAACAAATTTGATTTATTAAAACAACTTATAGATAAACTACTTACTTATTAACAACAACTAAAAACTAACTATTATGAAAAAGTTTTTACTTCTATTGGTTGCTTTATTTGCAACAACAGCTTTGGTGAAGGCTGAGGCTATCGCCTATCCGGAGAATCCTTATGGCTGGCAAAGCAAGGAGGATATGTTCCAGGCATTTATGACTGATGCCGGAAAATCTACTAATGGACTTACTATTGCCGATTTCCAAGCAATGGCAGGAACAGCAGAGTCAGCCGATGGACTTCATACTAATGGCCTCTGCAAATATCTTGATAATGCAAGTGCCGCATTCGCAATGACTGAGAAATGGGGCTGGCTTAAGGACTATATTAATGAAGTGCGTGCCGCACAAGGATTTGCAGCAATCCCCGGAGATGGTGGTGCTGCCAGCAAGTATGAGGCAGGTGCATTCTTTATCAGCGGACAAAGCACAGCATGGCCTAAAGGTGCAGATTTCTCAGAGGCTGGCAAGGAGGAGAACTATCTGCCGAAGTTTGTGGCAAGCTATGAGACTCCATTCACCTTTGTCGGTACACTCAATGGATGGGCAATTGAAACGGCTCCCGATATGACCTGGCAGCTCGATGGCTCATATAAGATTAAGCTTGGCGACTTCTTCGGAGACTTCAAGATAGTTCAAGGACACGCATGGGACGGAGCTATCGAATATTGCTCAAATGGCGCGCAGGTGAATCTGGGTGAAGAATACGTTCTTGCAAATGGCGGTGACAATTTGTCGCTTTCGGGCAGTGGATACTGTGAAGATTGTGTAATCACAGTGCGCAAAGATGGTGAAAGCGTGGTGATGACTGTTACTGGAACTCCGGTTGATGAGCCATATATCATCGTGGGTGACTACAATGGTTGGAAGCTTGAGACAGCTGTTCCGTTCCGTGTGCAGCAAGACGGCTCATTAAAGACCGATGCAATCGAGGAGTTCAAGGGTGAATTTAAGGTTGTGAAGGGCCGCTGGAATTGGAACTCACAGTTTGGTTCTAATGGCTCAACGTTCGATATGGGCAATGCTTACACTTTGGTTGCAGGTAGCGCTAATGATAATTTGCCTAATATCTCTTTGTCGAACACCAATGTGCTTTACAAGGATGTGGTATTCGTTCTTGATATGAGCGGCGAAGCTCCTATTCTTACGGGTACGGCAGGCAGCACTGTTGAAGTAGAGGCTACATATCAGCTTATGGGCGAGTTCACAAATTGGGATTTCAAAGTTGCACCCACATTCACCAAGGTGGGCGAAGGCGTCTATGAGCTTCAGCGCGACTCATTCTATGGACGTTTCAAGATTGCGAAGAATGGAGCATGGGCAGGCTCATTGTGCTCAAATGGCAATGCAGTAGTAGTGGGTGAAACTTATTTCCCCAAAAATGACAACAATCCCAACGACATGTGGATTGATGGCATTGATGCAGATAATCCATTGACCAACGTGAAATTCACTCTTAACGTAACCGATGCCGATGCTCCTACACTCCTCGTTACCGGAACTACCGGTGCTGAGAAGGTGGCTAAGGACGCAGTGAAGGTGGCAGTGAACGGTGGCGTAATCAGCGTTGTCGGAGCAGAGAATGTGGCTATCTACAATGCCGCAGGTGCTCTCGTGAGCACAAGCGCACAGGCCAATGTTCCTGCAGGTCTCTACATCGTTAAGGCTGGCAAGAACGTGCAGAAGGTGATTGTGAAGTAAATTGTTCACACATAAATAAATTGTTAGGGGCGCGACGGGTTCGCGCCCCTTTTTGATTGCCCGGAGGCGATTAGGAAAAGAAAATGCGGAGGGGATTCAGGCGAATATCTGGCGGAGGATTTCGGGCGAGCGCATGGTGCCTACGGTGGAATTGTGGAGGCGGAAGTAGCGCAGTGCGGCATCAAGAATGGCGTTGCGCTGAGTGTGTGAGAAACGGAACCGATGCAGGTTGGCAAAATTCATTCGCGACAGCAGCATGAGGGCCGCAGCCTCGTCGGGAGGCAGGGCGTGGCTGCCGAGAGGCATAGAGCGAGTGAAAATGCCGTTCTCCATATCAAACCAGTAGCCCTCGCGGTAGGAGCCGGTGTCGGGTTGTATTCCGATGAAAGCACCGAGATTGTAGAGGAAGCAGATGTGGAAATTAGCCACGCCATCGGTCATGGAGTCGAGCAGCTGCACCGAGCGGAACAGATATTCCCACAGCTGAGAGTTGCGCTCGCTCTCCTGAATGGCGCGGGTGAGCAGCTCGCTCACAAACATAGCCACGGCACTCTTCACGGGGTCGGCATAGAGCTGATGCAGGGGGACTATGGGCTTGGCGTCCTTTAGCGAAGCAAGGTCGCGGCCGGGCATGATGCGTGCCTCAAACTCCACCACCGACAGCGGCATGAAAGTGG
>ERZ1032130.336-NODE-336-length-12369-cov-5.430810_pt1 | contig 12369 bp, 10 predicted proteins | sample MGYA00517879_ERZ1032130 | MGnify/ENA primary metagenome ERZ1032130 (study PRJEB33719, sample SAMN04262597) | wastewater metagenome | biome: rural village; feature: animal feces; material: feces | host: Bos taurus | place: El Salvador | collected 2012-01-31 ...
AGAGTTAACTTGGAAAAAGTATAAGAAAAAAGAAGTCGATTTTGATGAATATGATAGATTTGTTATTTACTTGAAGGAAGATTCAGGTAGTAACACAAAATTGGCAGAATATGGAAGCAACTATGAAAAAACAGCTTATGAATATGACAAAATGATAGTGGATAGTTGTGAAGGAAAAAGTAATGTATTGCATGTTGTGGTAAGATACAGTTAAAGAAAGAGAGTTACTTTCTATGTTTGGGGTATATAGTAAAATGAAGATGAAAAGGAGAAAAGAGTTTGAGACAAGATTGTTTTGAACTCTTTTTTAATTCATAGGAAAAAACTTGTGATATAAAAAGAAAAAGAGTATAATAGCCATTAGGGGAATTCTCTATGGACACTCTTTGAAAGAAATTAGGGAGGCAGTAAAAATGACAAAGATTGATATTTTTTCCGGCTTTTTGGGTGCGGGAAAAACTTCATGAATTAAGAAATTATTAAAAGAAGTTTTAAACAATACAAAAACTGTTTTGATTGAAAATGAGTTTGGAGAAATCGGCATTGACGGCGGATTTTTAAAAGAATCCGGAATTGAAATCAAGGAAATGAATTCAGGATGTATCTGTTGTTCTTTGGTTGGAGATTTCGGAACTTCGTTAAAAGAAGTTATTGAAACGTATGCACCTGAGCGAATTTTAATTGAACCTTCAGGTGTAGGCAAATTATCGGATGTTATGAAGGCCGTAGAAGGTGTTAAAACAGATGTGTCTGTACAGTTAAACAGCGCAGTAGCTATCGTAGATGCAAAGAAATGCAAAATGTATATGAAAAACTTCGGCGAATTTTTCATTAACCAGATTGAACACGCAGGAACTATCGTTTTAAGCAGAACAGATGCTTTGAGCGAAGAAAAAATTGCTCAGTGTGTAGCACTTATCCGTGAGCACAATGAAAAAGCAACCATTATCACTACACCTTGGGATGATTTGGACGGACAGCTTATTTTAGATACAATCGAAGGCGCAAAAGACCTTGAAAAAGAATTGATGGAAGAGGTGATGGAACATCATCACGAACACCACCATCATCACGACCATGATGAGCATTGCACCTGTGGATGCCATAACCACGAAGACGGTCACGAGCATCACCATCACGAAGACGAAAACCACGAATGTTGCGGACATGGTCATCACCACCATGATGAAGACCACGAATGTCATCATGAGCACCACGAACATCATAACCACGGTGAACACTGTGGTTGCGGTTGCCACGACCACGAACATGGTCACGACGACCACGAACATGGTCACGACCACCACGGACATCATCACGCAGATGAAGTGTTTACAAGCTTTGGCTTAGAAACGCCTGCTACATTTGAAAAAGCAGAAGTAGAGGCGATTTTGGAAGCTTTGGAAGAGGATGAAACATACGGCCTTGTACTTCGTGCCAAAGGTATGGTTCCATCAGCAGACGGAATCTGGATTTATTTTGATTATGTACCGGGCGAAAGCAATGTACGTGAGGGGAAACCGGATGTAACAGGAAAAATCTGTGTTATCGGTTCAAAACTCAATGAAGAGAACTTGAAACAGTTATTTGAAAGGAATTAGTCATGATACCTGTATTTATGATTAACGGCTTTTTGGAAAGCGGTAAAAGTGAATTCATATCTTATACAATCGGTCAGCCTTATTTTGCAATAAGAGGCAGAACACTTCTTATTGTATGCGAAGAAGGTGAAGTGGAATACGATGCAAAGCTTCTCAAAAAAAGTCGTACGGATATGGTTTTGATTGATGAGGAAGAGGATTTTACGATTGCAAATCTTCTGGAACTGGAAAAAAAATACAAACCGGAACGAGTTATTATTGAGTATAATGGTATGTGGAATTACAAGAACTTGAAATTGCCGATTCACTGGAAAATTGAACAGCAAATTACAACAATCGATGCTTCCACATTTGCTATGTACTACACCAATATGAAATCTCTTTTAGCGGCAATGGTCAGAAAATCAGAAATGATTATTTTTAACCGTTGTGACGGAATCGAAGATTTGAGTAGCTTCAAGAGAAATATGAAAGCTGTGAATCCACAGGCAGATATTATTTTTGAAGATGCCAATGGTGAAATTAATGAGATTTTGGAAGAAGATTTGCCATTTGACATTAATGCACCGGTCATTGAACTGGATAATTTGGGCTTTGGTATCTGGTATATTGATACGATGGAAAATATGGACAGATATATCGGTAAAACTATTGAGTTTACAGCGATGGTTTATGTGCCGGATAATTTCCCAAAAGGATATTTTGTGCCGGGAAGAATGGCGATGACCTGTTGTGCGGATGATATGGCGTTTTTAGGCTATGCCTGCCAATATGACGGAGCATCGTCATTAAAACAGAAGGAATGGGTGAAAGTCAGAGCCACCATACAAAAAGAAAATTTTGTCGGATATAAAGGCGAAGGACCGGTTCTTCACGCTGTAAGCGTTACAAGTACTAAGAAACCCAAAGAAGAAGTTATCAATTTCACATAAAACGGAAGGGATTGTGGCAACATAATCCCTTTATTATGTTATAGGAAAATCCTCTAACGTAATAAAGATGCTCCGCAGTATGCGCAGCGTGCAATCTTATTTAATAGGAAATATGTAAGGAGTAGACTATGCCGATAGAAAATAAATATGATGAGAAGCAAATTAGAAACCGATTTTTGGAACTGGCAAAACGCTCATATGAACAAAGCACATATACTTTCACCGGATTTTTAGGACTTACAGAACAGTCACTCTTTTGGGAGATGGAGAGAGAGGTTGCTTTTGCGGGCTATACCTTAGAGGGTGGAAATGATAATTGTGATAGAAAGATAATTCGATTTGGTAAACCGGAAGATTTTGGATATGAAGAAGAGTTTCCGATTGTATGTATTAAGATAACCCCTCTTATTAAAAAATTTTCGGATGAATTTTCACATAGAGATTTTCTGGGTGCAATTATGAATCTGGGAATCGATAGAAGTACCATCGGGGATATATTCATACAAGAGAATGAGGGATATGTTTTTTGTCTTGAAAGCATTGCAGATTATATTTCGGAAAATCTTGAAAAGGTGAAGCATACCCATATAAAGTGTGAAAAGATGAAGGATTCCTTAAGATTTATTAAAGATAAGGGAAAACCACTGGAAATAACCGTAACATCTGATAGAATAGATGTTGTGGTTGCGGGAGTATATCATATAAGCCGTAGTGAGAGCCTTTCCTGTTTTGAAAAAGGCATTGTGTACGTGAACGGAAGACTGTGCACAAGTAATGCAAAGTCTCTGGAAGCAGGAGATGTCGTCAATATTCGTGGAATGGGGAAATTTCTCTATCAGGGCACGCATCACATTACGAAAAAGGATAAATGTCGCATAAGCGTACAAATTTATAGATAAGTCAGCGAGGATTTATGAAACAGTTTAGAGACAATATGAAAAAAAATTGGACTAGTCCGATATTTATTTTGGGAAACGTTTTTTTGTTCTTAACAATATTGATTACAAGTGCCTTGATATGGCAGGTGATTTATTTTAATACCATAGATTTTGAGCAGCTACTGTACAATCTGTTATCACCGATGGATGGTGCAAATACAGAGGTGTTTACTACCTTTGCATGGCAGATAACACCGATAGCGTTACTCATTAGTATTGTATTATCATCTATTTTGATTACCCTGACAACCGAAGAGGACAGTGTACAAAAGAAGAGAAAATGGAATGATGTTGCTAATTTTATAAGAAAGCATCATCTGACAGTGAATATATTATTATTTGTATTAGTCACTATATTTGCGTTTGTTAAAATTGGTGGAGTCAGATATGTGTGGAATCACTATTTTGACAAGTCCGTAATTTACGAAGAAGAATATGTGGACCCTGAAAAAGTGGAACTGACGTTCCCAGACGAAAAGAGAAATTTAATATACATTTTCTGCGAGTCTATGGAAAATTCTTTTATGTCGGAAGAATATGGCGGCGCACAGGAAGAAAATTATATTCCGGAACTGACCAAATTGATGGAAGAGAATACCTCCTTTTATAATCCGGCAACAAATAACGGAGCTGTTGCAACTTACAACTGTGATTGGACTGTAGCGGCTATGACAGCCCATACATCATCTATTCCGCTTGTGTTACCGATGGGCGAAAATGAGGAAAACTATACGTCCTTTTTACCGGGGGTGACAAGCCTTGGCGATATTTTGAAAGAGCATGGTTACAATCAGCAGCTTATCATCGGTTCGGATGTATCTTTTGGGGGACGTGATAATTTGTTTAGAACACATGGTGAATATGAGGTGTTTGACTATAATACGGCTGTTGAAAGAGGCTATATTCCGGAAGATTATTTTGAATTCTGGGGATATGAGGATAAGAAATTATTTGAGTATGCCAAAAACGAAATCTTGAATCTGTATGCAAAAGGTGAGCCGTTTAATGCGACGCTTTTGACGGTGGATACACATTTTATGGAGGGGTATCAGTGTGAAGACTGTTTGGAAACATATGAAGATCCTTATCTTAATACACTCAATTGCTCCAGCAGACAGATTTATAACTTTGTGGAGTGGATTAAATCGCAGGAATTTTACGAAAATACGACCATCGTTATCGCTGGTGACCATTTGAATATGGGTGGTAACTATATCGGAACCATCGACAGGGAATATAACAGAACGGTGTATTATACCATTGTAAACTCTGTTGTTGAATATACAGGAAATGGTGAACATCTGTATACCACCTTGGATTTCTTTCCAACCACTTTGGCGGCTATGGGAGTTGAAATTGAAGGGAATCGTTTAGGACTTGGAACGAATCTGTTTGCAACGGATATAGATACTTTAAGTGATAAGTACGGACACGATATTTTGTTTGAAGAACTGGCAAAAAGTTCAGAATATTATACGAAGCACTTTATAGAGGAATAAAGAAAACCGCAGGATTTCATCCGGGAAGATGAATCTTGCGGTTTATTGTTTATATGAAATGTGTTATGTAAACTTGAATTTTATTCCATAATTGTAAGCAAATCATCTACTGTTTTACGTTTTGGTGCCACAGGTTCTTCGTTTGGATAACCAAGGGCGATAAGAGCAACCATTTCACGTTCTTCAGGCATACCTATCAGTTCTGCCACCTTATCTTCATCAAAGATACCCATAATAACTGTGCCAAGACCCTGTTCGTGGGCAGCCAGACAGAAAGTCTGGGAAGCAACACCGGCATCAAACATCTGCCAGGATGCGCCTTTTTTGGTCGTGAAAGAACCATCTCTTTCGTAGCCACAGCGTCCTTTGATAATGGTGATTGCAATGAGCATTTCGGCATCATTAATAATGCGGGCGTTGTTTGCGTGCAGAGCACAACACTCTTTTGCAATTTTATCTTTTAATTCGCCTTTCACTGCCACGTAGCGTGTAATCTGTGTGTTTTTCCAGCTTGGTGCAAATGAGGCTGTTTCGATAATGTCTCTAAGAACTGCCTCGTCTATTGGTTTGTCTGAAAACTGACGAATACTTCTACGTGTCATAATACATTCTTTTGCTGTCATAAGAAACCCTCCCTGATATGTAAGTTCATAAAATAATCATAACATAAAATGATTGTAATGTCTCAAATAATTCGATATAATATTTTCAATAAAACGATTATTTATGCGATAGGAGGCATATGCTATGGAATACACAGAAAGAAAAAGATGGGTGTTTTTAGGACTCCCTTTTACATTCACCAAATACTATATCAAAGAAGAAGCGGTTACAATTGACAAAGGACTTTTTAACAAGATTGAAAATGACTGCTATATGTATAAAATTCAGGATGTTACTTTGCAACAGAGTTTTTTTGAGAGACTTGTAAAACTCGGAACAATTATATGTTTCACAGGTGATACAACACATCCTGAGCTTCGCTTAGAACACATTAGAAATTCCAGAACGATTAAAGATTTTATCTTAAAGGCATCAGAAGAAGCCAGACTTAAGAGAAGAACAATTAATACCTTGGATATCGGTTCAGGCGAAATGGGAGATTTGGACCCGGCAGATATGTAGTAATTAATAGCGGTTAGAATGCACGTGATATGAGCCCCGTTTAATAGACGGGGCTCAATTTATCCGGTTTCTGCCGCTATTTTTTCATTTGTATGAAGTCTGCATAAAAGTTTTTCAAAGACAAGGCCTGCGATGCACCAAAAAAAGAAATAGTCTAGGCGGATAACACCGGCAAGATTCCACGTGGCATGTTCATAATTCCAAGGACATAGGTTAAAGGTCTTTAGAAGAATGCCCGTTATAAATTCCACGGCAAAAATCAAAACCGCATATAAAGAAGCACGAAGCCATATAGGAAAATATGCGATTTTTTGATATAATGGAAAAATAAAAGCGGCAATACCATATATCGGAAACATCCAAAGTGAGGTATGCCCTGTTAGGGTGTAATCTTTTGTCAGTAAACTGCCAAGAGACGTGAAGATGATTTCCATACACCAGCCGGTGATACCGCAGATGAGAAAGTCTTTTATTAATAATTTCGTAGAAATAAATTTCATAGAAATAGGATAAGCCAAAAATGATGAATTATGCACAGGTTTTAGAGCAAATCGAACAGTTAAAAATAGGAAAAAAAGAGCCCGATTTTAAAGCATTTCTTGAAAAAATTTCTTTTAAGAAGGTCTTATATATTCCGGAAGGTTTTGAGTACGATTTTGTGGGAGAATTTGCGGAAGCTATATTAAAAAAACACGGATATTCTGTAGGAAGATTAACTTCTTATGCCATAAAAAGACCATTGGGACATATTTTGTATAATGGAAAAGCTATCAGTCAGAAGGATTTTACAAAATATGGAGAACTGATACTTGAAAATAAGGAATGCGGCGAACTTCCCGGAGTATTTTCAGATATTGCTACGGGAGCGCAAGTGTATTTACGAATTGCACTTGAGTTCTTGTCAGATAAAAATATAGATGTTTTGATTTTACCAAGCAATGGGAAATGTAATTTCGATGATTTGAAAGAAACTCTGGCAGAGTCTTCTGTGTCGGAACGGGATGAGAAGTGTATTGGAATTGTTGCCTTGTTCCTGAAAAGAGAAGGATTTACCCTAAAAGAAAAGCTCATAGAGAAGGCAATCGGGATGTGTAAGAGCGAAGGCAGATTTGAATTATTAAAAATGAGGCCGTATTTTATTGCAGACGGAGCAGACAACGGTAGTTCGGTGAAGCTTCTTATGGCAAAACTACAATATACTTACCCAAACAATCCCTATATTTTTATTGTGGGAACTATGCAGGAAGGATATGAGGAGCTTGTAAAAGAAAGTGCCTTAATGGCGCAGCAGATTCTTACGGTAACGCCACCGGAATGTCGGAATGCCTTGCAGGCTATAGAATTGGCAAAAGAATGTGGAAAATTAAATTCAAATATAACAAATGCATCGAGCATAGAAGAAGCCGTGGAAATTGCCACAATTTTAGCAGATAAAGACGCGGTAATTGTAGCCTTCGGCACCACTGCAATCCTTGAACGCTACCGGGATATTGTATTAGATAGAGTGCGAAGGAATACGTAAAGTATATAAAAACCTAAAAATGATAAAACTATCCTTCTTTTTTCGGCTTCACAACGAAGTTGTTTAAGAAAAAGAAGGATAGTTTTTCTGTATTATTCGTTTGGTTGAAAGATGCTTACGCTACCGCCATTTACCGGGGTGTGGTAAACCGGTGTTTCCAGACTGAATTCGTTGAAATATACATATCTGGATGTGATATTAATATTTTCGTGAATGCCTTCACGTACAATTTCATTGTCACTTCCGTCAATTTTCATTCTTTTTAACGCCTGATTATCTTTACCGGCAGTCTGGTAGTAAATCATATTTTCATATACATTGAAAAAGTCTACACGGTCATTTGTCAGAATTTCCACTTCGTTGTTAATGAGGGAATATCTGGAAAGACCATAATGGTTTGAAAGGTCCATATAATATACATAGTTTCCCAAAACGACAGGGTTCCAGACGTTTCCTGCCCAGATGGTAGCGATGGAGTCATTTTTGGTGTTCAGACCGTATAAATAGTGGTTGCCGTCAGTGCCGTTAAAGTAAATTGTACCATTAGAAACACAGTGTGGATTAATAATTCCGTCTTCCACTTCCGTTCTTTCTTTTCCTGTCAAATCGGACTTATAAAGACTGGTATATTTTTCATTGTCATAATGCTGGTAATAAATCTGATTTCCTGCAAGAACCAAGCCTGTACAGACACTGTCATCAATACAATCAGCATTTTTTCCATTTATGTCTGTGCGGTAAATTCCGAGATTCTGTACAATAGAGCTTAAATCATCATCGGTATGTACGCCTTCCTGATAATATATCAGATAGGATTCACTGGCATTAATATAGGAAACTATGGATTCGTTCAGTTTTTTTACATCGGTTTCATCGCTGTTCATAACATACAATGTGTTGCCATCGTAGGCATTGGAAAAATATACTTTTCCGTCATATTCGCAGAACAAACCGCTGTTGTTTAAATTTCCGGCAGTATTTCCAATGGTATCGTCAGGTATTTCTTTCACGGATGAGCCGATGCTAAATAAAAGCATAACGACAGCCAATACCAGAAATATTCCGCCTATTATCAATAAATTCTTTTTATCATCTTTCAAAGTAAACCCTCCATTAACTGTAGGTTAAAATTAAATTATATATGTAATTATACTGTTTTCATTTATTGCTATCAAGAGAGATTTGTTATAAGATATAGGTAAGAAAAAGTGAAGATTGAACATAGTTTGGTCTTTTGGAAAGGGACATAGAAAAATGAGAGAAGAACAGTTAATTGTGTATAGGGAATTTGAAGATGGAGAAATTTTGCGCGATATGGTTTGGCTTATCGAAAATTATGAGAATGAGCATATCACTATTGAAGATAGAACGGCGTTATTTTATGACTGTATTCACAGACTGATTGAAGAGGCAGGAAATCACGGCTTTTACGGAAATCTGTGGCATTGCTATCTGACAAATTTACTTGTAAATAATGAAAACAGTTATAGCAAGGCCTGCGAAATTAAAGGAAATGTTGAGGGTACTATCAATAAAGCAGTACTTCACGATATTGCTATTTTTAAAGAGTTATATGACTATGATTTTTCTGCTATGAAAAAGGTTCTGGGTGTCGATGCTTATGAGTTGATTGAAAATTATGAAGGATGTTCTGAGGAAAGTAAAGTATATAACACCAGAATCCGTGACAGAATCTGTAATCTGGCAGTGAAATTTAAAGAAAATAACACATCACAGGAAATGAAGGATACATTGACACAGTTTTATAAAGAATATGGTGTTGGCAAGTTTGGTTTACATAAATCTTTTAGAATTGCGAATGTGGACGGAGAAGTTCGATTAGAACCGATTTTAAATATTGCCCATGTGTATTTTGACGATTTGGTCGGCTATGAGATTGCTAAGAAGAAAATCAGGGACAATACCGATGCTTTTGTAAACGGGAAAAAAGCCAACAACTGTCTGTTATACGGCGATGCAGGCACCGGAAAATCTTCCAGTATAAAAGCCATTGCCAACGAATATTATGACAAAGGACTTCGCATTATAGAAGTATATAAGCACCAGTTCCAGGATTTGAATGATGTAATTGGGCAGATAAAAAACAGAAATTATAAGTTCATTATTTTTATGGATGATTTGAGCTTTGAAGATTTTGAAGTGGAATATAAATATTTAAAAGCGGTTATTGAAGGCGGTCTTGAGAAGAAACCAAAGAATGTTTTAATCTACGCCACAAGTAATCGAAGACACTTGGTGAGAGAACGTTTCAGCGACAAGGAAGACAGAAGAGATGATTTGCATTCCGGCGATACGGTTCAGGAAAAACTGTCACTGGCATCCAGATTTGGTGTACAGGTATTTTTTGGTTCGCCGTCGCATAAGGAGTTTGCCGAGATTGTTCTGACACTGGCAAAGAGAAATGAAATTGCAATGAGTGATGAAGCGTTATTGGCAGAAGCTAATAAATGGGAGATTTCCCATGGAGGATTGTCGGGAAGATGTGCACAGCAATTTATTGATTATATTGCTACACAGGCATAAAACAATAAAAACATACGTTATTTAATGGGGTGATAGTATGGCAAGCAAGAAAAATAGAGTATTTGCGGCAATTGACGTAGGTTCCTATGAAATCTGTATGAAGATATTTGAATTGTCTGCAAAGTGGGGAATGAAAGAAATTGATTGTCTTCGTCACAGAGTGGAACTTGGGACACAGACATACAAAACCGGGAAAATCGATGGGGGAAGTGTGGAAGAACTGATTAAGGTGCTTAAGGATTTTTCACAGGTGATGAGTGCTTATAAGGTGGATGATTATGTTGCTTATGGTACAAGTGCCATCCGTGAAATGAAGAACAGCCGAATTTTATTAAACCAGATTCAGGTGAAAACCGGAATTGAGATTCAGCAGTTAAGTAATGCGGAGCAGAGATTTTTGGATTACAAATCCGTAGCAGCCAAGATGGGAGACTTCCTTGAGGATATGGAAACGGATACTGCCATAATTGATATTGGCGGTGGAAGTATTCAGATTTCTCTCTTTGAAAATAATACATTGGTTACGACGCAGAATTTAAAACTGGGTGTTTTAAGAATTTGGGAAAGCCTGAAAATGTTGAATGCAAAATCATCAGCCTTTGAAGAATTAATAGGAGAACTTTGCATCACACATCTAAATGTTTTCCAGAGATTATATTTGAAAGAAAAGTTAATTCCAAACTTAATTATTGTAGATGACTATTTGTCACCGGTGATTAAAAAAGAATTAAAGGTAAATAAGAATCATATTACATCCGAGGAATTTTCGGAGTTTTTAAAAGTACTTAGAAATATGCCGATTAGGGAAATGGCAAAGAAATATCACATAGGTGAAGACCAGGCGATATTATTGTATATTTGTGCGATGCTGGTGCATAACATTGAAGGCATTATGCAGAGCAAATCTTTGTATACACCGGGAGTTACTCTGACAGATGGTATTGCTTACGAGTATGCGGAAAAAGAGCGTTACATCAAGCCGGCGCATGACTTTGAACAGGATATTATTGTTTCTGCAAAAAATATCAGTAAAAGGTATATGGGTAGTAGGAAACGTGCCGAGACTCTGGAGCAGATTTCGCTTACTATTTTTGACAGTATGAAGAAACAACACGGACTCGGAAAAAGAGAACGCTTGTTATTGCAAATTGCATCTATTTTACATGACTGTGGAAAATACATTAGTTTGATAGATTTGGCAGAGTGTTCTTACCATATTATTAAATCTACGGAAATGATAGGTCTTTCTGAACTGGAAAGAGAAATCGTTGCCAATGTAGTTAAATACAATCATTCTGATTTCCCATATTATGAAGGTATCCGAAATGATTTAGGAATCAGTGAAGAAGCGTATTTGACCATTGCAAAGCTGACGGCTATTTTACGTGTGGCAAATGGACTTGATAGAAGCCACAGACAGAAGTTTAAAAATATTAAAGCGGTCGTAAAAGATAATGATTTGATTATTACAACGGTGAATGCGGTAGATACTACTTTGGAAAGAGGTCTGTTTAAGGAAAGAGCAGCGTTCTTTGAAGAAGTATTTTCTATGAAACCGGTCATTCGTTTAAAGCAGAAGGAGTAGGGAGAACGTATGAGTACACAGATTGATTTTTCCAATCCACAATATTATAAAAACCGTGAACTCAGTTGGATTTTGTTTGACAGACGAGTTCTTTCGGAAGCCAATGATAAAAAAATTCCGCTTATGGAAAGATTGAAATTTCTTAGCATTACAGCTTCCAATCTGGACGAATTTTTTATGATTCGTGTGGCATCTTTAAAGGATATGGTACACGCGGGCTATAAAAAGAAGGATATTGCAGGTATGACTGCCAAAGAGCAGCTTGATGAGCTGAATGTTGAAACGCATACATTGGTAGACGATATGTATAAAACTTATAACAGGCTACTTGTACCGGAGCTTAAGGCAAATGGCCTTGTTTTGGTGTCCTGTTATGAGGAACTGAATGAAAAAGAAGAAAAATGGGTGGACAAATATTTTATGGATAATGTTTATCCGGTTTTGACGCCTATGGCAGTGGATTCTTCCAGACCGTTCCCATTGATTCGTAATAAGACATTGAATATCGGTGCACTTGTGAAAAAGAAGGACGGCGATGGAGAAATTGAATTTGCAACCGTTCAGGTACCGAGCGTACTTGACCGCCTTGTGGAAATTGGGGTAGAAGGCAGCCGTAAAATAAT
>ERZ1032130.337-NODE-337-length-12306-cov-5.761979_pt1 | contig 12306 bp, 10 predicted proteins | sample MGYA00517879_ERZ1032130 | MGnify/ENA primary metagenome ERZ1032130 (study PRJEB33719, sample SAMN04262597) | wastewater metagenome | biome: rural village; feature: animal feces; material: feces | host: Bos taurus | place: El Salvador | collected 2012-01-31 ...
TAGACGGAAATTTTTTACTATCTAATAGAATAACCGGTAAAACACCTAACAAATCATCCGTACTACTATCAAGAATTGTTACTTCATTTTTCCCCCCTATGACATCTAACACTTCTTTTCGAATACGATTAGCTTTATCTATATCTACCTTAACAAAATCAACACTCCCTAACATATCCATTAAATCTAGTAATGAATATAAAGCTTCCTTTGTCTCTTTTTTCATAATTACAACCTTCCTCTCTGAACTAGTTGCTTTGTTATATTTTTTATTTGATTAACAATCACCGGGTCCCTCATATCTAATATATATTTTTCATTAGACAATTCAGGGTCTAGTCCTTTAACAATTTCCTCACATTGCTTTAATTCGTTTTGAAACAATTTCTGTTTCCATTTCTTTTGAATTATTGGCTTATTCTTCTTATATAACAACCTCTCCGGAATAACCATATTTAATACTATTCCAACAAATTCTATTTCATGTTGAAAATCTTTCTCAATAGTTTCCTTTACATAATTTTCCAACATAGGGAGACCAAATACTGACAGCGGATCTGCTTTCATAGGAACTAAATACATATCGGATGCCAACAATGCCACCTTTGTGTATTCCGATATGGTTGGCGGACAATCTATAATTATCACATCATATTTTGTTCCCAATTCCCCCTTAATATACTGATCTAATTTATGGGGTCTCGCAGATAAATTCAATGTCATAATATCCAAACTTGATGGAATAATATCAAATCCATCTACATGAAATATCCATTTTTCCTCGCTAAATTTTGTATATCCTTCCAATACCGAATTTGCTTGATAATCTGGAGATAGACATCCATAAACCGATTTATTTCTATCTTCCAAAATCTCTTGCATTTGTTCCTCTTTTAACGTGTACTGAGTTGCATTCATCTGTGGATCCATATCAATAAGCAATACTTTTTTACCCTCTATCTTGGATAATGTATATGCAACATTTACGGCAAGCGTTGTTTTACCAACCCCACCTTTCATATTTATAAACGTTATTACTTTAGCCATTTTCTTCTCCTTTTATCTCAAAGTACTTTGCACATTACACTACTTCATCCGATTATGAATAATACTTTTTATAACTCCTCCATTTACATTATCAATCATATATTGCTGCGAGGAAATTTGCTCTATAGTATCTTTTACTTCTTTAATATTATTTACACTTATATCCATAGAAGAATACTCTGTCTTCAAAACACTCAAAACATTATCAACAGCAAATCTAGGCACCCCTAACTTCGACACTATCACCGCTTCTTTACTAGATACTCCGTAATAAATATAAGAAGGTAACATTTGTGCATTTTCTGTCTGTAAGTCATAACTCACTGCCTGATATATATTCATTCCCCACGGCATATAAGATTTCATTTGGCTGTTAAGATACCGATTGCATAGAGATATTGCTTCTTCGTCGCTTTGTCCTGCTCGTTTAATTCGTTTAGCAATATCTTTTACTTTATCCCCATTTACCCATCCCATAAGCAATTTTGCTATGCTTTCTGGATCTAAAGAACCTTGCCCAAGCATCTCTATTTTTATTTCTGGGATTCTAGCAATAATATTAATAATCTCTGTCAAACGTTCGATATTTTTTGTTTGAAGAATAACTTCAGAAGCTTTATACTCCTTATCGCCACTTTCTTTCAACCTATTAATAAACGCACCTATTATAGACTTAACCTTTGTGTAACTTATATCACTAATACCTAATTCATCAGCCTTCGCCATATCCTCCTTTTTATTTTCATTAACATGACGAACATATTGCGTCACAAAGGTATTCAATTTTGTTTGAGCGTTAATGAAGCCTTCCTGCTTACTCAAACTATGATACAAAAAAGAATCCGTTAATATACTTCTAATCTTAGCAATATCTTTCGGGCTAATATCATAGTCATAGCTCATATTCAGTATATGATTGATATATTGTAACAAATTTAATATTGGAGCATTATGTGGATCTTTTAACACATTATAATCAAGACTTATATTATTATTTCCGGCAAAATAAGTATTTAATGACGATACTACTTCTTTCAAATCTGACTCAATATACTTTTTTACTACCGCTTTTGTTTCTTTCTGTGAATTAGAATAGGAAAGAATAATATAGCCTTCTTTATCCTTATATGCCCTGCCTGCACGTCCTGCTATATTCCAAAATTCAGCACTAGATAAATCACCCTTATTACGTAATTTAACTGTATCAAAAATAACTGTATTAATTGGGAAATTCATGCCCTGTGCCAATGTTGTTGTGGCAAATACTATTTTTATCTTACTATTCCGAATTAACTCTTCAATAGTTTCCTTAACCAAACTTGATAAACTTGAATTATGGTAACAAATTCCATACCTTAAGCAATCAATCAAAGAATCTGTTTCACCATTCTCCAATTTTACAATCTCTATTGCTCGTTGAATTTCTTCATCACCACTCATATCAGGCAACATACCTTTAACACCAAAATATTGTTTTACATAAGATGACAGTTTTAACGTTGTCCCCCTGCCTCCACATAAAACTAAAATGTTCCCTTCTTGCTCAATAAAATCATTCAACACTACACAAAGTCTAGTTGTATTATCAACACTATCCAATCCCAATTCTTCTTTTACATCTTGCGGACTTAAACTCAATAATATTTCTACGTTTTCTGTTCCTAGCTGATTTCTTGATGATTTATAAAATTGTAGCGTAGATTCTGTTTTCTTACTATTTAATAAATTACAACCAATATATTGTTTTGTTGGTGTCCACTCTATCGAAATAGTATCAGCGTTTCTTGGTGAGTCTGCCAACCACTCACTGATTTCTCGTGCATTACTAATAAAGGGGCTTAACAACAGGAAATTAGCCTCTTTCATATTCTGCTTTATTGAAGATAGAACCAATTCAAACTTAGATCCTCTTGAAGCATCCCCTAAATTGTGTGCTTCATCCATAATAACTAAACGAGTATTCCGTATTGCCGAATGGTTTTGTCTTACAAGTGCCTCTAATTTCTCAGGTGTACTAATTAAAATGTCTATATGCTCTCGGGTCAAAAATTCATTTTCTATCTCATCAACATCATAATATGGTAATGCCGTTTCTATATTAAAACTAAACTCTTTGAAATCACTTTGCAAATCATTTTTAACCTGATCTATTAATGCATTTGTAGGAACGATATAGCAAACTGTAGGATTAAAAGCCTCTGTTTTATAGTTATGAATACTAAATAATATTTGCATCTCTGCCAAAAGCGATTTTCCTGCACTCGTAGGCATTCCAACAACAATAGTCTTTTTAGGGGTTAATACATCTGAGATAACCTCTCTTTGAGATGGCAATAAGGAATATATATATCTATTACCACTTGTAAGGTTTTCTTTAATAAACTTTCTTATCAGAGGTGACTTTTCTGCAATATTCCATATTGAATTTTCTGCCACTCTCTCATATGCGTAGCGTAATAAATGTCCAATAAGCTTCAAATCAATGCTTTCATTTGTCAACAAATGAAAGGCATTGTATGAATACATATCAATAACGCTATAGATATCTTGGTTTTCCGCACTATCAATTATTCCACTAAAAAGATATTCCTTTAAGACCGTAGTCAAATAAATAATGTTTCCGTAAGAGGCAAGCTTTAGCCCAATAGATATATCTAATTCCGCTTTTTCCAGTTCTTCTTTTTGTGCTTTATCCAAATTATCATTTGCTTTTTCTATAAAAGAATTTAACTTTGTTAATCCGTTATAATTTTTAATATTACTCATCAAAAATACGATTAGATAATATGTATCACACTCTAATTTCTGCATGGTTGAAAATTCATTATATAAACTTGTCATTTTAATTAGTTTAGTATTATATTCGTTGATTACCAGATCAGACATTGTCTGCCTATCCGCCATATAAGACAACATACTATACATAACCAAGTATGACATATTATCCCAAATTTTTTCTTCACTTACCTGCTCTAAAATTTGTTCATACAAAGATGCCAATGTACCACACAAACCTACAAGTAGTTCTTTGCGTTTATCGTGTTCAATCAAATCCATATTAGGATTTTCTAAAATAATTTCCAATAATGCATTGAGCAAATTCACCTTAGATAATAAATCACTATTCAAATACTTTTTACGTTGTTCTTCTGCTGAAAATTTATCATACAAATGACCAGCTTCGATATCAGCGAGCATAACAGTAAGCGAAGAAATATTTTCTTCGCTTACATCAAAAACTTTCTCAATTGAATTGATTATGCTCTTAATATATTCCATGATTATTCACCTATTGCCTCTTCATAGACTTCATTACTAAAATCATTAATTTTCTTCCCAAATGATAAAATTATATTCTCAACATTTTCTTTCTTAACTCCGTGTAAGGAAAAATTACCATAATCATCTATATTCATCTCAGAAACAATTTTCTCATTGTTTCTAAGTAAAAATGGGAAAAACATTATTTTGTCTGCTAAATCTTTCTTTTCTCCTGCAATCAACTGTGCTAAGAAACTAATGATTCTTTCTAGTACTTCATCTTGTATTTTCACATTTCTTATGCCATGCATATACTCTAGAATTTCTCTTGAAACTCTGTTATCATCATCATTAATTGCCTTCTGAACATCGTCTTGTAATGTTTGCACAGAGTCACAGGGTATTTTTAAAGCCTCAGATGCCTTGACTTCACACACAACAAATCTAATTCTATCTTTGTCTAGCCAGATGCCCGGAACATCTATTCCATCTGTATGTTTATCAATTTCAACTGTTTTTAAATTTACTCTTTTGTCTGCTTCGTCATAAAATTTACAACCGTATTCCTGTTCTAACAAATATTGTGCCATCCATTCCGTTACACGTTCTCTTCGAACGTCAAACTGTGGCTTTTTAGCTCTCTTAGGAATATTTATCTTTGCAACCTGTTCATTAAATCTAGCCACAAAATCCGGATTCAAATTTTTTGAACCATAGTATGTCAAATCATATTCTTCTACATTATGTACTTTAGATATCTTTATTTTATCAACTAGATATGCTTTTATCTGATTAATGCTTTCTTCACTTTCAATATCAAATTCGAAAAGATTAACCTTTAATCCATTTACTTCTCTTTCTAGTACTTTTCTTATATTTGTCATTGTATAACCACCTTTAAATTTGCATCATGGGCATACTATACCTAGCATATATACTATAACACACTTACCCTATTTTTTCTATACACTTTGCACATTATCTTGATATTTCCGTTAAAGTAAATTGATTATACTTACTAAAAAGCCACAAGATAAAAAATAATTACAATCTTGCAGCTTCCAAATAATCTATACTTTTATTCTCTATTTATATCAAACTGCATAACAGCCTTCATCAATTTCCCTTGTAATCTACCCCGAATTTCTTCATCTACCACACAATGTTTGCGCCCATCATCGCCAATATAGGCTCTAGTAGATAAAGTCCTTATATACCCATTATAATGGGCAGCCACTTTCTGCAACGCATTTTCATCTCCCAAAGTTGCCTGTTGTATAATTTCAAAAACTAATAATCTTTTCTCATGTCCCATGTATTATTACTCCATATATTCACGAAGTTTTTGTAAACTTTTCTTTCTTTGAAAACTAATTGTACTTCTACACTTTCCCATATATTCTGCTATTTCCTCACAATTTTCTTCCAGAAAAAAGGACATCAAAATAACATTTCTATTATATTCTGAAAGTTTATTAAGAGCATCTGCCAATTTGGAATCTTGAACTAATATTTTTATTCCTCGTACTTCATATACTGTGCTATCAGATGGGTATGTATCTTCTATCCTAAATAGTTCCGGATATTTTTTATTCGCAGTATCAATACTGACATCTCTTTCCTTAATTTTTTTCTGTTCTCTTAAACAACTAATCCACTCATTTCTTATACAAACTTTGCAAAAGCTGTCAAAAACACGTAAAATTGATTGTTCATCCATCCTCAACCCCTTATTCTTAAAGCAACTTTTCTTTTATGGAGTACTACTGCCCCATAGATTGGTGTGTGCAATACTATACAAATTATCCACTCTTATCTGTTTCTGGTAATAATATTCTCTTACCTGTTTCTGTTCCTCAGCAGCTTCTCTACTGCGTTCCAGACTTTCTTCACGCATCTTTGCCTCAGCTTCTCTTTTCGCTTTATGCTCGGCTTCCACCTCTGCAACACGCTCCGGTGAATCGCTGCACCCACTGATATAAGTAACAGTCCCATCTTCATGCAAGACTACTCCGCCTGGCTCATAAACAAGTCCCTTAGATGCAAATGCTAAAGTATCTCTTGGAATTGCCGTATTGAAATAATAATCAATCTTATTTTCATAATAAGCAGCTTTGTCCGAATCGGTTGCCATCTGTTCCAGTATATTCGGAGCAATAATCACATCACTTCCACTCATACCTCTGCCAACACGGTCAAGGCTTGCCTGATCCTTTCCAATACTCTGAATAGATACATTTCCATATTTTGATTTCAAATAATCTGTATATGCTTCTACTTCTGTTTTCCCTACCGAACCTGCATTTTGTAATTGGTGTGAAAAACTCGTTTTATCGGTTGCTGTATTCTGTACTTTGGCTGTATGCTGATACATTGCTGAATATACAGCACCCATCCCGGCTATATTCATCCCTTCGTTCCTCCTTCTTAAAACTCTTACATATCTTTTCGCATATAAGTAGTTCCCAAAATCTGCATAGCAGTTTCTATGTCATTTTCCATAACATTACCATCTATTGAAGAACTATATATTCTCTGTGCATCTGCTATATCTGCTTCAGATATAATAACCTTCTTTTCTTTCATATCACCAAAATCATTTGGATACCCCTCAAGCCAATACAAGGTATCTCCGTCCGGATATACTATCATTCCTGCACTCTTAACAGGTGGTGCTAACGCATTGATTTCAGCCTGAGCTTTCGGACTGCAAAACTCCTCAATGGCACTCATTACTTTCTTCTTTAAGGCAGAATTTTCTTCCATTTTGGATAATGTGTCCGCAGAAATAGCAACAAAATTCTTGCACCTAATGTCATGGGTATTGAGAAAATCCGTTACATTCCCTATACTACCGACATTTAATGTTACATCATAGGTATCTCTAATCTCCTGTGCCATATCTCCGCCTGTGATTTTGCCAAACATTTCTTTAAACTCATTACTTTGCACACCACTGGCTTTGTCTTGCGTATTATTTATATTGATATTTGAGTTTATACTTTGAATTTCCATATCCCAAAAACCTTTTCCTACATCATCATTAACAACATTCTCATAGAACGACCTTTTTCAATATCTGCCCATGTTCCATTAATTATGTCATCTGTTGATACTCCGGCAATAGTATCACCCAACTTCTCTTTGAGTCCGTTCTGTTGCATCCTACGAATTTCTAGTTCTGCTGCTTGTCCTGATTGCATTGCTAACATACCATTCATACTGGAACCGCCAAAGAAATCATATGTACCACCACCCATAAGCGAAAAGCTATTCAAGTTAATATTGGTCTTATCTTCACTCCAAAGCTGCATGTATAATGCATGACGAGCCATTCTCTCTGTCCACCAATCATACGAATCTTCTTCATCATCTTTCTTATTACTACTCATGCTAATTGAATCTCCTGCACCAATAGAGACAACATTGGCGATTTCCCCATCTTCTCCAATTACAATTGCCTGTGACATTCCTATAGTACAACCTGGCGAAATAGCTTCATTTCTTGCAATATCAAATTCAAACCAGCTCTCTATACGTTCCATAACTTCTTTTGTAAATTCCGGATCATTCTCCATACGTTCCTGTGCTTTTGGATGTATCATAACAGACTTGCTATTTGGTGCTACAGGCACATATCTCTGATTCTTCGGATTAACACCTGTTGGTTTCCAGTTTTCAATCCTTTCTACAGCTCTTTCCCCCTCTTGAAATACAGCCTCAAATGGATAATCATTTCTTGTACGCCAAGCACTACTTGTTCCATCTCCCACGTTGTAAACAATATTAGGATATTTAGCTTTTAACATACTTTCCAAAGATACTTTTCCTGTTCCTGCTGTTTCTTGAGGATTATTTACATCTACAACTCCTTTTGCTTCTTGTAACTTATCTGTAAAACTACTACCATTTACTGCCTGTCTCTGTGTTTGATTTGTGGTTTGATAAACCATTTGCATAACACCTGCTATATTACCAAGATTCATGTTTCTCTCTCCTTTCATTCTGCAGCATAACCGTTAATGTAAATTTTTTATTGCTGGCAGACCAATCCACGCCGCCGTGATATTTTTCTGCTGTGTTCTTAATATTACTAAGTCCGATTCCATGAGCCTTTTTATCTTTCTTATCCGTCACCGGAAACTCTGAATATTTTTTTCGGGTAATCTTTCCATCAAAGCTGTTCTCCACTTCAATAAAGAACATTTTGCCTCTTGTAAATGAGGACAAGGTAATAAAAGCATCTGCATTCCGGTCTTTCTCTTTCAGCTTCTTACAGGCTTCGATTGCATTATCCAAAGCATTTCCTATAATAATACCTATGTCATAACCCTGAATCTGCAAATTGTCCGGGAACAGTAATCTATCAATATCGAGCTGGATATTAGGCATAGTGCGGGTCAGTTCGTGGTGTTTCATATTCAATAAAACATCCACTACGCTGTTACCCGTTTTGTACTGAAAATCCAGTCTCTCCATTGTCTGATTCATTTCCACAAGATACTTCTGTAACTCCTCATTGGACTGTCCTTCTTCGTTTAGTGCAAGCTGCATAATCACGGAAAGAGTATTTTTCATATCATGTTTCATACTCCGTACTCCGCTGTAGATATGCTCCATTTCTGCCATATGCTCCTGCATATTTTTCATCTGCTTTTCTAAAATGAATTTGTCACTTCTCTCTTCATTTACCGTTATCATGTCCTGAAAAAGTTTCACACTGCAAACAATGGAAAGAAGCGCCAGCAACATAACAGAAGGAACAACCGAAATCAGTCCGGGATACTTGTCATACAGATCCACGGGCATTCCATCTTCTATCGTAATCAGAATGGTTCTAATCAATATGCACAGCAAAAAACCTACACAGCCGGGCATCAGCAAAAAGAACGTTTCTTCTTTACTAATCATATGTTCCTTGCTCTTGTAATTCTTTACCACCATCTTTAATGATTTGTAGAACAATACACTATATACAATTATCATGATTAGCTGCACAACACCGGCGGTCAATGAAATTAAAATATCCACTGTATCGACTGACATATATCCTTTTTCCAACAGCATAATCCATAAATCAAACACCTTGTCACTGCACATGGAAATGGTTGTGGAGATAAAAGAAGATAAGTCCTTTAAGGATACAAAGGTAATTGTCAAAAATAGTGACATCTGCATTCCTGCACGAAAAAACACTTTTGCCAATCCGAATACCACTACCAAAAGCAATAACTGCTTTCCGATTGTATCTTTGGTTTCAAAACTCGTTTGAAATAGGACATCCATTAAATAATCAAGGATGACATAGGATGCAAGAATCAGATATTTTCCCTTTCCCCCATACTGCTTCCTTCGCTCCATGAAGGAATCGAAATAATATGCAAGGCAATATCCTGTAAAAACCGTAGACACGATTCCATAAATAATGCTTACTACACTATACAAAGATACCACCTCCATTTTTCAGATAACGCATATATACTTTTACAAATTCGCCATACTTTTCTTTTGTCAGAAAAATGGTTTCTCCATTATTCAATGTAATACTGTCACTGCTGTATTCTGAAATAAATGCCATGTTAACCAGATAGCCCCTGTGACAACGATAGAAATTCTCCGTCAACTGTTTTTCCAACTCGCCAATTCCCGCATAAGCCTCCATGATGTCATTTCTGGTATGTATCTCTACCTTTTTTGCCCGGCTTTCAATATACAGAATGTCACTCTGTTCCAAAGTCACATTACGGCTTCTTGTTTTCACAAATAGCTGTCCCATGCTGTGATGTTTTTTCTTTCCTGCTTCCAAAACTGCTCGGTCATAGACAGTACGGAATTTACTTTCCTCAATAGGCTTTATCAGATAATGGAACGCAGATACATCAAAGGCATCAAAAACATATTCCTTCACGCCGGTAATAAATATCAATACCGTGTTATCTGTTTTTTTCCTTAATGCTTTGGCAGTATCAATTCCATTCATTCCCTGCATCTGTATATCAAGGAATACGATGTCATATCCTCTGCCAGCCTTTAGCAACTCTTCGCCCATCCCGTATGTATCAATCTCACAGTCGATTTGCTTTTTCTCTATCATTTTTTTAATCTGCTCTCTGATGACCTTTTCATCATCAACGATTGCAATATGAATCAAAATCTCACCTTCTTTATGTTTCTCGTTTCATATATCGTCACCTTTTTTGCCATTTCCGGGTAAAAGGAACGAAACCCTATCTGAATGGGAACGAAATTCTTCTTAGATAAAAATAGCGTCTATTTTCACACTCACTCCCTTGAAAATAGACGCCATCCTTAGCTGATAATTATATCGCCAACTTATTCAATTTTTCAAACCCTAAAGTAACGAAACCCTATCTGAACGGGAACGAAATCCTCTAATTATTCAAATATCCCTGCTTCAATTCTTCATCTGACCAGACTCTTTCGTAAGAACCGCCAAGTTCATCAATAATATTACCCCAAGTACTAAACTCACCTACTTTTTCCATGCGGCTTCTGTTTTCTTCCAGCCATTTCCACAACATGTCCCAAGTATCTCCGACCAATTTAGCACTCCAATTTTTCTTATAATCAAAATTATCATGATAAGAAATACTATCGTATCGAATATTTACAAAACCTGTTGCTGTCCGTTCCTGCATTCCGCAGATTTCAAAAGAAGCATAAATTCTGCCAGTTTCCTGACTTGTTACTAAGTTCGGATAACGAGTATAGTATTCCTCAGCCAAAGCATTGTATTTTGCAACATCGGCTGCATTTCTAAGGAGAACCTTACCGCCTCTGCCTTCATCCCCCGGTCTCATCACATACTGAATTCCGGTTCTGCTATGAGTTCCTATGTAATATCCTTCTAACTCGACCTCCGGAATGTCATCAACACCGATTGCTTCCGCTAATCCGTTTTCTAATTCTGCATCTACCGGAATTGCATCATACCATGAGTTGCCAAATCCAGGAATTTCACTGATTAACACTCTTGTACCTGTTTGCTCGTCTACTCTGATTTTCAAATCATCAACAGAGAACACTGCTACGCTTTGTCCATTTTTCAAAATTCTCATGCCGCCTGAACCAATTTCCGGTTCGGGAACAAACTTATAATTTGGAGTTTCATACTCCTTGAAATTGGACACTTTTATTTCTGAATTTTGTGTTTCAAACAGTTTAGATACTAAATCTGTTTCACCTGTATTATTTACGGTGCTTGATGTTGTTTCTTTTACAGCTTCTGCAAATCGCTTTTCATGTTCCTCACGCATTGCTTCTCGCATTTCCTCTGTAATATCATCCACTTCCGCAAGCAGCTTATCCCATTCTTTTTCTGTGAAAGAACTTCCACCTATCTGAAAAGACTCCTCTGTATCGCCATTTTTCACTTTTTCATAGATTTCATTTTTTCTCTCACTAAGTATCTTCTGATAATCTGTATTTTCATCATCAGAAGATGTATCACTCCACTTTTTCAAGTTTTCAATTATTTTTTCACATTCTAATCCCTGATTATATGTTTGTGGGATACTAAAAAATGTTTCTTTTGCATTGCCAAGTATGCCAATCCAATCACGCTCCACCGTCCATGCAGCATTTTCATCATAAATACCGCTACAATAGCCATTGTATTCTGCCTGTGACGAATACGCTGTCATCTTGTTAAAAGACTTCATACCCGTATTATTGGTAAGTCCTTTGTCATCCATATAAGATAGCAACGCAAACATTTCCATTTTCGTTGCATTATTTGGATTCACATCTTTTATACGCACCTCATAATCTCCTACCTTAACAATCGGATCTTGTTCCGTAGAAGAATCGGCATACATAGCAATATACCCCACATTTCCAACAGCAGTAAGACCTATTCTTTTCCCATTATCAGAGGATTCAGAAAGTGATGTTGCACTACCCATACTCGCAAAATCATCTCCTGAAGTTTTCCCTCTGGTGGCTCGTCCTCTGTTTGGTACATCATAATTTTGTGCA
>ERZ1032130.338-NODE-338-length-12306-cov-5.263081_pt1 | contig 12306 bp, 9 predicted proteins | sample MGYA00517879_ERZ1032130 | MGnify/ENA primary metagenome ERZ1032130 (study PRJEB33719, sample SAMN04262597) | wastewater metagenome | biome: rural village; feature: animal feces; material: feces | host: Bos taurus | place: El Salvador | collected 2012-01-31 ...
TAGTATGAAATTAAGAATCGACATTTTTTGTTTCTGAATAAGTTAGTTGTTTTTCCGAATCATTTCTTGATTACATCGCGATACCAATCGAGCGTCTCATAATAAGCATCATTATCGGCTGCATTAGTGCCGTAGATCGAAGTGGATAACCCGGAGAAGGTATCTGCATTAATTGATATTCCAAATACCGATGGTGTCGATATTTTATAGATCACGGCATCATCGAGTGCCACATTGAATTGCTCAACCAAAGAATCATCTCCTGCTATCATGCGTGTGTACTGTCCGAAATCATAAAACAACCTCACCGACGTGATAGGGGCGCGATTGTAATATTGCAAGTCGGCTGCAGATTCCAGCTCCTTGGCCGTGGAGTGAATGTCACGGCACACGGCAGCAAGAGCGTCGAGCTTAGCACAATCGACTATCGACAAAGCAACACCCGATGTGGAATTCCTATAGTATTCATAAACCTTATCGCATATCTTTGGTAAGCTGACATTATCTTCAAAGAAAAGTGGGATAGTAACATCATAGGGCATTCCGTCGTAGGGAATTTCAGCCGGACTACCCACAAAATAGCGTGTCTTGTTGCGAAGCTGATAAGCCACCTCTATTCCACCCATATAGCAGGCATCGGCATAGATGAACGAGAACATACCGGCAGGAATGGCGTCGGCAAGTGAGTCGATGGGCATAGTTGCATTATAGTCTATTCCAAAATAGCGGGGCCAAGCACCTACGCTCTTTGGCAATGAATTTGCCCACCCGGCAGCATGTGACCAGAGAACCAATCCGTAATCATCTGACGGCGCAAACGCCTTCACATCAGCCATTACTTCACTGAAACGCTGCTTTGTGACTGATGCCGACTGCTCTTCGCTATATGTCTTTAGCGTCGCAGTGGTAACTATATCATTTTTGCTGCTTATCTCCAGGAGTTGAGGGGCTTGGTTATACGATACCCTATAAAGAATCAGGCGGCAGTCGCCTCGGGAATAACCCGACAACGCGGTTTTCATCTCAGCAATGTCGGTGTTGTCCTGACCACTCATTGAGTTGGTTGCAACCATATATACAACGATAGTACGCTTTGCCAATACTTCGGGCTCGTCCTTCTTGTCGTTGCAAGAAGAGCATAAGGCTACCATCGCAAGAAAAGCAAATATATGTGTTAATATCCTCATAATAAATCTTTGAATCAGCAATAATAAAATACAAAATTAGCTAAATATCGACAACGATGCAATGAAATGTCACAAATAGTGCCTATTTTTGCCTAATATTTATGGAATTTTGTTTTTATGAGGCTTAGTTTTACATTATTTTTAGCGTTTCTGACTGCATTTGCAGCTTCAGCCCAGAGTTATTACGCTTATGTTGATTCTTCGGAGGTGTATATTAGCTCGAAAGACTGGGAAAAGGCTGAGTTTTTCATCGAGAAGGCTCTTGAAGCAGAACCCGACAACGGCAACAACTCACTGCTGCTCTCCAATCTTGCAACCGTGCAACGCTATGCCGGAAAGACGTCGGAGGCAGTGCGTAACTACTCATTAGCACTATTCATGACGCCAAATGCCGTTACACTTCTGAAAAACCGCGCATCACTATATCTGCAACTCGACAGTATCGACCTTGCATACTCCGACTATGAGCGAGTTATCAAGCTCGACAACAAAGACCTCGAATCGCTCTATAATCACGGAATGATTGCCATCGGCAAGCGGAAAATGGGTATAAGCCGAGATGACTTTGACCGAATCAAAGCCATCAGCCCCAGGTCGTTCTATGCTATTAACGGAGATGCCGTGTGGCACATGGCAAAAGGCAACTATTCAAATGCCATTGAAGGCTTTGGCAAAATCATCAAGGCACGACCGTCGGTAGATGCCTATACCAATAGGGCAGAATGCTATCTTGCCACTAAGAAACTCGTAGAAGCCGACAAGGACATCAGGGCTGCCATTGAACTCGACTCCACCAATGGTACGCTATATATGCTAAAGGCACGTCTCGACCGCTTACGCTACGACGAAATGCAAGTGAAGCTCGACCTTGAGCTCGCCGCGAAATATGGCATATCGAAAGAGGAAATAAAGCAATTCAAGAAACAATAACTCGCTTGAGCTTTATCCCCCAAAAAACACTTTTTCGAGGTCTAATGGCATTTTTTCATTACATTGTCTTGCTGATATGGCAGAAAATGACTAAATTTGTAGTGTGAAAATGATAGTTGACCATATTGAATACCTGCTACGAGAGCATGATTGCGTGATACTTCCCGGTTGGGGAGCATTTATCGCGCAGCATCAGTGTGCCCGCGTAGTAGATGACACATTGCTACCACCTTCACGCAGTTACGGATTTAATGGTGCACTCACTTTCAGCGACGGATTGCTCGAGAGCTCTATTGTGCGCCGCAACCGTTGCTCATATGCCACAGCAAGTGAGAAGGTACGCGATGCCGTAGCCGAACTAAAGCATCAGGTGGAGGTTGCAGGAGAGGTTGCCATAGGCCGAATAGGCACCTTCACACGCAATGCCGATGGTGCACTTGTTTTTTCACCATTTGAGCACCAAATCATAGCATCACAATTCTATGGCTTTGCCACATTCAGTTTCCCATCACTCCAGCCACAATCAACAGTGCAGGAAGAGGAAGAAGACATTGCTGTAGTAGAAACTTCTGCCTGGTATCGCATCGGCAAGAAGTATATGCAGATTGCAGCTTCAATCATTGTACTGCTTGTGATGACATTCGTGTTATCCACACCGCTTGCCGTAAACCGTCAGGAGAGCGACTTTGCCGGGATTAACGACTCTTTCAAGATTCACAGCAGCGATAACGCTGTGGCCCTGGCCGACACCGGCGCAAACCGAGAGCTTGCAGTAGCTCTTCCAGAACAGGCCGCTCAAGATTCGACAAAGACTGGCGATACCACCATATCAGAAGATATGCCTACTGCACATGAAGTTACAATCGGGAAGTATTGCCTTGTTGTTGCTTCGGGACGTTCCTATGAAGAAGCCCGCAAGTTTGGTGAATACCATAAATCGACCGGGCAGACATTCCGCATACTTGAATCAAATGGAAAATTTCGAGTATATGTAGCAACCGACGACAGCTATGAGGAACTTACAAAAGTGCAGAACAAGTTGCGCAATTCATTCCCGGAATCGTGGATTTGCAGCCGGTAACCACCATATGATTCCAGTCTATATCAGCCTTTCTTACAGAGCAAAGTGCTAAATAATTTGAAATTTCGCTGATTATATGCCATATTACGAGAAATTCTCGTAATTTTGTAACTTTATTGGTGTAAAGTGCATGAGAGGCGAAACTCAGCAGATAAACGACACTGCGTATGCGGCTCAGCACACCTGTTAATAATCATCACGCCAGTTAATTAACTAATGTAGAATTTACAAACCGTGGACAATAAACGACATATTGCTATTTTAGGCAGCACAGGCTCAATTGGCCGACAGACACTGGATATTATATCGGAATATCCCGATAAGTTTGCGCCATTCGTATTGACAGCCAATACGAGTGTTGATCTCCTTATTCAACAATCGCTCAAATATCGCCCCCGATATGCTATTGTAGCCGATGAAAGTGGCTTTGAAAAACTTCGTGATGCCCTTGCAGGCACTGAAACCGAAGTAGCTTGTGGGGCAAAAGCCATTGCCGACATAGTTACAGCACCTGAGATTGACATCGTGGTCACTGCAATGGTGGGATATAGCGGTCTTGAGCCTACAATCCGTGCCATTGAAGCCGGAAAAGACATTGCACTTGCCAACAAAGAGACACTTGTGGTAGCTGGTGCACTCATCACCAATATGCTTACGACGTCAACCACAAAGATTTATCCCGTCGATTCAGAGCATGGAGCAATTTATCAATGCCTTGTAGGTGAAAGGCATGAAGATGTAAGCAAACTAATACTCACGGCATCAGGTGGACCTTTCCGCACATGGTCGCGCGAGGATATGGCCCGTGTAACAAAAGCTGATGCTTTGCGGCACCCCAACTGGTCGATGGGCGCGAAAATCACCATAGATTCTGCCACGATGATGAACAAGGGATTTGAGGTGATGGAGGCAAAATGGCTCTTCGGCATTGACGCCGACCGCATCGAGGTAGTGGTGCACCCACAATCAATAGTTCACTCTATGGTGGAGTTTGTAGATGGCTCAGTGAAAGCCCAGCTCGGACTGCCTGATATGCATCTTCCTATTCGCTATGCTCTTGGATTGCCCGACAAGCGACTGAAATCAGATTGCCCCAAATTGAGGGTAGAAGACTATTGCAACCTGACTTTCGAGCACCCCGATATACAGAAGTTCCCCATGCTTGCCATTGCATATGAAGCCATAAAACGCGGCGGCAATACCCCTTGCGTGCTCAATGCAGCTAACGAGATTGCCGTGGCAGCATTCCTGCACGACAAGATTGGATTCAACGACATTCCACGCATAGCCGAACGCACTATGGAGGAAGTAGCCTACATCGCGACGCCTACATACAGCGACTATGTGACCTCCAACCGAATTGCACGTGATTTCGCTTCTACAATTTTATAACTACATATTTACATCTGGAAATAACATTTAATGGAGACATTTTTGATAAAAGCAGCCCAGCTGATTGTGGCATTTGCCATTCTGGTGATAATTCATGAGTTTGGTCACTACATTTTCTCACGCATCTTCGGCGTGAAAGTTGAGAAATTCTATCTTTTCTTCAATCCTTGGTTTACTCTCTATAAGTATAAACCCAAAAAGCCGGCTCCCAAACCGGGCGAAGAAGAAAAGATGACTTGGCGCGACACCGAATATGGCATCGGCTGGGTGCCACTTGGCGGTTACTGCAAGATTGCCGGAATGATCGACGAATCGATGGATACCGAGCAGATGAAGCAACCGGCAAAGCCATGGGAGTTCCGCTCCAAGCCGGCTTGGCAGCGTCTTCTCATCATGGTAGGCGGTGTACTCTTTAACTTCATTCTGGCAATAATCATCTACACCGGCATCGTGTTTGCATGGGGCGAGAAGTACATACCGTTCCGCAATGCGACAGAGGGAATGATGTACAGCGAAACAGCCCACAAAGTAGGTTTCGTTGATGGAGATATTCCTCTCGCTGCCGATGGAAAAGAACTAACCTATTATAGCGGCGACGAACTGCTGAAAATGCTCGATGCAAAGGTGGTAACCGTGCTTCGCAACAAGTGCGACACCGTGAATATCAACATTCCCGACGGATTCATTTTCACCGCCAATAAAGAAGCTGAGGAAGGCAACCTGTTTATGGCTTATCGTCTGCCGGTAGTAATCTCTGACCTTCAGCCGGGAATGGGCGCAGTGAAAGCGGGATTAATGAAAAGCGACTCTATCGTGAGTATCAACGGCGTTTCCACTCCATCTTTCGACATATTCAAGGCAGAGCTTGACAAGAATCCGGATAAAGATGTGACCATCGGATTTGTGCGCAACGGCAAACCGATGGAGTCGAAAGTGGCTGTTGATGCAGCCGGAAAGATAGGCATTATGCTCACTCCGCTCACCGACATATATCGCACCGTAACACGCGAATACTCAATATTTGCATCGATTCCTCGTGGCATCGAACTGGGTGTGGAAAAGCTCACAAGCTATGTGAGCCAGATGAAATACGTGTTCACTCGCGAGGGCGCGAAGAACCTTGGCGGATTTGGAGCCATTGGCAACATTTTCCCTGAGTCGTGGAACTGGGAGCAATTCTGGTCGATTACAGCATTCCTCTCGGTGATTCTCGCCTTTATGAACATACTCCCCATTCCGGCACTCGATGGCGGACACGTGCTATTCCTGCTCGTTGAGATAATCACACGCCGACAACCGAGTGAGAAGTTCCTTGAGTATGCACAGATGGCAGGAATGGCATTCCTCTTTGCATTGCTGCTATTTGCCAACGGCAACGACATTTATCGCTTCTTCTTTAAATAAACAATAGGTTTACTTATGGAATACAAGAAAATAACACTACGACGAGGCAAGGAAGAATCGCTGCTCCGCTTTCACCCATGGGTGTTCTCCGGTGCTATCGCCAGCATTGAAGAGGGAGTGGAAGAGGGCGATTTGGTTAGCGTAATGTCGCACGACGGACGCCACATAGGCAACGGACATTTCCAGATTGGCAGCATTGCCGTGAGAATACTTGCTTGGGGCGATACTGAAATTGATGAAAATTTTTATTTCGACCGCCTGCTTGCAGCATTCTCGGTGCGCAAAAGCCTTAATCTGCTTCGCAACGACAACAATGCTTTCCGCCTTGTGCATGGCGAAGGCGATTTCCTGCCCGGACTTGTAATTGACCTTTATGGCTCAACAGCCGTGTTGCAAGCACACTCTCCTGGTATGCACTTTGCACGCCAGGCAATTGCAAACGCACTCACAAGACTTCCCGACGGTATTGTAAAAAATGTCTATTACAAATCAGAAACCACATTACCATATAAGGCACAGCTCGACGCTGAGAATGGATATATAGTAGGGGAGTACGACACCAATATCGCCACTGAAAATGGGCTTAAATTCCATGTGGATTGGCTCAAAGGGCAAAAAACGGGATTTTTTGTCGATCAGCGCGAAAACCGTGCATTGCTTGAGCGATTTGCCCGTGGCAGGAAAGTGCTCAATATGTTCTGCTACACAGGCGGATTCTCATTCTATGCAATGCGAGGTGGAGCAGAGCTTGTACACTCAGTAGATAGCTCGGAAAAAGCCATTCAGCTAACCAATAGTAATGTAGAGCTGAATTTCGGTAATGACCCTCGCCACAAGGCTTTTGCCGAAGATGCATTCAAGTATCTTGCCCACACCGGCAGCAACGACTATGACCTCATCATTCTCGACCCCCCTGCATTTGCAAAGCATAAAAGTGCACTGAAAAATGCACTTATCGGCTACCGCAAGCTGAATGCTCGAGCTTTTGAGAAAATAGCACCGGGAGGAATACTGTTCACATTCTCTTGCTCACAGGCAGTATCGAAAGAGCAATTCCGCTTGGCAGTATTCAGTGCAGCCGCGCAGTCGCGCCGCAAAGTGCGCATACTGCATCAGCTCACACAACCTGCCGATCACCCAATCAACATCTACCACCCCGAGGGAGAATATCTCAAAGGGCTGGTCCTCTACGTAGAATAAACACTCAATATGACTATATAACTCCGAAAAATGAACAAATTTATTATTTCAGCCACTGCTTTTGCTCTGGCTACTTCAAGTTTTATGGCATCAGCACAGAATAATTTCAACTACAACGTAGATCGCTTCGCCGATATTGAAGTGCTCCGCTATCAGGTACCCGGATTTGAGTCGCTTTCACTTCAGCAGAAGAAGCTTGTGTATTACCTCACCGAGGCTGCACTCCAGGGTCGCGACATTCTGTTTGACCAGAACGGTAAATACAATCTTGCAATCCGCACCACTCTTGAAGAAATCTACACTCGTTACAAGGGAGACAAAAACTCAAAGGACTTCAAGGGCTTGGAGAAATACCTGAAACAAGTGTGGTTTGCCAATGGTATTCATCACCATTATTCAATGGACAAGTTTGTGCCTGAGTTTAGCAAGGAATTTTTTGCGCAGCAAGTGAAGAAAGTGGGCAAGAAACATCTACCACTCGCAAAAAAGCAGAGCGTAAACGACTTCATCGCCGAGATTTCGCCCGTTATTTTCGACCCAACCGTGATGGCTAAGCGCGTGAATCAAGCCGATGGAGTGGATTTGATTCTCACATCTGCCTGCAACCTCTATGAGGGTGTCACTCAGAAAGAGGTGGAAGATTATTACGCCGGCCGTAAAGACCCTAATGACCCTACACCTATTTCCTACGGACTTAATTCTCGCCTTATCAAAGAAAATGGCGTGATTGCCGAACAAGTTTATAAAATAGACGGACTCTATTCTCCTGCCATTGAAAACATCTGCCAATGGCTCAATAAAGCACTCAGCGTAGCCGAAAGCGATGATATGAAAGCATATATACAAAAGCTGATAGAATTCTATGTCACAGGCGACCTCAAGACCTTCGACGAATACTCGATTCTTTGGGCTAAAGAAACCAAGTGCGACATCGACTTCATCAACGGATTCATTGAGTCCTATGGCGACCCGCTCGGCATGACCGGAGCTTGGGAGAGTATTGTAAACTTCAAGAACAAGCAATCATCAGTACGCACCCAAATAATCAGCGAGAATGCACAGTGGTTTGAGGACAATTCGCCGATTGAAGATGTTTTCAAGAAGAAGAAAGTGAAAGGCGTATCAGCCAAAGTGATTACGGCTGCTATCCTTGCCGGTGACAGCTATCCCGCAACGCCAATCGGCATCAACTTGCCAAATGCAAACTGGATTCGTGCCGCCCACGGATCGAAGTCGGTAACACTTGAAAATATCACCGATGCCTACGATAAGGCAGCCCAGGGTAACGGATTCAATGAGGAGTTTGTGTATTCCGACGTTGAACGCAATCTTATGAAGCAATATGGCTCGCTTGCCGATAACTTACACACCGACCTACACGAGTGCCTTGGCCACGGTTCGGGCAAACTGCTCTCAGGTGTAGATCCCGATGCGCTAAAGGAACACGGCTCAACCCTTGAGGAGACTCGTGCCGACCTCTTTGCGCTCTATTATCTTGCCGATCCGAAACTCGTAGAACTCGGAATCCTCCCTAATGCCGAAGCTTACAAGGCTGAATACTATAAATATGTGATGAACGGTTTGATGACACAGCTCACACGAATTGAGCCAGGAAAAGATATCGAAGAGGCACATATGCGCAACCGTCACATCATCACACAGTGGGCGTATGAGATGGGTAAGACCGACAAGGTTATTGAATTTGTGAAACGCGACGGAAAGACATATCTGCGCATCAACGACTATGAGAAGTTGCGCGTTCTCTTTGGCCACCTTCTTGCCGAGGTACAACGAATCAAATCAACCGGTGACTATGCTGCCGGGAAGAAAATGGTGGAAAGATATGGCGTGAAATTTGACCGTAGCCTTCATATGGAAGTAATGGCACGTTATGCAAGACTCAACATCGCTCCCTACAAGGGCTTCGTTAATCCGGTTTACACTGCCGTCACCGACAATGCCGGAAACATCACTGACGTGAAGATTGACTACACCGAGGGCTATGTGGATCAAATGCTTCGCTACTCAAAGGACTATTCACCCTTGACTAAATAACTGCATTTTAGAAACATTATTGTTATAGGGACGCACGCAAAGTGCGTCCTTATATATTATCTTACAATTAGAGAAATACCTATATGGAACTGAAAGATATTAAGCAGCAGTTTTTCACCTACCGCAATGGAATGCTTGCCGACCGTCTGCGCGAAGTAGGTGACTGCCACAAAGTGATTTTTGGATTAAACTTGCCACAGATAGTGGACATTGCCCGAATGGCTGGTATCGACAAGGCGCTTTCAGAGCAGCTTTGGGCTAACGACACCACCCGTGAAAGCCGCCTGATTGCTCCTATGCTCTATCCTCGCGAGCAGTTTCAAATTTCCACAGCACGTGAGTGGATTGAAAGCGTGGAATGTGTGGAGGTAGCCGATATCTTGTGCCATCGCCTTCTGAGATATCTCGACTATGCATGGCAACTCTGCCAAGAATTTTCTAACGCTGAAAGCGACTTATGCCGCTACACCGCACTGCGTCTTGCAGCAAATCTCGATGCCCTGGGCAGCATCGCCGACCCGGCAAGACTCCGGCACATTGCAGAGCTTGAGCTAAGCCGCAACTGCACACTCACAGCCGCTTTAGCCAACGCCATTCTCACGGAATGACCAAAATCATAATTTTGTCCATCTTAATACCCGAAAAATCCATTATATGTATCGTGGGTTTATGCTAATTTTGTGACGTAATAATTACCATACCAAAATTTAAAGCATTTCTCATGAAAAGATTATTTATCATGTTGCCGGCTTTATTGATACCATTCGTGCAGTCGGCAGCCAAAACCTACAGTGTGAAATCGCCCGACAAGGCTTACCAGCTCACGGTAAAGGCTGGCGAAGGTCCTACAACTTACTCAGTTGACTATAAGGGGCAGACCATTATCAACCACTCAACTATCGGCATTCTTGAAGCTGATGGGCATCAAATCGGTAATGGAACGGTTGCATCTACTACCAAATCATCACACAAAGGAACCGTTGATGTTGTAGTAGGCAAAACCGAGACACTTGCCGACAACTACAACCAGCTTACTATTACCTATGACAACGGTGATTACGCGCTCACACTGCGTGCCTACAACGAGGGAGTGGCTTTCCAATGGTCGCTCAATTATGACCGCAAAATCACTGTTGCCAATGAGCTTCTAGAGGCTGATTTCGGCAAACAGCCTGTTAAAGTGCACTTCCCGATGTGCGAAATGAAAAGCTGGGAAGAAAAAGACCTGAAAAAGCAGTCACATATCATCAATCAAGCATATCGCAATTTTGAGCGTGCCTATGTGGAATATGAGAGTATCACTGCCATTCCCGACACTGCAATCAGCACAAGTCCGGCGCTGTTTACGCTACCTGATGGTCGCACTCGCGTAGCTGTGACCGAGGCGAATGTTTATGACTATCCGGGGCTCTATCTTCAGCCCGGTGGTGGCGAGAAGATTCGCGGTCACTGGGCCGGCTATCCTAAGAGTGTGCTCGATGGTGACCCAAATCTTGAAAACCGTCACTACTCGATGCACTTGGTGGAAACTCGCGAGAATTTCATCGCTAAAATCGATGGCAAGCGACTGTTGCCTTGGCGTGTGGTAATAGCATCTGACCGCGATACCGATCTACTTACTAATCAGCTTGTGTATCTGCTTGCCGACCCATGCGAAATCGAAGATACTTCGTGGATTAAGCCCGGTATCAGCGCATGGGAGTGGTGGCACAAGGCTATGCTCGAAGGGGAAGATTTCCCTGTAGGCTTCAAAAACCTGTCGTTTGAACTCTACAAATACTACATTGATTGGGCTGCGAAGAATGGCGTGCCCTATATGACTCTCGATGCAGGATGGTCGGAGAGCTATATTGCCGAACTCTGCGAATATGCCGCAAAGAAGGGCGTTGGCATTTTTGTTTGGACATGGGCAAGCAATCCACTTGAAGCGCCCTACGACTGGGTAAAGAAAATGAAGTCGTATGGTGTTACAGGTGCAAAAATCGATTTCTTTGAGCGCAACGACCAGGAAGCTATGCGCTGGCAACGCCAGCTCGCACGACGTCTTGCCGACGAGAAGATGCTTATCCTCTACCATGGCTGCCCTGTTCCATCGGGATTGAACCGAACATTCCCCAACATATTGGGCTATGAAGCAAACCGCGGTCAGGAGTGCAACTTCTGGGATCACACCATTTCACCACGTCACCACTGCACATTCCCGTATATCCGTCTGCTCGTAGGTCCTACCGACTTCACACCGGGTTCACTACGCCAGGCAAACAAAGCCAACTTCAAGCCACAGGATATTCCCGATACTCCACCGATGTCGCAAGGTACAATCGCACATGAAATGGCACTGTTTGTAGTTCTCGACCAAGGCATTGCTTCATTGTGTGATGCTCCCACTGAATACGACAAGTATCCCGACTTTGAGCGCTTAGTAACTCAAGTGCCCGTAACATGGAATGAAGCACTCCCGCTCGACGGAAAAGTGAGTGAACACATTCTCATAGCCAAACGTAACGGTGAGCAATGGTATATCGGTGCACTCACTGCCGACGAGGCCCGCAGCTACAACGTGAAACTTGACTTCCTCACTCGTGGCACTACCTACGATGTGGAGATTATTGCCGATAGCGCCGATTCAGAGGATTCGCCTCGCCACTATCAGGTAATCAAGCAAATAGTGAAACGTGGCGACACTCTGCCACTGACATTAGTGAAAGGTGGAGGTGCAGCAATCAAGCTAACACCACGCAACTAACAGACAATCAATTCATTCACCAAAATACAACCAATCAGTCGGTGCAGCACAATAGCCAGTGTTGCACCGACACTCGTTTTGTGGCATCATCATGCCTATTGGTTCTCCGATTTGTATTGCTTAATTTTCTTGCGGTTGTGCACAATGAGAGTGGTGAATAGGGCAATATTGATTATTACTGAAGCAAAATTGTGAGCCTTTGCATCGCCCGTAAAGTAATCAACCAATACCCACACGAGAAGCCCAATGGCAAGAACAAGCATAGCCCAGCTTACTGCTACTATTCGACGCGCCACTTTGTATTCATTTTC